>Ga0126342_10004228_pt1 | contig 24350 bp, 19 predicted proteins | sample Cyp1metagenome_FD_92528 | JGI IMG/M metagenome (GOLD analysis project Ga0126342, IMG submission 92528) | Coral microbial communities from Lord Howe Island, Old Settlement Bay, Australia - Cyphastrea 1 metagenome | ecosystem: Host-associated > Invertebrates > Cnidaria > Coral ...
AGTATAGGTTTTTTGACGTCAACTGTATTCTAAGTATCCTGTTTCAAGTTCAATTATGGGGATGCCCTGGGAAGCCAAAATTTCAATTCCATATTCTATGTGTGTGGAGTATATTATATATATTACATATATATATATATTATATTATTATACATATAATATCTTTCCATATATTTCCCCTCTGTTGTACACCTCAATTTTGCAGTTATCACAGAGCATGCTTGGTCCCCGGGGTTGCTTTGGTGCGTGCTGGTGCTGGTTGGATCTCCTGCATGATGCGCACCTTCATTGGTGTTGCACTTTAAAGCTGAGACACCATGAAACTGATCAGGGCAAAGCTTCTTCTGCTGCTGCCATTGCTGGCACTGGCCGAACTCAAGGCGGCGGGGTGGGAGGTAGCTCATCACCTGGAAACTGATGTGTGTGATCAGTCACGTCTTCAAATTTAAATGTAGTTGGCTGCACTCTATGGAAGCTACTTGGCAAATTTAGGAGGAAAGGGTACCTCGAAAGACCGGTACTGTACAATCCCAGAACGGACATGCAGCATGCGGTTTGTACTGTAGAGTGCCAAAACGGTCCTGTTGCTTTCCATTTCAACTAGCCCCAAGCCTCCTAGAAGGTTGGAACTTATGCAGTAAACAAGCATCTTTAGTTCTAAGTACAGGGCCACATTTTATTCAAATAGCTATAATTGAAGCTTTTTTGGCCACCTTGACGACGGCCTGCAGGATGTTGTGGTCAGTGGCAAGATGAACTTGTTGCACTACGTTGCAAAGGCAGGGGCTTGCCATGGCCAGGGATGCCATGATGATGATGATGATGATGATGATGAGGATGACGATGATGATGATGATGTTGATGTCGTTGTGGTTGTTGTTGTTGTTGTTGTTGCTGTTGTTGTTGTTGTTGTTGTTGTTGTTGTTGTTGTTGTTGTTGTTGTTGTTGTTGGTGTTGCTGTTGTCGTTGTTGTTGTCGTTGTTGTTGTTGTTGCTGTTGTTGTTGTTGTTGTTGCTGTTGTTGTTGTTGTGGTCGTCGTCGTCGTCGTTGTTTAACATGATGTTGTTGATATTGTTGGTCTTGGTGGTGATGATGATGATGGTGGTGATGTTCTTGTTGATGTTGTTGTTGGTGATGTTGGTGTTGGTGAGGCTGATGTTGATGATGTTGTTGATATCGTTGGTGTTGTTGTTGATGATGATGACGACATTGTTTGTGTTGTTGTTGTTGTTGATGATAATGTTGTTGATGTTGTTGTTGTTGTTGATGATGATGATGAACATGTTGGTGATGATGATGATGATGAATAATGTTTGTTTCTGAGTTGATCCTTTCCACTAAGACGAAGAAATATGAAACCTGTGACGCCCTCGATGCCGAGCCGTTGAATCGATGGCAGGAGCTGGCTTCACCCCAGAAGGACCACTGCTGACACAGCGCTGCAAACATCACTGTGTTATATTGGATGATTATTAGATGTTGGTCAAGTGATCATACCACTATTACTTGGCTAACTAGTGATTGTTCATGATTATTCATAGTTCTTAGTACCACTACTTAAAACTATTTACTCTTCGGTGGGTCTTTTTCTGAACACAACCATTTTCTTCTCGAAGATGTGTTCACTTCTTTGCACCGCAGGCAGAAACCCACAAGGTGATGGGAAACGGCTTGCTGAAGGTGGCAGACATTCGCGGCTTCGTGATGGATATCCGATGGGGATGTATCAAACATGCGGATTTTCAACAGACTATTTTCTGAATATTAAACAGAATGTGTGATGATAAAATGGGATATAGAACTAACAGCATGATACTTGGGTGTGTCTGAACATGGGGGGATTTTCACTCCCCTAAATAGCGATTCAACCAGTGGATTTAGTGCAGCAAATTTCAAAATGAAACCATGCACTCTTCCTTGAGAGTCATGCGCCGGCACCTTCCGTTTGTTTCTGGATTCACTGGGTGAACATTCGCTTTTGACTAAGAATGACACGTCCACTGCATTGCTGAGAGAATGTTCTCAAAATGCGTGAATTCAGAGTGATGCGTAAATTGTTGGTCGCCGCGGGCCGCAACGGCCGAGGCGTGTAAAATGGACCCCATGGTGTTCTACACGGACATCCTGTTCTACGTCTTCAAATGCCATTCCGATGTGAAGGTTCCGCCCTCCATGCCCTGGAAGACCAATGAGCACCCATCTAAGATGGTATCTGTTAATGCAGATTCTGTCTTATCAAAGAAAACTTCCGAGCTACGGACGGTTGTCATGGCCAGCATTGTCACCATCATGTCAATGTCAACCACATCATCATGTCATCATGTCAACCACATCATCAGGTCGGGAAAGCGTGATTTCCGGCTTGAAAACACACTCGGGCGCAAAACCCTGTGTTTTTCGGGTAAAGTGGCTTCTGTGGTCGCTGAAGTAGGGTGGCCTCGATCTGCAAAAGTGGTCGACAAAAAGTTCACAGGACTGTAGCGAGAGGTTGATTTGCACTTGAACATGTTCAAAAACTGTCGCGATCGGAGCACATTTGGAAGATGAGGTCGGCAAAATTCAGTGAATCATTGCTTCATTCATTCCTTCCTTCATTCATTCATTCGTTCGTTCGTTCATTCATTCTTTCATTCACTCAGTCATTCATTCATTCATTCATTCTTTCATTCATTCATTTGTTCGTTCGTTCGTTCATTCATTCATTCTTTCTTTCATTCTTTCATTCTTTCTTTTATTCTTTCATTCATTCATTCATTCATTCATTCATTCCTTTCATTCATTCGTTCCTTCCTTCCTTCATTCATTCGTTCAGTCAGTCATTTATTCAGTCAGTCATTCAGTGATTCAGTCATTCAGTCATTCACTCATTTACTCATTCACTCATTCACTTAGTCATCCACTCATTCACTCAGTGATTCAGTTTTTTCAGTCATTCAGTCATTCAGTCATAGTCATGTCTTATTTTTGAAACTTCCGCCCCGGCGCGCGCCGGGCACTACCTGGTATTCTTATAACTTAAATCATATCTACCCAAAGTTGTTCTGTGTGGGTTTGCATTTGCGCATGATAACATTCCATGAGAATGTAATTTCACCCCTAGCGAATGTAGAAATGAATGTGTGACTGCAGATCCTGGCCAGCCTGAGTGGCGTTTTGTGCAGATATAGTCTAGCACAGAACGGTGCCTCTTCAGCAGATTCATGGGTGAAAGTTCCAGACCGGCCCTGTCCTGAGAGCCGTGATCAATGGACAGCATCAGCAATGACTTGCTGTTCAATGAATATGAAGACAAGAAGGGTGATTGCTACACGTTATCTCCTCCTGTTATGACCTAATATAGAGGTGATAAAGACATTTGACCTAGAGGACATAAAAAGATATACGAGTAGTTCCCGGCCAAGCCGGGGGCGGAAGTTTCAAAATTGAAACGCTTATAGCCCAGAGAGCCGAACAAAGACTGTGCCTATAGGTGACAGGCAAGCCTCCTGCGCTTTGCAGCAACAATTTCTTGACTTGTCATTCCAGTGCCATGTCTTTTGACCGTTGGATCTTTTCTCACCTCACCTGATCTCATCTCATCGCAGCTTCTCTTGGAAATTGCCCATTGCATCCCATTGTCACCGCAGTCTGTGTCATCCCATCTCATCTCAACTCACCTCACGTCTCTTCTCAGATTTGTCGCCGTCATCTCATCTCATCTCATCTCATCCCATCTCATACCTCCTCTCCCTTTCTCAGGTCTTCTCAGCTGATCACAACTGTTCTCGTCTCTTCTCATGTCACCTGAGCTCTCATCTCTTCTCAGCACATCTGAACTTTTCTCTTTTCAGCTCTTCTCAGCTTCCCCGTTCTACGCAGCTCGTCTCAACCCAGCTCTTCTTATCTCTTCACCACTCTTGTCCTGTCAGGTCATCCCATCTGGTCTCATCTCAGCTTATCTCAGCTTTCCCCAGATTTGAAAAAATACGATTTTGAAGCACTTTGAAATGGTTTTTGAAAAACAAATCACAAGCGCCAAAATTGCTGCTGCCAAATCACTATCGCAACCTTGATGCAGCCACTCCAATACGATTTACAATGTCCAGCTGCAAGCAGCAGCGGAGCCAAGCAACCTTGACGCATCCATTACAGTGCGATCTGCAGAGACTGACTTGCAAAGCACAAAAGAACTACGCGCAAGAACGTTAGAAATTGCAGCTCCAAAACGCATTTCGTGGGAGATTTCCGCCAAAAACTGAAAGTGGAAGATGGGAAAACGAAGCTTTCGCGCGAAAATGACAGTGGAAGATGTGAAAACGAAGCTTTCGTTTGAGACTTCCCTCAAAATCTGAAAGTGGAAGATGTGAAAACGAAGCTTTCGTGCGAGACATCCCTCACAAAATCTGAAAGTGGAAGATGTGAGACCGAAGCTTTCGTGCGAGACTTCCCTCAAAAAGTGAAGGTTGAAGATGTAAAAGCGGAGGTTGCGTGTGAGATTTCCTTCCAAAATCTGAAAGTCGAAGATGTGAAAACGAAGCTTTCGTGCGAGACACCCCTCACAAAATCTGAAAGTGGAAGATGTGAAAACGAAGCTTTCGTGCGAGACACCCCTCACAAAATCTGAAAGTAGAAGATGTGAGACCGAAGCTTTCGTGCGAGACTTCCCTCAAAAAGTGAAAATTGAAGATGTAAAAACGGAGGTTGCGTGTGAGACTTCCTTCAAAAAGTGAAAGTGCGAAATATGAAAACGAAATTGTCGTGCGAGACTTGCCTCAAAAATTCAGAGTGGAAGATCTGAAAATGTGATAGGTTGTGATAGTGGTGATCGTGATAGGTTGTGATAGGTTGTGGTAGTGGTGACTGTGATAGGTTGTGATAGGTTGTGATAGGTTGTGATAGTGGTGGTGATAGTGGTGGTGATAGTGGTGGTGATAGCGGTGGTGATAGCGGTGGTGATAGTGGTGGTTGTGATACTGGTAATTAGTAATTGATTTTTAAAATCCGTATAGTCCTTGTGTCACTTTCAATCCGCCCAAGTGTATTCCCAGCACATCCAAGTGTTTTTTATGGGTTTTGCCGCCGGAAACGCGCCGCTGCCTGGGCTCGAAACTGGAGAATACGCTGGGGAAAGATTTCTGGAGGCGTGGGAAGGGACTGGAATGTACCGTTGGAAGGGGCTGAGGGATCAGCTTCGAAGAAGATGATTGCAACTTGATTAGCATCATATTTTTCCAGAATTGATACTTCTTACTGGCTTCATCGCGATGGGGTGATTTTCAAATCACCACGTAATGCAAAGAGAGCGGATAGCATTGTGAAACTACCCACAGGACTGAAAAAACCTAACTGTCTCACATGTCCGAGCTTTGCAGGCTGATCGAAGTCAAGCATAGAGATGTTTGCAACAATTGCAGCCAATGGGCCAATGGATTCAAAGAATAGCTGCAATATAATGGAATCATTGAGTTAGTTGGAAAACAGAATACATACAGGAAACCCCTATATTTGATGGTCAAAACCAGGGTTTCTGGTTCAGATTTTCCCTTCAATCCATTGAAATGCCCTGGGATCGAAGGGTACGCTGCATGCCGCCCGTCCTCTTCCGGAAATGGGTTCGGATGCCAGGGCTTGCGGTTAGATGCGGTTGGCTGGATTCAGGAATGGCCTAATTTTCCTGGTTGTACCAAGGGAATCCAAAAGACAGGAAACACACACAATATACCTCCAAACATGTAATATATATATAGCACAGATACTGTAAGGTATGCATACTATATGTACATAATATATATATATATTAGTATAGATATCTATACAATATTATATATAATAGAATATACAATCTGATTTTCACAGATGTGGCGTGTGCTGATCACAAGATATGGCCGCGTCCGAGGCAGGGGCCGCTCCGGCGAAGCGGAAACTCAACGGTGCGCCAAGTTTTTTTCCGCTCTGAACAAAGGGAAACTTGTGGACTCGTAACAGTTGATCAATGGCCATTGATATTTCAGGTATCTAAACTGGAGGTGTTTTTGGATATTTTTGATCAGATTTTGGAGGTATATCCCCTAATAGCCCTTTTTTCTGCCATTATATGAGGTACCTCCAATTTAGGTTCCTGGAATGGCCATCGAATTCAGCAAAAAATAGGTTGGTTGATTGGCTCATTTCTGGAGGATCATCATAATCCATGGATAGGGCTATTTTTCATGACTCAATTGATTAACCATCAACAATATGGATTTAACGGGATTTAATGGGGATGAATTATGGGACATAGAACCTACCAATCATCATATACTGTTCAAAAGCACTGTTGGTTGATGATATATATATATATATAATAGGGTGCTACACTATCCAATGCCTTGGGGATTAATTCCTATTAACCAACCAGTGTAAAAGGACGACATTTCGGGTTTCAATCACTGCTCATGTGGTATCACCATGTATCAACTGATATCATCACTTGTTTTGGAAATGTGTTGAATCTTTTTGGCTCCTTTGTTTTGGCCATACGATGCAGTGTCAGTGATCAAAAATCGGCGAAATTGGGGAAACAACGGGGCAGGAGCAGCGCCAGTGCCCTATGGTTTGGATTTTGAGGAAGGCCAAGAAGAGGCTGTTTCGACACGATGAAGGGAGACCAAATGGGAAATTCGATCTGGATCTCCTTGCAGAGGTGGAAATAGTCAATCCATGTCAATCCGTAAACACTTGAGACATTCTTTCGAGTATCTTCTCGAAAGGTTTGTTCAATCGATGTTAAATCGATTGGCACATTTAAGACATGATGAGTCCAGAGATCCAGATGCGGCGATGCGCCAGGCTTTGGGAAGCACAATTCATGACAGCTTTCTGGGTTTCACCGAGGCCGGTGGGCGCAGTGGCGCAGATTTCGATGCTGTGCTATGTTTCGCATCATTTTTTGTGGGACAATTTTAAATTTAATTGCTCTCAGCTCATGATCAGCTCATGAGACTTGACATTGAATTTCTCAAGGTTGTTGAAGATAGCTGAAAGGTGATGTCTTTCTCAACGCACATTGAATCCGATTTTCTCCGTCTCTTTCCAGGAAAGCACGAGGAGGAGCCGGCGCGTGTGTTGCATGGAGCTTGTGGTATGCTGCATACGGTAGCGAAAAAACGACAACCTTTAAGGTCTGTTTTTTCGCTGTAGAAATGATGTGATCTCTGGACTTACCATCTTTGACCAATTGGAATCTCTGTTATCAATACTCACCATGGGTTCTGGTTTCACGTTCTCTCCCAGGATGCGAGATAAAGCGGCTGCTGGGGTCGTCCCCAAGGTGCTTTTCAAACAAATGGATCCGGCATGTCCGGCGAACAGGGTAGCGAGTCCACCAAGCGCAATCATTTGGTGCATCCAATGGCCATTTCAGGAACCGATTGATTGGAGGTACCTACCATATATAAGGCCTATATAAGGCCTATGTAAGGGGATATCCCCACAAAATATGGCCTAAAATATGGTACTAACGTACCTCCAATTTAGGATCCTGGAATTCCCATTGATCCAATGATCCAATGTGGCAGGATGGACGAACGGCTGCACAGGCCACCACTCGAAGTGTCTTGGCATAGTTGGCATGGAAAAACCATGAGATCAGCACCGATCACGGACAGGCCAGCACTGACCAGCTCCAATTTAGACCCCAAATTCACGGTTGAGCTCGGTGATATCAGGATCTTGGAGCCATCACCTGGAGATGTTGAAGTGATTTATGCTGTACCAGGGTGTAGCATGATGGCCTAATGCAGCCTGATTTTTTTACCATCTAATATGCCATCTAATGGCCATTTGGACAAGCAGATTCTGGCAGATACATCAGAGTGCACGCCTCAGGTGATTGGGGAAGCCCAGATTGGAGATGCCAGAAGCCTACACTTCCTCGGTCGACGCTGTGTTGGGCTGCGGTGCTGGTGTCTCATTGTATTTTTGCGCTCACCTAAAGCGGTGCTATCCTAAACATATTCTCCATAGGCAGTGTTTCAAGCCTTAAAACCCTTGGCAAACGATCAAACTCTGACGCCAAATTACCCCCCTAAATAGATCCTAAGACACCAAACCTATGCAATTCACCATAGCGAAACCTAAAGAAACCTTGAAAGAACCCATAGACCCAGATAGACCCAACCGTTCAACCTGACCCAACCCTAAACAAATCGACCCATCTTAAACCTCAAATCAGCTCTAACCGAATGGACCTAAAGTAATTAGCCAAATGAAAGCTCGGATCTTTGGCGATCGACATGTCGTCAGGGGAAGGCGGCAACCAGGTCTACCCATCATGTGTCAAGGAGTCATGGTTACAGTAATTTTTGATTTTTTTGAGACCGAGCCGTGTTGCTGGATTCGCATAGGTCTTTGCACCAACTACGCTGGCAGCTGCAACGAGAAAGCCATTGATCGCTACCATCGAAGGTGGGGCGGGTATGATGGTGGTGCTGACAAAGATTTGTTTGTTGGAATGGTGCGAGATGAAATGAGTCCAGCACTTCGAGGCGAATAAAATCAAAGCAACTTTGCCAACAACAGCGGGAGGAGCGCTGGGCCGGGGCACCCAGTCGTGGATTTTTCATGGCGCGGGTAAGTCTTTGAATGGCGCAATGACCGGAGGCAGTATCGAAGTGCCACAGGACCTGAGTGCTCATACGACCTCTCAGGAGTAGGTGGAAAGATGGAAAGATGGACAGATAAATGGATGGCTGGATGAATGGATAGACAGGTAGGTAGGTAGGCAGGTAGGTAGATAGAGAGAAACACAGAAGAATAGAAATCAAAAGGTCTTGAAAGAGAGACAGAAGATCAAGACTTGAAGAAAACATGCACATAGCTCGATAGATAGACGGGACTAGATAGTGAGTTATGATCATATGGTTAAGATGAGATGACATCAGCCAAGACAAGGACAACAAAAGATGTGATAGATAGGTAGATGGATAGACAAATCGAACATGGATATCTAGGTGGGTAGAATGGATAGACAACAAGATCGATAGACTATGAAAGCGAGCCGGTAGGTTGGCAGGTGGAATGAAGGACTTGTATAGATCAGGGACGGGTGTGGCATCGGTGATGTAGGGTGGAGTGATGTTTAAGTATGGGGTATGCAGTGCTATGGAAAGCGGGAGGGACCAGGTCACTCGTTGTGTGTTGTGTAGGCTTCATTTTTTGCAGCAGGGAACAGGACGGTGAAAAGGCTGTGAGTAGAAACTGGCACCGGCAGGAGCTAACACTTCCCACACTCTCCTGTTTTTTTCACTTTGACACAGTCTTTCAAACTCAAATGATGCGAGCCACAAACGAGAAACATGTTTTAAAGCCCGGTAGTGAAGATATGCAAATGTTGGAAATGATTCCCTCGAAAGCCAGGGTCATCGCGGAAGCTTTGCGGAAACCCAGGTCCCCCTGCTTCAGCTCATGCGGAAGGGATGAATGTCCTGAAAGCAGCGGAACACTGACAGTTGATTGGTGATAAAAAAGCCGCAGATGCTGCAAGGGAAGCCGATTGGCCAAGATGGACGGAGTAGCCAAGATTCTAGCTGACTGAACGGTACCTGCCCACAGAGAAGACCATGTGCTGAAGACCCCGAGCTTTGTTGATTATGCATACAGATGTATTTTGAAGTATATCCAGATTCTGGTTTTACAAAGTACGGAGTGGGGCCACTTTGCACGGCAGCAACCCACAGTAACCCATTGCTGAAAGATGTTTGCTGCATGAACCCCCCATGGGGTCTTCACTATCCATCAATCCCCACAACACCTTATGTTCCAACGGGAGAGTTTCATCACACCAGTGTTTTGGGTGGGAACTGTGTATGATTGGGGGCCTCCCAGATGGAGGAATAGCGGTCAACACGGTGATGGGAATGGATCATAGAGTGAGCGACAGATTTAGATAGATACTCTCGGAGTCCAGATTAGATAGATCGACTGATAGGGAAATGATGGGTGTATAGAGGGGGGTATCTGGGTAGAGAGACGGATGAGTATGATGCGTGGATAGACAAATAGGATAGGTCCTATAGGTGGATAAGATGAATAAACAAGCATAGATGGGTAGATTATGGTAGATTGATGAATAGATGGATATGTAGCGTGATGGATGCATGGATGGATGGACAGATGGACGGACGGATGGATAGGCGGGTAAGGTAGGGAGGTAGGTAGATAGGTGAATGAATGGACGAATGGAGAAATGGATGTGGATACAGGCTGGAATGATGGATGCGTAGATGTTTGGGGTGGCAGGCAAAGCTCGATGGATTAGTTCATGGATAGCTCGATGGTTGGCAGACTGATGGATAGATTGATGGATGGGTACATGGACGGATGCATAGATCTGTCCATGGATTGTGAAATATGGCTGGATTGGCGTATAGATCGATGGACAGATCACAGACGACAGATCAACTTATGTATAAACCAGGTTGGATGACGGATTTGCGCGAGGAACTTGGCGGTTTTCATTTACGATATTTACGATGAGTATTTATGGAGGGTTGCTTTTTGGAGTTCTCACCAGATGAGCGCACATTTCTTTGATTTCAAAGGTGAAATGCTTTCGCCGTTGGGAGAAGACAGATGCCACTGCAGCCGGATGCCATGGGGAGTCTCAGCGACGGCCAAATTCGTTTTTTTTTCTCATTCCAGTGAGGTCACCGATGTTCCATCGTGGGCATGAGGTTGGCCCGATTTGATTGGTGATTAGATGATTTCCCTTGCAGTCTTAGAAGTGCGTTTGGAACCAGACTTTGGCTGCTCCTCCCAACTCCCAAGGTCAGCAGCACGGAGTTTTCGATACTTCCAGCAGGTGCCAGTGAACGAGTTTGTTGATCCCGTAGATTTCCACAGTTTTCCGCCATTTTCAGAAGGCTCGAAGTATCTCGAAGTATTCCCAGCCAGCTTTCACCTTGCCATTCGGAATGGATCTCCGACGTGGCCAGGTTGGCTTCTGGACGGCCGACCGCTGCCAGAGGGCCTTCCGCCGAAGCCGAAGGAGCTGGCTTTTTTTTTTGGGGGTTTTCCACCTGGGTACCATGTTTCTTTCAGCCAAATTAGGGCCATTGATGGGAAGAAGTGGACATCTACAATCAGAAATCGAGGGTTTTTTCCATGTCCTTCTGTGAAGTCTAGGCTGCAGCTGAGATCTTGGAAGAGGCTAAGGCGCCAAAACAGGGATGCATAGAGTGCACATGGTTTGTCTGAAAACTTGGATAAACCCGAAATTCTACTGGTTGATGTTGGTTGCATTAGAATCTCACTTTTTTAAGGTATATATATATAATATACCCCGTTTTCAGACACACTAGCATCTACCGCGATCTTTCCCACCACAATGGCCATGACCTCAAAAAATAGCAGGAAGTGATGGGTTTGAGGGCTGACTTGTTGTGTTTGCAATATTGGCCTTTCCACAGGCAGCATCTCGGTAGAATGAAGCTGTGTGTTACGGACTACCTTGGTGTACACTGGGCAACAAGGGTTTGTGATTTATCCATACCGGAGTTGCAGTTGAAACCCATCAAGACATCATCTGAGATGTTCTTGAGGGCACGTTATTGGATCTGTGAAGGTATTAATGGATTTGTTGAAACAATCTCCCTCTTGGCTCTGCAACCACCACTCCTTGGGTTCAAAACCATAGGTTTGCCTCAGCATGCAATGCCATGCACATTGTAATTCAACTTCTTTTTTTTTTTCAGATTCTTTAGAATGTCCTGGACTGTTTCAAGCACCTTTGAACTACTTTGAACGACTTTGGCAACGCATTTGTTGATCCATCTGCAGTTAGCTGCCCAGCTCTGCACCAGGCAGCTGCAGCGAAACGCCTGGCCGCAGCGGCGCAGATTGGACCCATGGTGTCGCCAGAGAGCTCAGGTTGTGAAATTTCTCCGCTGGAGATGACTTTGTCCAAAAAACTGGGGTATACCTAGGGAGCATGACATCAGACATACCTGGATTGAGGGGTACCCCACTGTAGGCAAACCTATAGAACTGATTGGTTGCCAGCAGTCGCTTTGGAACCTTGAGAGGGTGGACATAGATCAGATACCCGGTTCTTGCGTTGCGGCACGGCATTGGTTTTATCTCCAAATATTCTGAGCGGTGCAGCGATTCGAGGGTTGGCAGTTGTGGAAGAGGCGTCCTGTGGATTCAGAACATTTGCCATCAGAATAGACATTGTGTTTGATGGACAAGACAAGCTCTTACTCAGAAGTTCTGGAAATCTGTACTCCACAAAACACAAGACAACCAAACTCAGCTTGCACAGGGGAACTGCAAGCGTTGAACTTCGCACTTGAGGAAAGTCTTGAAACAAGAACCGGCAGAGCAGACGCTTGCCACAAGGTTCGGCCTTGGGGCCTTGGGGCCTTGGGGCCTTGGGGAGAGAGTTCAGCAATGGTTTCTATGGACTATGCAGATTTTTCCCGCAATTTCAGAGTGACGAGAGGATTCCAAGTCTGGTTGTGCCTCTGAGTTTACCTCCTGGTGGTGTGTGAGATAAAGATCCGTTAGGATCATTGGGGCCTTGGCGTGTTTGGCGTGTTTGTTCATGGATGATTATGGCCAGTCATAGCCAAAAACTCAAAGATTTTTTTCATATTCTCCATCTTAAGAGCATACATTGGGTCCATGCTGAAGCTTTCAATTAAGAAGTCAGGAGTCATCCATCTACTTTGGGCATACGCCATTTAAATCTGTTATCTTCCCTGCAAAAACGGGATATGGATGGATAATTTTGGCTGAAGCCCCACATAGAACAAAATTCACATGTATATAGCCTATATTAAGCCATGCGTTTTCTCTTGACCCTCATCCTAATTGAACCGCCATCATCTCACCCTTCGACAAGGGCACCCACGCCTTCGACTCCTGGGTGGCTTGGTCAGTGTTTTTGAGTCAGAATTTCCCCAGGGAAACACATCATGAATGTCATGAAAATGTCATGAAAATGTCATGAATTCTCTTTTTCTTCGCATCCGATTTTGATATTGGGATGAGTCACAACCTATCATGCCATACTTCAATTTGAGGGAAAAACGCATCTGTAAGAAGCCGCTATGATATCAACGGCTCCGAGGCCTTCTGCTCCCAGCCGGGATCTCAACCCCACGGGATGCCATTGAAACTGTTGATAACCAGCCAAGAGAGACCTGCACACCGAACATGTCCATAGTTGGTTGGTCTCCAGGGATATAACACCAAGCATGAATCGGCAAAAACGCTGCAACCTGAGGTGCCGTGACCGAAGATGCAGGTGAGTGCGGAGACGGGCTTAGGATAGACGGTCCGTGGGGCACTTGAACCCTCCAGCTTATGAATCTCACAATCCGAACTTCATCCAATGTCCACTGATCCTTCAAGAAAATCTTCAGTTTGAGGAGTTTCAATGAAATTGCGACAACTGTTCTCGAAAAGTGTATAATAACTATAATAGTATATTCTAGTATATTCCATTATATATATAAAATATTTACATATATTTACTGGCTATAGGACATTCCACTGTATCACTACATATTATATATATATTATCTATATTCCAATATGAGGAGCTCTCAGGAGTTCAACATCTGATTCCAGGTGAGCCAACGCTAGATGGCTTCGACGCCGGACTGGTCCGGGGCTCCTTAAAGCCCTTGAGACCTTTGCCAGAGTCGGGCACCTGGGGCATGGGATCATCATGGCATCATGATACAATTCCGGCAAGAGACCCCAAACAGTGTGGGGGGAGTGGGAAGATAGTGTAGGATAATGTTGAGAATGATGATGAGGATGATGATGATGATGATGATGATGATGATGACGATGACGATGACGATGACGATGATGATGATGATGATGATAATGATGCTGAGGAGGATGATATTTCGGATGATGAGGTGCAGGAGGATGATGTGGAGGATGATGATGTAGAGAAGGAGGACGAAGATGATGTTGAGGAGGATAAATGATGACGATGATGATGATGATGATGATAATGATGATGATAATGATGATGGTGAGGGGGAGGATGACGGTGAGGATGATGATGATGATGATGATGAGGAGGAGGAGGAGGAGGATGACGATGAAGCCGCGACCCAGAAGCTAGGACCACACTTTGTGCGAGCCTGCGCAGTCGAAATGCATGTCAACATTTCAGAGGAGTCACTTTTTGCAGTAATTTGCAGGAAAAATGTCGCGCCCCAGAATGAGCCCAGAACGCGGACACACACACTTTGTGCGAGGGTTGGGCAGTTGAAACGCATGTCAAGATTTCACAAGAGCCACTTGATACGGAAATTTACAGCCCAGAGTGAGCAGCCTGATCAAGCACTGGCCTTTACAGCTACCGTAAGAACCCTTCAGTGTGGACACACTGTTTGGGGAAAAAGGATGTTTGTTTTTTTTTTTTTTTTATTATTTCACTAATGATTGATGGTTTAGGTATTTTTTTCTGGAATGATCATGGATTTCTTTCCCGGAAAACTTTGATTCATGATCTATCCAAAAGCACATTCTAAGCAAATTCTATTTTCTAATTTTAGCAAAGCCAGGTTTTCGAGGATCAAAAGCCACAAACAAATCAGCAGGAAATGGGATATCACAGTGACCTATGATTCTTAGTTCACGAGGGTTTGGCGGCTCCATGGTGATTCGCCAAATTAGCTTAAGTGGGGCATTGCGTTCAGGTGGGAAAACCTTGGAAAATTGTGGGAACATCGGGAATTTTTAAACCTACGTGGCCCACATCATCCAGCCTCGCCGTCGACAGCTTTAGGCCTTTCACCCGGTCAAACTTCAAGAAGGCTGATGTGGTGGACGGTGGTCTTGTGTTGAATGGTACTTTGGCACACTTTCCGGATTTCTCAATGATTTCTCTCGTTATAACTGTTATCTCGTCTTTCAAAGTGGGGCTTTGCTGCGCTGCTCGTCTGGGCAACGATGATTCCGATGATTCGGGCGGATTGCGAAATCATCGATTCTTGCCGATGACCGGTTTGCCATGATTTTGCCATGCCAAAAGCGACAAGAACAACCAAAATTTCAATTTCAACTGCTGAAATTTTCCTCAGGCTGGGGAACTTCGATATGTAGCTGGCCTCAGTTATTCCTTGGGTCAGGTGTCTCTGAATGGCCTGAATGGTATCATCCAGGGGTCTTGGTTACCGTTGGTCGCAGATATTTGGATCAATGTCTTGTTCGGGACGGGGCATTGATCTGCCATTCAAGAGGCATAATATGGTTGCTGGCGTATGTTTGCAGGCCATCAAAAGGGACACCTAACTTAAATGCCCGGGCTGGCATTCGCCAGGGTTGGCTGCGGTATGGCCAACATACAAAAGGTCTCAGCGGTCTCAGTGTTTATGATAGGTGTTGATGCCTGATTCATCCTCAAGGAACAGGGCAGATTACAGTAGACCTGAGGATTCTTAAGTCATGATTCCCAGTCGTCACCATGGCTTTCAATATGATTCAAGACTAAGTCATGGTCATCCATGACGGCTGGATGATGCAAGGGGTACCCCCAGGCTGCCTCAAGCAGCTGCAGCACCATGTCCGTCTGTTCCCCAGAGACTGTTCCGGGACTGGGGGTCACCTGGCACTGGGACCAGTGGCCGGCAACCCCCCCTCCCCCCCCAGCAACCACCCCCATGGGGGTGGCCTAGCCATCTACCACCATCCGTCAAGATCCCATATGCAATACTAACAGGACACCTCCATGCAGTTTTCACTGCCTATAATGCCCATACAATCTATTTACAACGTATTACTGCCAATAAAGTACCTTTATAGTGGCCATATACTAGCTACTATCAAGATCTCTCATGTGCTATACATACGTGCCGGCTACTTGCTACTTATGCACTATCTACATGATACCTCTATGACACCCCACCCATCTCACAGGGGGGCATGGGGGTAAGCTACACACTGCATCACGCTATTTACAACACATTACTGGCAATAAAGTACCTTTATAGCGACCATTTACTATATAGCTACTATCAAGATCTCATGTGCTATACATACGTGCTGGCCACGTACTGCCTATACTATCTATATGATACCTCTATATAACACCCCACCCATCCCACAGGGGGGGCGTGGAGCGTTGTAGCCACATACTACCTACTTTTCGCCTTACATGCTAGTGACACACTACCTAGCCCACACCCATCCCTAAACTATATCTAACATAGAGCCTCCTACATACAGTGTATATGCAGCATCCATACAGGACCATGACCATGACGTGGGGGGGTGGGGGGGGGGCTGCTGGCCTGGGCCATATATGATACATACTTATATATGGTCTCGTGTTCCGTGTTCCTACCCCCCCCAATGGTATGGGTCCCCAGGTAGCACCCCGTTCCCTTCTATTTGCAAGCTATTGGCAGCATTTCCGAGGTCCAGCCTCGTATTTGCTAGGTTTTTGCAGCGATTCTGACTACCAGCCTCGCATTTACTAGGTACATGCTACCTTTTAGACGGCCTCCGTAGCACACATACTCCCTCAAAGTACCTACGTGCTACCTATAGTTATATTTACATGTGCTATGTATCTACTTCCTATAAATAAATATATATATATATGTCTTGTATCACTTGCACTGTTTGAGTCATTTGTCTGCAAGCTTTTGGGGTCAAGATCGCTCATGCACCTGTGGGGTGCTGCCGAACTCCTGCGTGAGTTCCGTCATTTCTGGCCTTCTGGAGATTGCTCGGGCCTTGGACTGGGCACCACTTTGCTGCTGATCCTATTGGGCTGGATTTCAGGGCTGGTGACCGGGCTGGTCATAGCTGCCGTGTGTTTTTCCCAAGGTTGCAGGAAAATTTTACTTTTTCTGTTACAAAGTGGTGTGAGCGTTTTAGCACCATCAGTGCCTGGAACGTTGAGCGGCCGAGCCATCCAGCTGCGGAGTAGGTTGAGTGAGTATCGGCAGCCTTGAATGAGTGATTCACAGGTGGACGAGCTCACTTTGCGGATAGGTGAACTTGAGATCTCTGTGAGACGTCGAAGTGGCACCTCTGGAGACGGATCCACCCCTGAGCTATCCCTTGCTGGCCCTCGGGCCGCTGCCGCAGGTTCTGCTGCAGCCGAGGAGCGAGTTGAATCCTCTCCTACAGGTTCCAGTGTCTGGAGTGTTGTTGGCGGTTCTCGCCAGTGGTCGCCTGAGTGGAAGAAGGCTTTGCTTGAGGCCTCTACCGCGGCTGAGATCTTAGCTGTTGACCTGCAGTGCGTGGAGCACCTGCAGCGCCAACTCACTGCCGAGGTGGGAGTTTGGACTGTGCGAGCCAGGCTGGGGCGAGCCTTGCGAGCGGGACTGGCGGCAAAGAACAAGCTGGACGGTGTCGGAACGTTTGAACGTTCACCTGACATTGGGGTCCGCAACAGGATCTACGTGGTGCTGAGAGGGGCTCCTGGTGCTGAGCCGTGCATTTGCCACAGTGCCCACGTTTACTATCAGGCAGTCCGTCTGCCAGGAGCAAGTCAGCTCCACGCCCGGAGTGTCTCGCACGCATTCCCATCGCGTGCTGAGGCGGAAGCCTACGTGTTGGGAGCTCAGGCGCTATGGCCGCCGGAGCGGGAGGACTAGCTCAGGCAGATATCGAAGCCCGTGTGGTGGAAGCACGGGCGAAAGGGCTGCTTCCGGCTCTGCACTTCTCCGCCATATCAGTCGATGGCACAGTTTTGTGGAAAGCACTGGCGTATGTGGTCCGGTACAGAGCCGGAGGGTTTATGTTTCTGGTTCCTGGAGATGCCGAGGTGGCCGACTTTTTCGAGATGGCCGGTCCCTTCGACTTCTATGCCCACCATCAGACCTCTGTCCAGGTGGAAACTGCACGAGGCCGAGCCTTAGGATCAGTGGATGCGGTTCTGGTAGACTGCCCTTGGCCCGCTCTGCAGTTCTTCAAGAGAGCTTCCAGTTTGCGTGGCGAGGCCGCACTGGCCCTTCTGAAGTTTGTGCACGAAGGGGTGACATGTCGTCCATCCAGGGACGGCGCGCTCTTTGCGGCAGAGGCCTGGATAGCAGAGAACATGGACGAGGAGGCTGCTGGCGAATATGTGTCTTGCGAAGAGGCGTTTGTGGCCGAGGCACATGTCGACGAGGCGGCAGATCTGGGACAGGTGCATTCAGTGGAGCAACTTCAAGCTCACATTCAAGACCTCGAGGTGCAGCTGGCTTCACTAGCTCAACAGCAAGTTGCCCCCGTGACTCAAGCGGCCTCTCAGCCTGCTCAAGGCCTTTTAGGAGCATTGCCCAAAGCCCCGGGCGTCCCAGCTCAGACCATGGAGCGCCTCCGCAGTTTGGCGGGCGCGGGACCGCCGCGTCTGGGTGGTCACGAGAAGCGAGATCGCGCCTTGGAGCTCACACCAAACGGGGCAGATGCTTTCGAAACTTTTCAGCAAGAGCAGGAGTTGGAGGCGACCGACGGCGACGAACTGGCGCAGCTGTCAGTGGATGCCTTCCCGGATCCTATGCAGAAACTGCTGTTTCTTCAGATGCAGCAGGTGACTCTGTTGCAGAAGCAGGTGGCGGCCCGACAGCCTCAGGATGCCATCCATGCAGCTCTCAGCAGTGGGAGCGAGAACCCTGGCAGTTCTTCCAGTGGGATCAAAGGCTGCTTAGCGCGAGAGGCCTTCCTGAAGATCAGCGACAACTTGGTGTCGACAGCACAGGTCGTAGAGAGCAACGCCCTCATGGAGTTGGGGCTGAATGCCAGCCAGTTGTCTCCCGGGCTCCTCCGGGACTATCTGGAGAAGCGTGTTCCTCTTGGCTCCTTCCGCCTGCTGACCCAGGTGGGGTACTTGATGGCTTCAGCTTACGAGACAGGCCAGCGCACTGGAAACCGGGAGTTGGCCGGGTTTGGAGCCAAGGGCCTGATCTTCGTGGAGCAGACAGCACTGGACGAAGGCAAGACGAGCCTCTCCTGGCTGCTGACGGGGCTGCCCGAACCCAACTTCTCTCAGGTTCAACTGACCCGGGCGCGCAGCTCAATCAAACCGTTCAGCAGGCTGTGCAATCCATCATGGGTTGCGGCCAATGTGGGCTACCTACGGGATCTGGATTTTTTGGAAAGCAAAATTCGGCACACAGACAAGGATGCCAAGGGTCCCACAACGAAAGCGCAGGTCGATGCACCGGCGCCCAAAAAGCCGTGGCCCAAGAAAAAGAACAAAGGAAAAGACGGCAGCAGCGGAAACGCCGAGGCGGCCGAGACGGTCTGACGGATGCAACCGGCGGGAGTGGAGTGGCTTGTGCTGCCTTTTTGCCTCGCCTCTTGCCGGCCTGTTCTACTTCAGCGCAGGGGGTCTCTGGCCCTACTGCGACTTCTGGTCGGGGGTTTGAGTGCAATGGCAGTCGCACAGACTTCACTGCCGCTTCCTCCTCCCGATTGCATCCTGAGCCCCCCAAAAAGCTTGGTACCCGGCGGCCCAAGTCGGGCAGTCATGTTCCTGATGCCAACTTAGCAGGAACCAAGGTGCCTTCTCAAATTAGGTGCAGTGAGATGATTCGCGCTGTACTGCGGATCGCTGGAGCTTCTTACACTGGTTTCGGCGAGTTTTGCCGCAGGAGTTTGCAGCCTACCCGTCACCAAGACGGTTCCTTTGCTGGAACCGATCTATGGCCTTGTCCTCCTCCCAGATGGCATTGGACGGCCTCCCAGCATTTATCCCCCAAGAGGCGAAGGCGCAAGAGACTGCTGGAGACCAAAGCGTACTGCCTCCAGTATGTGGTAGTGAGTTTAAACTGGTTGAGCTTGGGTTGCCCCCTTTCTCCACCTCCTTCAGCTTGCCTTGGCGCCCCAATTTCTGATGGCCAGCACGTCATGCTTGAGCGTCTGGAAGGTCTGATCGACCATTTTGTGAGAGCCCCGGACGTCGACTTTGACGAGCTTGGCCGAGCGGCGGAAAAGCTGGCTAATTTGTGCAAGACGTCCTTCGAGCTGAGTGCAGTTTCTGAGCTTGAGCACAGGGACCTTCAAAGTTTTTTAGATGCTGTTTCCACCAAGGTTGACCCCTATGGTTTCTCCCACAAGAAACGAGCAACCCCAAACGATGGCTTTAGCTGCACTTCGGAGCTGAAGGGTGATATAGGTTCCACAGTGGGCAATGAGCCCCGACTGCCTGAGACCTTGCCATCTCGCGTTCCCTTGGCCACCACTGTCACGAAGGAGGTTTTAGCTGAACGTATTAAATGGAAGTTGGGACCCTCATTTGACCCCTTGCCTTTTCTGAGTGATCCAGTTGTTCACAGTGCTTTTTTGCGGCCTGATGTGCTCCGCATACCAGAACATGACTGGCCACGGATGACGAGGGCTCAGGTGCATTGCAAGCGGTCAGAGCTCTTGCAATTGGCGCAGAAGTGGGATGAGTTAGGAGCTTGCCGACTGGTGACATGTGATAGCATTCGGCGTGATGAAGCCGTTGGAATGTTCGCAGTTAGTAAGGATCAACAGTTTGACAGGCTGATTGTGAACCCTACTGTTATCAACAGTCGGCAGTTTTCCTATACCAACTTCACCAAGACTCTGGCACCCGGAGCCCTGATTTGTTTGCTGCGGCTTGAAGCTCATGAGAACCTGGTTATTTCTTCAGATGATTTGTGTGAGTTTTATTACACTTTTAAAGTCTCTGAAGATAGGGCTGCACGGAATGCTATTGGGATGGTTTTTGACAGTTCTGAAGTTTGTCATCTCAGATGTTTTGATCCCAAGTTATTTGGTCAGAAGTTATACATCTGTTTGGGTACGCTGGCGATGGGCGACGGGCTTGCAGTTGAGATTGCCCAGCAGAGCCATTTCAACTTGTTGCGTCAGTTGGCTGGGTGTCTGTTGGAGCATGAAATCATAGCTTATAGGCAACCCATCCCACGTGGTCCTTTCTATGAGCTGTTAACTATTGATGATCATATTGGTCTTCAAAAGGTATCTAATCTGATCCCCTTGAGCGACCAACAGACGCGGGACAAAGAGGTCTTTGCGAACTCAGACATGGCCTACCAGCAAGTGGGCCTCACTTCCCATCCGGGCAAAAGACAGCGGCAGGTTTCCAGTGCAACAGTTTTGGGAGCCGAAGTGGACGGGGTTCTGGGGCGCGTTTCAGCTCCTCGCAGCAGAGTTGCTATGTTGATGTTTGTGACTGCCGTCGTGGTTCAAAAGCAACGGACTACTCGGCGCATTTTGCAGAGCATCATTGGCACTTGGGTTCACGTTTTACTTTTTCGGAGAGTGGGGTTTTCTGTGTTAGAATCTGTTTTCCATGAAGGGGTTGACAAGCACATGGATGAGCCTTTTACATTGTCGCGACAGAGCATCAACGAGCTGATCAACCTCATGATATTGGGGCCATTGTTTCAAACTGATTTGCGAACCAATGTCTGTCCTGAAGTGTTCATGATGGATGCTTCGCCGAGTGGCGGTGCGATCTGCCGGCATTTTTTGGGCCATGTGGCAGTTGAGGAGATCTGGAGGCACACGGAACAGCGGGGATATTACACGCAGCTTCAGTCCGGTGCCAATCTGGTCTTACATGAGTTGGGGTTGGATCACACGGAGATGTTTGGCCATGCTGATCCTGACCTATCTGATTTTGGCTCCACTGCGGTTTTGAATGTCTCTGCTGCAGGTGAAGACGTGGAGCTGGCAGCCTACGACTGCATTGAGTTGTTCGCCGGTCAGGCGAATTGGAGCCGCAGCCATGCCAAGGCGGGTCTTCGTGTTCATCCTGGGGTCGAAAGAAATGCCAAAGGCGTTCGTTTTGGGGACCTTAGTGATAAACAAACTTTTCTTGAGTTGGCCCACCTAGCAGCAGAAGGGAAGGTGAAAGAGTGGCATGCAGCTCCACCCTGTTGGTCATTTGGAACGCTGCGAAGACCTCGTCTCAGGAGCAAAACCCAACCTGCCGGCTTCGATATGCTGGATGAGCTAACCTGGGAACAGACCAGATTGGCTATTCGCACTGCGTTTATTTTGATGCTGGCGCTTTCATCAGGCTGTTTTATTTCAGTGGAACAACCGGGCAGTTCTGTGATGTTCGAGTTGCATATTTTCCGTGTGCTGTTAGCTCTGGGATGCGTTGTCACAAAGTTCCCCTTTTGTTCATTTGGCAGTGGATTTATGAAGCCATCCAAATGGCTTCACAACAAACCATGGCTATTGAGCTTGGAGAGCAGGTGCACATGTGCTTTTAAAAACCAGCATTTTGTCATTGAGGGCAGTTTCACGCGTGCAGGTATCTCCGAGTTCGATCGGCGCTGCAAGCCGAGCTGCCAAGCCGTTTACGGCAAAGAGCCTCGAGTGGGTGAGGCACTGAGTTCTTTTTCTGCTGCTTATCCCATACCGCTTTGTGAGAAAATGGCAAGAGGGAGTGTGGCCGCCCATCACCGCTTTGCTGCCGATGAAACTCTACGACATCGTAAGGTGCGGTTGTTGCAGAGGCCCAATCTGGTCACCAAGGCTTCTGACCGCAGTGTTCTGCGGGCGTGGTTCGAGGATCCGGACTGGGTGGCAGACTTGTGTGAGACGGTGCAATACAAGGAGTTGTTTCGGTACCGCTTCAAGAAAGGCGGTCATATCAACGTGCTGGAATGCAGGGTTTACAAGTCATGGCTAAAGCATAGTGCAAAGCGGTGGGGCAGGCATAGGCTGCTTGGGCTGTTAGACAGCCGTGTCACCATGGGAGCCGCTGCTAAAGGGCGCAGCAGTAGCAAAGCTTTGTCTCGAGTGCTGCGCAGTTCTTTAGGCTGCGTTCTTGGAGGGGGTCTCTATCCTGGCTGCTTACATGTCCGGTCGGCTTGGAATCGAGCTGATGGCCCTAGTCGGGGGCGCGATATTGAGCCTCCTAGTGCCAAGACTGCAGGCTGGATTCAGGCGTTGCAGAGCGGCGATGTGCGCCCGTTTGAGCTGATGCTGGAGACCTCAAAGTGGACACGCCCTATCGGGCGCTGGGTCAGGCTACTGCTCTTGATTGCTGGAGATGTGGAGAGAAATCCGGGGCCTGTCGCTGGAACATATCAACCCCGTGGGGAACTTGACTTGTTTGGCGGGCTTTCGCGCGCCACTACCCAGCGGATGCAGAGCTGTCTTTGCCAGTTTAGCGAGTGGCTCCAGCAGGAGTTGGGCATGTCGCTTGACCACGCACTTGAGAGCCCGGAGATGTGCAACTTGAGTCTCAGGGCTTATGGGCGTATGTTATATGCCGCTGGGCGCCCCCGCTACCAGCTTGTGTACACAATCACCGCAGTCCAAAGGTTGAGACCTGAATTTAGATCCCTACTTGGAGGCGCCTGGCATGTGGATAGGGTTTGGCAGCTGGAGCAGCCGGGACAGTGTCGTGCTGTCCTTTCTGCTCCAATTGTCCGAGCCTTGATTTGCCTTGGGCTGCTTTGGGGATGGCGACAGTTTGTTGGAGTGATTAGCATTGGCTTCGCAGGTATGTTACATCCGAATGAGTTCATACAACTGGTTCGCCAAGATGTGGTCCTACCAGAGGATGCACTTTTGCGTGAGCAGGTGATGTACATCCACATCCGAAACCCAAAAACAGCCCGCTTTGCCAGGCGGCAGCATGCAAAGATCGATGATCCTACCGTGATTTTGCTGGTGAGATGTATTTTTGGCAGCCTTCCCTTGCAAACCAAGTTGTTTGATGCGAGCATGGCCGCTTTTCGGCGGCAGTGGAATTTCTTGATGGATTTTATGCATATACCCCGGCGTCAGACTAGCAGAGGTGCTACGCCCGGAGTTTTGCGTGGCTCAGGGGCTACGCAACAGTATATTGACACTGAAGATATACCCAAAATTGCATGGCGTGGGCGTTGGGCCAGAACGAAGACCCTAGAGTTCTACGTTCAAGAAGTAGCTGCTCAGCTATTCCTTCACCAGTTGTCTCCCCATGCTCGAAGTTTAGTGTCCTTTCTGGAGCAGCATTGTATGACTGTCCTTTTGAGTTTGTATCCTGAGAAGATTCCCGCTGGCGTTACTTGATTGCTTGATTTGCAGTGCAGAAGAACAGAGATGGAAGCAGCTTGCATTTTCCAGTTTTATTTGGCCTGGCCCTTGAAAACCGAGAAGCCTTCAGGCCCCATTTTTGACTGGCCAGTCGTAGGAACTCTGGCGTGTAAGCGCCACCGGGCAACTTCAAAGAAATGACGGGTGAAAGAAGAGTGATGTCTTGTATCACTTGCACTGTTTGAGTCATTTGTCTGCAAGCTTTTGGCCCCCCCGGCCCTACTACGTTTTTCCCGAAGCAGCTTGCATTTTCCAGTTTTATTTGGCCTGGCCCTTGAAAACCGAGAAGCCTTCAGGCCCCATTTTTGACTGGCCAGTCGTAGGAACTCTGGCGTGTA
>Ga0126342_10004229_pt1 | contig 24349 bp, 25 predicted proteins | sample Cyp1metagenome_FD_92528 | JGI IMG/M metagenome (GOLD analysis project Ga0126342, IMG submission 92528) | Coral microbial communities from Lord Howe Island, Old Settlement Bay, Australia - Cyphastrea 1 metagenome | ecosystem: Host-associated > Invertebrates > Cnidaria > Coral ...
GACCGGGGTACGGCAAAGCTCCATGCTAGGATTCTACCGGGGAAAGGGTGTGCAGAAGAAGAAACCAACCATGTTCACTGTGGGAAGCTCAACAAGCGCAACTTTTGTCCTACCAGTGTATATTCACATGATAGATGATATATGAAATATGATATATGTGTAGACACACATAGATATCCACACTGAATTCTCGGAACACCAGCCTTGGTGCCGTTTCCGTTTCGTCAACAGGATCCGCATGAAATATGGTACCTGGTAACCGCCATATATTTCTGGGGTACATGCGGCCATATCCCATATATAACTGGGTTACACCATGGTTATGAAACTTTTCCACTTAGCGCATGGGATGCACATCCAAATTTAACTTAATATCGTACAATTTTTGGTGCATCAGTAGTACATATACCATCTGGTTATTTAACATAGCCATGGAAAATCAGCATTTTTACTAGGTAAACCATCTATTTCAATGGGCCATCTATACCATGGCTATGTTAGTCATAACCAGAGGGTAAAATATGTGTGCCCTGTTGATACATAGTGCCCGGTCTCCATTCAGTTGGAAAATCTCGTCTATCACGACAGTTTGCGTCCTTTGAGGGCCTTGAAAACTCATAAATCAATCAGTGTGTTGATATGTGTACAGGGATCAAAAAACTGTAAGTTTCACGGCTTTCCCCAGGCCCTAACAAAAAATCAAAAAATGGGTGCAGCCCTCCCCTCCAAAGGGCACCCTCCAAAAGCTGTCGCCCGAGGTCGTTGGATAGCCGAACAGGTTATGACGAACAGTTCGCCATGGTGGCCTTCGATGGCAGAAATAGATGGTTTACCGAACTTAAACATGGCGGATTTTCCATGGCGAACTGTTAGTCATAACCAGATGGTATATATATAATATATATATATATTTACACACACACATAATTACCTATTTGTACTATTCAGCCAGATGATTTGTTACAATCTTCTGTTGGAGTCTATGGTGTTCCTGTCGTCACCAAAAGGCCGCACCGTTGAAACCAGCCCGGGTTAGGGGTTTGTCTTGGGATATACCCCAGAAAGTTTTCTTGTTGGCTCTTTTGCTGCTGAATGCCCCGGAGAAGTGTTCCACAGATTGCCAAGGTTTCAGCATTCAAGACATGTAGAACCAGGTTCGGAAAAAAAACCCAAAGATTCCCAAATTGGCGGGAACAGCACGAACAAATTGGCACAATGCAGGAAGATGAAGGAAGATGAACCATCCAAGAGCTGATTTGTGGATTACCACGATCTTATCAGATGAATCACTCGTGTTTGCTTTCTTTTGATACTAAAGCGGTAGTCAAACAATGAGATTGGATGGGTCAACATTTAAGACTTTTTCAACTAATGTGCTTAAAACAATGCCATAAACACAACCTATATAAATTGTGATTTGGGGGATGGTTTATTATTGTTTTACCCACATTACAGGTTCTGGTTGTTTTGCTAGTTACTAAGCATTTTCTTTCGACAGAACTGGGGGGGCCTACTTGAAGGGGCCCTAATGGGGGGTGCCAACAACTAGAAGATATAGAAACAAATAAAAGCAAATAAACACACAGAATTATTCACAATAAACAGCCAAACAAAACAACTACGGAAAAAAAATATAGAAGACGAATGACAAGACAAAACATAAACAATAACCCAAATTTTGGTCGAAGCAGCAAAAACAAAGGAAACATTAGGAAAACATAGAAAACACAATTTATGGTAAGGGGTTCACAACTGACCACTCTTTTTGGCAGAGTTTTCTCCATTTAACATAATTTTTAAGTCAAGACCAATTTACTGAATAGGTACCCTTGCAGAAGGACCCTGGGCTCACAAATGACATTTTGTGGGGTATCCAACTTTGATTGATATCCGCTAAACCAACTCAAAATCACTGGCCTGTACAAGATTCCCGAACGACTTACCTGGTTGGTGGTTTCAAACATTTTTTATTTTCTATAATATATGGGGAATCCTTCCCATTGACTTTCATATTTTTCAAGATGGTTATTGCACCACCAACCAGTACTAATTTGTGTCTTTGATACCAAATGCACAGCAACCCACGATGGATTCCTGGGAAAGCAATGAGAAAGCTGGGGGTAACCATGTCCTGAAATCCCATCCATTTTTACACAGAACCTGGGTAAATTTCATCACGAGCTCACGTCGTTCTCCCGAAGCCTGGTTCATCATGGTTAGGATTTTTCAGGGATATCATCCCCAAGATAGCCTGAATTCAGGTTAGTGAAATATTATAATTTACCCAGAGGACCCCAAGTGGCGAATGGATCACCACCAGGATGTTGTTGGGCCATCAAGATGGCGATGACACACCCCCCATTGCAATTGACCAGCGAAACACCCTTTGGTCGCGGTCGTCGTTTCGTGAAAAGAGCAACGTGAGCCGCGTGGACATCATGAACATTCAAGTACTGCGGGGTTCGAGACCTGGTTACAGTAGTGTGGTTGATAACCTAACCCATAGATTTCTGGGGTATATTCCATGACAACTGGCTTATACTGGGTTATAATACGATTACAGTAATCATGTAGATGCACCCTCAAAATTTTGATTTGAGGTGTGTCTTTGACGTTGACCAGTAGCTCAGAAGACCCACAATAAAAATCCTGTTCTCAACCACCCAGTGAAAGGCATGACAGGGTTTTGCGCAACACTCGACAAATACTGGTTGGATGGATTGAAACCATTTGAAACCGCTGACTTGGGTGGACCCATTGGGTACTCCGAGCAAGGGCCACATGATGACGACCAAAGGTTTCATATCATGCACACACACATTATATATATATATGTTGAGGGCAAGCCAAAGAAACCTTCCCGGAGGTAATCTAAAATACCAGTTGGTATATTGAAAAATCTCCGTATATTTAGATGTAGTTACCGCATTATATAATATGTAACCAGTATGGAATGTATGCATTGATATTAATATATATATATATATATGTATCTATCTATATATATATATATGTATATTTATATATGTGATATGGACACATGCATACATGATATGTTTAGATGCATATTTCATGATTTTGAGTCTGTTTGAACAGTGTTGATCTGCGATCTATAATATGATAATAGTATGATATACCTTTCTCCAGATATGGGGAAGAAGGGAACCACAACATGTTGTTTGAGTCTAGTACAAGGTGGGGGCCCGTAATGATGTTTGCTGGTTTATTAACCCCATTACAGCAAGTCTAGATGTATCTACCATTATCTACCATTATCTACCATAAACCATACTTAACCTAGACTTATCAACCAACTCAGCTATCCCCCCCTTGTATGAACACATGCCTAGTCACTCACAGTCCTTTACAAATTCAGCATGACGTCTGCGTGACCATTGCCGATCACGGACGATGTTGTCTACGGTGGATTTTCATTGCCCACCTGGGTATGACGTACCCGAATTTGTCCCAAAGATCGAACATCTTGAGCCAAAAAAAAGCCAAGTGCGAGGCAGGAACTGACAAGAACACAGAAAACCCTAGCCAAAAGAAGGAAGAAACACGTGGGTTTGTCTTAAAATTAGATTTGCCGGTTTATGATTTGGTTTCTCATCATTTCCCCGTCTTTACGACAAAAACAGGATGCCTTAATCCTTTAATCCACCATTTTCATCCATTTTCAGACCATGTCTCTTCCACATGGGAATTCTCATCATGATTCGGTCTCTTGGGTCTTTTGGGCTTCGCGGACGGCGGACGGACCGTTCAACTAACGGCGTACCGTCTGCAGCGGAGTAGATCGGCGAGAGCTGAGCGGCGGCATGGGCCGCAGCACCCGCTGGGTCAGTTTTGATGCTGACGCTGGTGGGCCGCAGCACGCGGCATGGGCCGCAGCACGCGCTGGGTCAGTTTTGCTCAGATTTTGCCCAACTCCCAACAACTGCTGCCAACTTCAGTTCAAAAACATCAGCTATTTGTACTTCTTCTCAACATCATTTGGATCACCTATATCCCTCAATCATCATCAGCATCATCAGCATCATCATCATCATCATCATCATCATCATCATCGCAGAAATATATCAGGCCAAACCTGGATTTAATATGCGCACTTCCCTGCCAGGTTTATAGCTGTAGGCATTGAACCAAAGTTGGCTCCAGGTCTCAGGTAAAAGGTGCCCTGCAGCTTTGCGTGTTTGCTCCTTGATTACCTCCAATTCTAAGCTTTTGCGTTGGGTTCTCAGCCGCACTACATTGGGTTTCCCCTTACCCTGTGCATTTTAGTGCGCTGCCGAGCTGCCATGTCTTTGTCCTTGACGTATCGGCGCTGGCTGTGCGGTGGCTTCCACAAAACGGTTGTCCCGTTCCTGGGGCGCAGCATTTTTCTGTGAAATCTCGCATAAAACTGCTCTTAGAGGTTCATGTGCATTTCGACTGCGCAGGCTGGCGCAAAGTCTGCGCCACGGGGTTCTCCCGCTCTTGGTCTGCGGCCTTTTCACTCTAAATTCTAGCATAAACGGGCTCTTGTGGAGATCCTGTTAAATTCCTCCCTAAGAGGCCCTTGCATGATCCTGTACGGGTCCTTAACAGAAGGTCTTGTAGAAGATCCTGGTGAGATCCTCTCTAAGAGGTCCTTGCATGAAGATCTTGCAGATGCCATGTCCCAGAGGTGCGCTTGTATCAAAGCTTGTGGGAGGCTCTTGGGAGGTCCTCGAGATCTTGTAAGTCCGCTCCGGCAGGAGCAGCTCCTTTTATGACGATCTTGTGGAAGATCTTTGTCAAGGTCTGTTGCAAGTCCTTGTGAGAAGGTCTTGTGGGGATCCGGGTGAAACGCTGTCAAGGGTTTTAGCATGTTCAGGTCCTTGTGAGCTCTTGAGAAGAGGTCCTGGTGAAATCCTCTATATGTCCTTGCATGATCTCGTACAGGTCCTTGTGAGAAGATCTTGTGGAGATCTTGTTGAAATCCTCCTCAAGAGGTCCTTGCATTAAGATCTTGAAGATCCTCTGCGTTGGTGCTTGTATGAAATTTCTTCTGGGATGCTCATAGGAAGTTCTTGTATGAAGATCTTGTGAGCTCCTCTATATAGATCTATATATAGATCTATATATAATCTCCTGCTGCTGCAGTTGCGATCATGTCTAACCTAATCTGTTACTGTTCCATAGCTACTGTTGCTTGTATCTGGCACATTGACTTCCTACCCCCCACACTGTTTGGGGTCTCTTGCCGGCATAATTTTTCTAATCGTCACTCAGGTGCCAGCCCTGGAGCAAATTTCCCGTGGAGAGCAAAGGTGCATCAAACCGCTGCATCACCATCATCATCATCATCATCATCATCAGCAGCAGCAGCATCATCGCAATCATCATCAGGAATCATCACCATCATCATGATCCACCACCAGCTTGATTTCTTACTCATTATTTATTATTTACCACTATCAATCATCTGCTTCTGTGTTACCTTCTCGTCTCCTCACTCCTGCCTGTTTTCGGACCATATTGTCGTGCAGTTGGTAGTTTCATTTTTTCAAAGCGATGATATCCAAAGTGTATTTGACAATTTTTCGAAGGTGAAACCTGCGACCAGAACGTTTCGGGTGGAGTATTTCCTTTGTTTTTTCCAGTCCAGTGATGGGATGGGCATTGTGTTTTAAATCATGCACTTAAATTTGATAGCAATTTCATGCTGGAAATGGCAATGGGTGGTCTAAAAAAACTGACCCGGGGCTCCAACTATTTTTGACATCAGGGTGTGTCTGAAAATGGGGGATCAACCCCTGCGATGATTTTTCCAATGGATTTAGAGGTAGCCTATTTTCCGACAAACCTATCTGCCAGAGAAGTGTTCAATCTCAGGAAATCGTCGACACAAACGGCAAGACCCAGCAGGATTGACATCATAAATCCACGGTTTTTTTTCGAGATTTTCCGAGCTGAGATTGGTGTGCCAGGACAATCAAAAACTATAGCTGGAAATTGCGGGGGAAACATCATTTGAAGCCTTGCATCTTGGAAACACGAAGACTTTCCTCCAGATTTTCCGGTGCAAGTCTCGTTGGAATTGGAAGATCCATCTGGGAACACTCAAATTGGATCATTTTGTTACTGGAAAACCATGGAAACCAATGGAAACGCAATACCTTGGAATTTTTCAGATTTTGATCCATACAAAATCATACATCAAACAATTGAAACATTAAAACATGATGAACTGGCTGCTGGCTGCTGGGTCAACTGTGGGATCATGGTTGGAACTGGGGATTCTAGGTAGGCACATCTACCGTTGACCCTCCGTTTGTAGCTTCAAAAATGAGGGTCAGTCCCATAATTTTAGTACTTTTACCATTTTTTGGGTGTAATTGGAGGGTCTAGGCCTAGGTTTAGGTAGGTGAATTGTGGTGATTGCTATAACAAACCTTGTGCAGGGCACCGATCATGACGGCTCCCCTTGGAGATGTCTCCTGCTGTGCTTGCAAGTCCTCCTGCGAGTGAAGGAAAATGAATTGTTGTTTGTCGGGGGTTCCAAACAGCCGTTAGCATCATGGCGACTCTTTTGGCCGGTCATGGTCGACATCTTTTGTAAGGACTGGCAAGGACATAGATACAGATTTCGGGTGTCTCTTTTCAATCATTGACTGATATTGACTGTTTTCAGATCTTTGAGGTATTCCATTGTGTAAGTTGGTATGGGACGGCTAGGTTCGAGTGTTTTGAGACTGCATTGATCACTTCAAGGGCTTGACCCGTTCTCTTTTTGGCAATATGAGGAAGTGTTTCCCTGTTGTGGAGGGTCCATACCATGGCACAGGGTGTCCACAATGTGTACTTGCAGCCCACGTATCAGAAGAGTCAATTTAAATTTACATCAATTTACTAGATTATGAATTTGTCTGAAAATAGGCTACCCCCAAACTTGATGGTTAATCACTCTTAGGTTATTGCCTTTTCACTTGGGTCTTTCCTCAAATTTTCCAAGCGATTTACCGGGAAAAGACCCGGTCAGGCGTAAGGAGGAGAATGTGGCCAGCGGAAACCCAGCGTCGGGGGGCCGGGTTGATCTTCCTCGAAGAATCATCCCAAAGGAACCTTATGGGAAAATAACATAGCTATGGAAAATCACCATGCTATTAATGGGAAAATCAACTATTTCTATGGCCATGTTCAATAGCTATGTAACAAATTACCAGAGAGTATCATATTTTGGGAATAATAATCCAAACTGACCTTCATATTTTTCAGAGGGGTTGAAACCACCAACCAGATATTCAGTTGCTGGCCACTCTTCCAAGTAGGACGTAGTTGGTGACTGAAACACAATAAGGGGCACCTCAGTTGCAAGTTGTTTATATACGTAAAAACACATCTAACATCATCTAACACTAGATATCTCTTGAATTCTCATGATATCTCCACTATATATCTAACACTTCGCCTAGAGCCATCAAAATTTGGGACTGGCACGGCATCAGGCTCAGCGTCAACACAGAGGCCACCTGGAGGGTTTGCCCTGGCTTCGTTGATTTCCCCTGACTTCGTTGATTTTCCCAGCGAACCAACCTTAACCAAACCTCCATTTATGATCATTTATGTAGTTCAGGACTTTCATGGACTTGACAAAATTGCTATTCTTGATTGCCGGATGGATCCGGATGGTATGATTCAGGTTGTTGAATCCCTAGGAACCTTGGATTTGGAAGAACCTGCTGCATTTATGGTGTGGTTTTCATCATGCCCCCGTTTTTGGCAAGTTGAATGTGCAGTTCTTGGCAATCACCCAGCACCGAACATCTTTATAGTGAGAGATTTTGAGGTGGAACCATCTTAAATTTCTCGCTACTTTGGGTCTGTCTGATGGGGCATACCCTCAGTTTTATGCAATTTCAATGCGGTGAACATGAAAAACATCAGAGGTTATCTATGTTCATGAAAAACATTATGTTTTCACACTGGTGAACATGCTTGCGTATCAATCGATAAACACCATGGTATCCCCATTCTACCCCCGACTGTTGAGGCAGCTGAGAAGGAGAAGGGCGCCATCAGCGAGATGGTGGCTTCACTCAGCCGACGCTGGTGCCTGGGAAAAGGTATAGCTAAGTTGAGTTTAAAGAAACTACTAGAACTAGGCTTTATGGTGGATATATATATATGGATATATATATATATACAATATTTATATGTATATATATATAATATTTATTTATTTATGTTTGTATACATATATGCGTATATATATATATATATATATCATGATATCTCCAACTGAATCATGGATGTTAATGGGGTTATAAACCAACAAACGTAACTTGGGGCACCACATTGTAGGGAGAATGTATGGTTTTCCGAGGAAAATGCTTGTTTTCAATGGCGGATGTTCCATATCAATATAGATTTGCTAGCAAAACAGGTGGATTTGTCCAAACACACGGTACTATTAAATCAACCAACATAGCAACATCGCCAAAATTCGCAAATCCCCCATTTTCAGGTACCACATCATTTGGTGACACTTGGTAGTTCTATCTCACATTTGATCCCAATAATTACCCTCTGGTAAACTAACATAGCTATGGAAAATCACCATGCTATTAGTGGGTAAATCAACTATTTCTATGGCCATTTTCAATAGTTTTTTGTATGTTTACCAGAGGGTAAATCAACTATAAATGGCCATTTATAGTGAGTTTTCCCATTAAAAATGGTGGTTTTCTATAGTTTTTTGTATGTTTACCAGAGGGTATGTGACCCTACATTTGATTCAAAACCGCCCATTGTTGCTTGGTGAACTCCTGGGATTTCCCCATGATTTTCCGGTCGAGGTGATCATTGACCGGCGAGTGGACCTCTTTTCGGTGCTGTGTTCGCAGTTCACCTACCAGGTGCCGTTGACGAAAGGAGGAGGTTCACGGGTGGCTACGAAATCGCGACAGGTTGATGCACAATTCACTTGGTGAATGTTGGGGTTTTTGAGGGATATAACATGAGATAACTATAGCTACCGGGGTTTACACACCAACCAAGGTAACTGGGGTTTACCTCACCTTGGTCATATCCCGTGAACCCAAACCCAAAGGTTAACCAAGTTATGTGAGTCAACTTACCCTCTGGTAATTTAACATAGCTATTGAAAATGGCCATAGAAATAGTGAGTTTTCCCATTAATAGCATGGTGATTTTCCATAGTTACGTTAGTTTGCCAGAGGGTAGCTATCCTAACTGGGGTCTCACCTGAAAAACATGGCACATCACGGCACTGTGAATAGGCGGTTTTGGGATTCCAAAAAGGGGCGGAAGGGACATTCGATGAAGTCCCAACATCGAAGGGTTGCCAAATAGAACCCAGCTCCGATAGTTATGAATGCCGTTGAAGTATAGATGTTTTCTGCTATAGATAGAGCATGCCCCGCAACTTATACATATGTCTTATATGTTTTCAGTTCTCTTCAAAGTCCATGTGCCGGTTGGTGCTCACCACTGCTCCAGGTATCGGTCATCAGCCCGTCAACCCCGCACAGGCCTTAATCGACTTCGCCTATGGCATTCAGAACAACTCGCCGCTCAGCTATCAAGCCTGGTGAAAGGATGAGTTTTCATAGCTTCCTGTTGAGTCGGCTTGCTTTTAGCTGCTTTCTTGGCGCTGAAACCGCTCAGAAGTGACTAAAATTGCTGATGTTTGGACTGAAAGTTTCGAATCTGTGTTTTCTCAGGAAATGTTCCTTTCCAGACTTTTCCAGGAACAAAAAATGGAGGTTTTGCCTCAGGAACTGCCGCAGAAAACTGGGTCGGAAGTTGCTCCTCCCCAACTGAATCCTGGATCCCTAGGATCGATGTGAGCTCAGCAGCGTGGTACAAGGGCAAGGCGGGGGGACTTGGCCAACCGTACCTCGTGGCTGGAGAATCTACGGAAATCCTGGATTTAGTTTGAAGATTTTCGGTACCACGATTTTTTTTGATGGGACTTTGAGCTTTTGAGGTCGCTGAGGTTGCTGTTGTGGAGAAGTTTGGTTTCTATGGTACCCTTTGTCCCTTTGGAGAAGACAGCAGCTTCTCGAAAGCTCTGGTGTCATGAAGTGATTGAAACTCTTTAAATGGCTTTGTATGCTCAACCTCCCCAGTGTTGGGGAGATCCATTTACCTGGGTAAAATCAGTATTGTCGCAAATCACTGATTGCCATTTTGATCGGTTTCAAATCCCATTTGTCTAGATCCGCGTTGAGGAACAAAATACAAAATCTCTATAAACAATTGAATACCTATAAGTTATATAAGTAAATGGAAATGGTAAGTACAGTTTGGGGTTGAACATGGTTGCAATTGTGGCGAAATCTGCCTGTTAGCTGCCGTTAGCACGAATGTGCACTTCAACAGCCAGCCATAAGTGGGTTGCAACAATATTTGGTCAACCTTTGGTAGGGCCAGGACTTTGCGATTTTCATGGGGAAAATCGAATGACCAGCTCAAAGATCATCGCGTTTTTTCTGTGGAGATCCCCAAGGTTTGGAAAGGGGTTCTCCGTGATAAGCAACTTTTTTTGAAAGCCACAGTTCTTACCAATCGTTTTTTTACATAGTAGTAATTACCACCAAACTATTTCACCCATAAGATCCCATAAGATTTTACGTTGTGAAACGTTGTGAAACCTTTAACGACGCCCCCATCCACTTAGATCACCACTAGCGCTTTGGTAACACGTTGAGGAGCGGAACAGTAGCGCCGCGAGCGGCGGAGCCAGCGGAGCGACGGTGCGCTTTTCGGAGGATGCGCTCTTCCAGGCGCGGTTTTTCGCTGCGGTTGGAGGGAACACAGGCTTTTTTTTTTTGACGGCCTTAGGATATGTAGCTGATGTTTGATGTCATATGATGTCATACGGAATATTTAATGAATATTCTGAATTTGTTGAACAACGATTGTAGGTGATTCTGAGCCGGATCATTGGTAATTGGTCGATGACCGTTCTTTTTGAAGAAAGCGAGGGGGCTATGGGGCATGGGGTGGCCACAAAAAAAGATAGTGATGATGATTTTCATTCGGGGCCCCAAGCGATTCCAAGCACTTTGCAGAGGCTTTGGGGGAGGCGGGTGATTTCAAGGCTAATCTCATTGAATTCTGGCCAAAATCATTTGTATCTCTTTGTTCCATAGAAGATGTGTAAGCTTTACACAGAGACGCCGGGATTCATAGTCGATTTTATGTTGGACATGCACAATGATTGGTGATGTTGATTTTAATCCGTGAGCGCAAAATGTCATCAGAATCAACAGATGTCCTTCTTTGACGGGAAGGCAGGGACCATGGAACCCCGAAATGATCACGTACACGTTACTGTTATACTATCATGTTTTATACACCACTCGCCAATCCAAATTTTAAGATTTATCTGGTAATTCAACATAGCTATATTCTAAATTACTTTATCATTACATTGTTTTATACATTGCCATTCATATTATATGTATATATATATCCTGTCCACATTTGAATGTAAAATCATATGTTACATACCAATAAATGCAACTTCTCAATTTTGTCAAGACCCATATTATCTATTTTGAAAGTCATCAGTACCAATATTTTCCAAATTATCAATACTAACATATTGTGTAGATAATCTTTTAATGTCTTAATTCACTATATTTGTTGGTAATATCAACATTTTCCCATGAACCACCACACATTTATCACCAAAAAAAACATGTTTAAACCATATTAAAGCCACATATTAATCACAAAATATGACCAGGTGATACCACACTAATCTTGGATTTCATACCAGACATGTATACAAATATCACCATTGATCCATTGCTTCAACATTCTCTCATTTTGGGTCTCCCCACCAAAAACCGGACCCGTCGGAGGAGATCCGTGATTTGCGCATCGACAAGTTGGGACCTTTACTGCAGGATTTTGGACCGACCATAGTGGGCGATGTTCTTTTTTCATGAGATGGATGTGAGGAATAGCATGTAGCTAGTAGATACCATATTTTTTGTCTGTTGCCAGTTTTTTTTCCTATGAGATTATGCCTCACTGATATTTGATTGTAGCTGGATTGATAACCACTCAGTGACTGGGATCCAAGTACACCAGTGATGGACTCCTTATAGCAAATGAATGCAAATGATACACATGATACCCTCTGGTAAATTAACATAGACCCTGGCAGTCATCGGGCTTGGAAGATTAGTGTCCATTAAAACTAGGCTATTTTCAGGGTCAACATGTTAATTTACCAGAGGGTATACATAGTATTCTGCCGGGATTTACATAGTAAATTCATAGCCCATGACTAGTTCAGGCTTGCCAATCCACCATTTGGGATATTTTGGGATCATAAAAGGGGATGATTGGGATAGACTGATAGACTTTTAAAAGGGCTTTACCACGGTTTACCCGGCCTGGTAATTTAACATAACTATTGAAAATCACCATGCTATTAATGGGAAAATCCACTATTTCTATGGTCATTTTCAATAGGGTACCACGGTGGATCCCACACCAAAGCCTGGCTTTGGTAAATCACTTCCGTAAATCGCCTCGAGTAGTCTGCAGAAAGTCACCAGAAAGGATAAGAAGGGGGAACTACATGGAATTACCATGTTTAGTGAACTCCTATATACATATTATACATATAATTACTACCATTCATTCAGCAAACTATACAAGCTTGTTATTCGCATGTTTCTTGAATTACGACCATTCATCACGAACAACGGGGGATTCCGCTTAAGCGGTTTGGGCCGGGTCAATGTCTTATCATCAACTCGCAGGAGAAGGCCAGAGCCATCCAACAGACCTATTCTGAAAAGGACAGGGCCGCTGGATGACGGAAAGGGCGCTGTTTGGGGGCGTTTTTTGGATCATAAATCATGGTTTAATGATGTTTAATGTGGGAAATCATTTTTCCACATGGCCGCAAGTTTCAGGTCAGTCTGTGAAGTATCATTGACCCAGACTGATAAGATGGGGTAGATTCCATTGATTTGGGATTTTTTAACAAAGACAATGACATGGGTCTCTGGGAAAAGCCTCTGACTCAAGGAGTACTCTCCTGTCCTGTCACCGGGAACGTGCGACCACAACGATGCTGTTCACAGCAGAAGTATGGAGAAATGTCGTGGTGCTCTTACCATCAGGATGGTAGGATGGTGCCCCCCACAGTGATGTGAATGTTGGTTTAAAAAAAGCCCATGAATACTATAGTTACCCTCTGGTTATGACTAACATAGCCATGGAAAATCCCTTATAAATGGAGGGTTTAATGGTTATATCTACCATAAACCAGAGTTAATTCAGCCACAAAAATAAGTTATAAGGCAACTGAACGCTATCGAACGGGGGCCCCATCCTGTAGGATCATTTTAGTTTGGCAGGTCCCCAGGTCCAAGTTCCGGCGAGGATAATGTGAAGAGTGCCTCAGATCCTTGGAAGATCCTAAGAAACCTCGCCCAATGGGTTGGGATGTAAGGCTCAAAAACCTCACAACAAACAACCAAAGATTGACAAAATGGAGTTGTTGTTGTTATTCAAACATGAAATAAAATTGCCCAGTATCGTCTTTTCTGGCATTAATTTGGGGATGAGAACTAACTGTTGTTTTGATGTTTTGATAACTTTGCGCTCGCTGGGAGATGTCTTGAAATGACATCTGCCTTGGTTTGCAATGAGATTTGGGTTGGTCTGAAGGTAGGGTACCGCAAATTTGGGTGTTTTCAGAGTTTATACATTAGCATTTTTCCTTTGCTTTCCTATTACAATGATGTTTTTCTTGGGGTATTCATCCAATTTTCAAGTGCAGTCACTTTGAATAGGAAAACAATTGGATGAATCAGTCCTATTACATTTGAATTGATTTTTTTTGCTCTCTTGAGCCTCTGGTGAGCCCCGAACCCTTTGCTGCTTGATGATTATGGAGGTTTGCAACTGTATAATACAATATAATATGATATAATATACTAAATTGGTACAACTATGGGATTTTAACCTCCATAAGTTGGGATATGGGGAACCTAAAACCATGGATATAATAATGAATGATGATAACAATAATAGCAATAGTAAAAATAGTAATGATAATATATATATATATATGAAGGTCGTTTACTATGGAGATTGTAATAATCCACGACCATCCACGACCTGGGATTTGGTGTAAAACTTCTCACCCCCACAGAAAGATTAAAAAGGGCCATAGCCGCTTGAGGCGTATGACAGTCAGATTTCTGGTGTCAAAAAAAAAGTCTGGCCCGACCCAAGGAAATGATGGAGTACATTCCGAAATTCAAGAACGCGCAGTTGGGGACCCCAGAAAGCTGAGGGTAGACCTTGGGCAATCCACTTGGAGACTGCCATGAGCTGACCCATGAATTTTTGGCCAGTTTCACAGAGGTAGCTAAGAAATTCTATGGGTTTCTATGGATTTCTGTGGGATTTCTGTGGGATTTCTATGGGATTTCTATGGATTTCTGTGGGATTTCTATGGGATTTCTATGGATTTCAAAGGTGACCGGTAGCTATGAATCTGGGCTCCTGGGCTCCTGGGTTTTCAACTTGGTTACCCCTGAGACCCAGCGGAAGATCGGGCGAACTGGTCACCATTTTGGGGTGGACTGCGCAGACATCCCCCCACAATGTACCCTCTGGTAAACATACATAACTGGATGTGGGTCAAAATGGAAGACCATTAATGGGACCACAGATGGAAATGTCTAGTTTAGTATTAACCATCCAATTATTGGGGTACCTAATTTTGACCCATACCCAACTATGGAAAAATCACCATGTTTAATGGGAAAATCAACTATAAATGGGCCATTTTCAATAGCAAACTGTTTGTTTACCAGAGGGTATATGCCGAAGGTCGAAAGAAACGATGTTTAACTTCCCTGGGCAATTGAATGAGTTGTATTTTATAGCCTCCGGTAATGAAACATAGCAATTAAACAAATCCCACATTTAGTTCGATGATTTTCCCATTAAAACACCTTCATTTACAGGGGATTACCAATTGCCATGTTTGACTACGGGAGCCACCGTGGCAGCAACATCCCTCCATCGTGGCAGCTCGGTACCACCATTCGGAATGTGAGTCAGGTAGCAGAACAGAAATCTGGGTGGGCTACTTGGTAGATTCTCTCACCGCACCTACATAACTGTATAATATATATGTATGACAATCTGCCAGAAAATAGTTGACCGAAGTTTTGTACCAGTGGCTGATGATTGGTGTGGATCTAGTGGTTTTTCCTCCTCGTTAATAGAACCATTATATTATTTATATAGTTATCTACATAATGTTATCTACAGTATTTATATATACATAGTAGTAAAAGCATGCCATGCATGTAATTCCCTGCAGGGTCTCTAAGATTATTATTGATAAGCAGTACTTCTTTCAAGCTGCAGAAAAATTGGTGTTTCCCGGCCTCCATTTGGCTGTGCGAAACGAGCTACACCCGGTACCCGTCACGGCTTGATCGGTCCAATCGTCAGAATCCAGGTCGGCACACCCCCTGTTGGAAGTCTACATCAATCTGGCGCACGACCTGAATGAGAAGATCCAGTCTGAGGCGTGTACTTTTTCTGCTTTTCAACCAGGAAGCTGTATGCGGGAAAATCGCCCACCAGAAAGCAAGAATTCCCTGGGGGAAAAATCAAGAGGAACTCACACCCCGAAAATGATGATAGAGAAAAGCTGTAAATTTTGAATTCAAGTTAAAAACAAAAAAAGTCACATCTTTTTCAGAACATTGCAACAAAAACACATTATTGACTGACTAACAAGCGGATTTTAGAGGTACCAGATCTTGGACTCACCCAATTGGATATGGTGTATCATGATCGTGCCTCCCCAATGGTACCATTTGGAATGGTTGATGTGGTTTATGATTGGTTCAACCAAACAAGCCTCATCCCTGATGGACTGCAAGTCGGTGATAGACAGCGCAACCCCTCTTCTGGAATCAACGGGGAATGTACAAGGGGAATATCTGGGAATGTGTGTTGTTTGGCCATGGCCCGGCAATCCCAAGATCAAGATTCCCAGTACAAACGTGGATGAAGGCCATGATTTTGCAGGCTTTGTAGACTAGCAGGCCTTCATTTTTCTACTATTTTCTATTAACACCAACGGAAAGAACGGATTTGTGCTCAAAATTAGCAGCCAATTTGCAGTTGTTTCGTTCTATCCGATTCTATCCTTTTATTTTTGCTGCTTAAATCATGTTAAATCCCTATGTTTAGTCTTGAGGCATCATGGACATCGTTTCAAAACGAGTCCCCAACTCTTGCAGGAGTACCGTCAACTGCTGAAACTGGAGGCGGGGTATGGATCATGAGGGGGTGAAACTTGCAGCGTTGAGTCTAAGTAGCCAACTGGGTATGGATCAAAAATGGATTGTGAACAGAATAAGTGATTGAGGTATTAGATTTCCCTAGAATTTAGGGCATTGGTGATTAGATTCCTAATACTACTGAGTATTAGATTCCTCATTGTGAACAGAATCTGCGGTCGGGCCTGGAAAAATTGACCATATTGAGAATCATGTCCTGCAGTTATAGCCCTTGACAGTTATAACTGGCTTATGATGATATATATATATTATATGATTATATATATATAATCATATTATATATGATTATATATATATATTTATATTGATATATAACATTAGTTACAGGAGTTATACTCCCAGTCGACTGTTAGTTGGGCCATGTGTGGCTTCTTGGCCAGGACGAAATCACAGCGCAAAGCGGCAGTTCCTCCAATACTTTGGACTTTGTGCAGGTGGCTACTGGAAATCCACCGGACAATGTGGATCTAGCCGGGTAGAAAAAGATCTAGCCCGATGGGGGATATAACTTATGATATAAGACTATTATGATATACTTAATGGTATGCAACCAATAAATACTATGGTAGGATATATATATATGCCCAAAAAGGCAATAGAATTGCCAGAATTTGAATGGTTTTTCATGCCAAAAACACCAGCATTTTTATGTTGGTGATTGCCTGAATGTTGAGCAGTACCCATAGTAGGATGCTTCGTAGTTTTTTGCGGCTTGTTCCACTGCAAAGTCTGAAAAAACTCTTGGGATTTCATGTGATCAGCAACCCAACTCCCTGTTGATTGGTTTCTAGAACTTGATGGAGTATGGGAACCCCCAGTGTATCAACCAACAAGTGATGCTGCAGACCATACATAGGCTATCACAGCATCAGAACTATGATAGAAGGAGCGGCCAATTTACCAATCTGGACATATCATGAAATATCAACATGGCCAATCAACACTTGCAAACATCATTTTTAGCGGACATCCACCAGCAAAGTTTGGTGTTCACCACGGGTTTGGAACCATCCCGACAGAAAAAACAACATCTAAAGGGACTTGGGGAAGTGCAGCAAAAACAAGTGCAGCAGTAACAGGGCAAACATCCTATCCCATATGAAAGGTCAAAAAACATAGACAAATGAAGTCATATACTCACATGATTTCATTGTGATAAACACCACATATACGTATGTATATATATACACAAAGGGTGAACTAAGCATGGTGATTGAACATATACAAACTTGGTTTCGCACAGCTCCGGGGGGATGTCGTTTTGCCACGTTAGATAGGCATGTGGAACTGAGAGGCACCCAAAGTCGTTTCCCCTTTCCCGGTCATCCTGGCCATGTTGAACGCCGCAGTTTTGTTGGTTGAATATCCTTCGTCCCTGTCGCCGCTGAAAGGTGCTGAAAAGGTCTTAAAACTCCCACATGTATCCAAATGTTGTATGTCAATTGAGTCATGTAGTTACCCTCTGGTAAACTAACATAGCTATTGAAAATGGCCCATTTATAGTTGATTTACCCATTAAACATGGTTATTTTCCATAGTTATGTTAGTTTACCAGAGGGTATACCTGGAACATCTCCTGAGCCCCTCCAATCTGTCCACTTGTCGAGGCAATGATGGATGACCAGAAACCCTTCCACGAGGTTCGAGCCGTAGGATTTTTTCGGCTGGATTTGATGAAGATGTTTTCCCCAGTTCTTCCTCCATTATTTGGGGGAATCTACACACTGAGGAGATATTAATGTTTTTTGGGGCGCCTTCAGCAAATCCAGGATCATAAAATACCCTCTGGTAAACAAACATAGCTATTGAAAATGGCCATTTACAGTGGATTTACCCATTGAACATGGTGATTTTCCATAGTTATGTTAGTTTACCAGAGGGTAATCCCCTTGAAACCCTGGTTTCGTGGTGGAATTTCTTCGCTTTGGGCACCTTTGAGGGGAGTTTCATCATGGGAAGATATGTTTTTTTTGGTCATTGCACTGTCCAGATTTCGTTGAATGCCCCGAATCTGAGTGTTTTTGGGGTAAAACTTGAAATTCAGATTCCTTTGTATATGGGCTAAAACTTCGTAAAGCTTAGAATTCAAATTAAGTCTATTCGAAGGGTTTGGGGTAAAAACCCTGTTCAGATTCCTTTGCTAAAAACTGATGGCTTTTTATGCTTTCTTAGGGTGTAGCTTCGCAAATGCGCCGGAAACGGAATGGCGATCTATGGCTCAGTCGTCGCAGAATTGCTTGGGATTTCCCTCGACCACGACGCCATGCCTGTGAGTTCCACTCCCCTGATTCCCCTGCGCCAATCCTTGCGCTTGAAGGAGAAAATACGCAGCCTGGTTTGCTCTGGCTTCGGATTGCCTGATATCATATCATATATATATATATACATATCTGGTTGGTGGTTTGGAACATTTATTATTTTTCCATATATTGGGAATAATAACCCCAACGGACTTTCATATTTTAAACAGAGGGGTAGGTATACCAACAACCGGATATATGATATCCATCCCACTTTTGGAACTCCAAGCCAAAACGGGCATACTAAAGCCTACGAAACTGGGCAGATGACCAAACTCCCTTCGAAGAGAAGACAAGCCATGAATTTTCTATGGCAGAGGTGAAGTGAAAGCCGTTCAAGTGGCATTCATATATATAAAATATAAATATATATATATATATAAATATGTATATATATAAATATATAATATTATATCAAAAATTGGAGTTCTTGAAAACATTATTAATTATGGTGATGAATCATCGTTGATCATCATGTTTACACATGGTTATTCAGACTATTTCCCGCTGTCTGGCCATAGGAGAAAGCAGCCGCTGCCCAAGCGGCACCGCGGGTCGACGCCGCAGCGCAGGCGGACGCGGGCAGTCAACGAAAGCGGAAGGCTTGTGAGGTCAGTGAAAAGCATATCAAGGTGGGAAAAGCGCTGGGATCTGGATGAATTTATGCTGGTTTATACATATACATATATATATATATATACATATATATATAGATATCATAATGATACATATGTATTATATATATATATACACATGGAGAATCCTCCCAAAATGATTCAACTTTTCAGCTATTTTGAGGTGAGTGAGCCAATAATTCAGCCAGATGGGATGTGACTCACGGTATTTTTCCGATGGCTTTTGGATGGCGGAAACAGATGAAGACCTCCCCCCAAAGGGCAGGTGAACGGTGAAGATCGGTGAAGATCCTCAAAATTCTTTCGTTTTCTTCATTCTTTGGAATGTTGGCCGACAGCAGAGCAAGATGACTGAGAATTACCCTCTGGTAATTTAACGTAGCTATTGAAAATGGCCATAGAAATAGTGAGTTTTCCCATTAAACATGGTGATTTTCAATAGCTTTTTGTTAACGTTTACCAGGCCGGGTAGCATTTTGGAAGCGGTTTGACCATTGCTGGAATTGGTTGAAGGGAGTTGAACCCGTTGGTTGCTTCAAGGAGTTCTTCTGGCAAACATTTTTCGGAAGAATATCGTCAGTTAGTTAAGTGCCTAAACAATGAGAGAGTTATTGTGGGCATTTTGCTAATCATATCAATGATGTCCTGTTTGAGTTTCTTAAAAAATGGTGGATTTACTCCAATGGCTATTTCAATGGTCAAAATGATGAGAGACCATTTGCTGGGGGGCGCATTCTTTTTGACAAACCTATTTATTTCACCATTTGCCAGGATTTCTTGTTGTTGGCTTCCAAAGTTGCACATGGGAGTGCAATTGAGGTTATAGTTGTACATAGGTACGTAACCATGATTACAACATGGGGCTCCATATCCCAACTTAACGGAGTTTATTACCATAGTTATATCCATTTAGATGCGGGGTTTCCATAAATGGGGTACCCCAAAAGCTGGATGGTTTATCATGGAAAATCCCAATCTAATAGCTGGATGATCACTGGGGGTACCCATGGGCACCCACATTTTAGGAAACCTCCAGATCACCCCAACGCCCCCAAAGGAGGTTTTGATTTCCCTGGCCCGTGGAATCAATTTCTATCTCTCCCTCTAGAAGGGCCTACGGGGGGTTCTAGATAGGGTAAGTTAGATTACAAGTAGGCCAACTATGGCAAACTAAGGTTTATGGTGGATATATATATATATATATATCTATACTTGGGTGGGTTTGTAAACCATCTTGAGAGCGGAGGCCCCTATGCAACTTTGTTGATTATGTTGCAGTGTTTCATTCTGGGTATATCCCTTTGTCATTTCGCTTGACCTTCCTATTTTGGATCATTTTGTGGATTTACCTGATAAGTTGCTCCTGCCCCCAAAAAAGGTTCTTACTGGCCCTAGCATTTCGTCACCAGTTCCACCACCACCTGCGAGTTCATCAGGAGTTGATGAACTCTTTGCGAGCTCTCAGTGTGCAGCAGCCTTTTGCCTTCGCCATCATGTGCGGTCAGAAGGCGGTGAGTTGGGTCATTTTTTTCCCGGGTTACTTATGATTGGTTGTTTCCTCCAAAGGTGGTAGATACCCTTTGGTTATTTAACATAGCCATGGAAAATCACAATTTTTAATAGGTAAACCATCTATTTCTATGGGCCATTCTCCATGGCTATGTTACATAACCAAAGTGAATACCATCTCAACATTGGTCTTTGTTTGTAGGGAATCTAAGATTAGCCGTGGAAAACTTGCTGGTGTTCTGGGATTCTGGGAGGTGGCTCAAAAGATAGGACATTCCACATATATATATATATACATACATATACATATACATATCTATATACATATACATATCCATATACATATACATATACATACATACATACATATATATATAGAGACATGAATAACATTATATATACACATATGTATATATAGAGACATGAATAATATTATATATATACACAATTAAATAAAAACATATATAAATACATAGATACACATAGAATTCGATACATATATGTATATATACATATATGTATATATACATATATGTATATATATATATGTACTGCATACAAAATACAATATACTGTTTACATATGTGATATCCAGCCAGCCCCGCAGATTCCCAGGACATCGAGAATCGCAGCTGGCGCCCTCCTCAACTTCCCTGTTTGTTGGTGGTGCATGCCAGCTCCCGATCGGCTCCGCAGGCTGACTCTGTGCCTGGGCCATGAAGATTTCTGGATGACTTTCCCGCTGCCTCACCTCTGGTGGGTTCACCATGGTCGTAGAAAAATGTGGAATATTGCTTCGGCAAAAAATGGATGCAAATTAGATCAACCTCCGTTTTGGTTAGGGCCAAGCCTCAGCATCTTTGGATCATGCTAGGATCCCACCAAGGACCAGGTGCGCCGACGCTTAGCCGCGGCCGGTGTGGAGCTGCCATCGGCCCTTCCCAACGGCGCCTTGTTGGGCGTAGCCCTGGTGGACCGCTGCCTCGCTCCCTTGGCCCGGCAAAGCGGCTGGGCCCTGGGGGGCCACCACCGCTGGCGCCTGGCCAAGGTCTGGCCGTTGCCGGAGCCGGTGCCGTGCAGTGGGAGGTTGGGAATGTGGCAGCTGCCGCAGGCGCGAAGTTGAGGGGCTGGATTTTGGAGCAACAAACTGAGAGCCTTGGAGGCCTTGGAGGCCTTGGAGGCTTAGCTGAACAAGAGATACTACTGGTTGGTGGTTTGGAACATTTTTTATTTTTCCATATATTGGGAATAATCATCCCAACTGACTAATATTTTTCAGAGGGGTTCAAACCACCAACCAGTATTATCTAGATCAATGCACGACCCTGCGGTGCCTGGCAGGCCAAGAGGCAGGCCTTCTTGACGCTGTTGAAGGAGACTTGACAGGGTCGTATGGCTGTTTCAACCACCAGGAACAGGAAGAAACCAACAACAACGTGGAACCAGCGGCATCAACGAGAAACAATCCACGAGCATCGGGGGGATAAACAGACAAGTCCATCAAAAGGCTGGAAAGACGAACATCAACCTGCAAGCAAGTCTACCTGCTGGTACTGGTGATTCAAGCTAACAACGGGAAATCCTTATTCCTATAGATCTCAATCGTTGAATTTCTTCTACACATGATTACACACGATTTTCCACCTAGGTTTGATTACCAAATTGTACAACAGTGAAATCTTTCTTTCTTCAGGTCACATATCTATACATATCTCTTGTTTAGTGGTTCGAGACATTTTTAAAACCATACTTGGGACGATGATCCCCCGTGACAAACATATTTTTCAGGGTTCAGTTTTTAATCAGTCATTATCTTCATTGTTTCCCCAGTTATACCATATATACCCAGTAATATTCTCAGTTATCAGTGATGTTACAACTACCATTTCACGGGGAGCAAAGAATCATCAATCAGAAAGCAAGATGCCAATTCAAGCAGTTATTTTATTCTTGGTATCATCGTTTTTGTATCATCAACCAGTGATTTTTTGGTGGTTACAAGGTGGTGCCCCTTCGAGTGATGTTTGTGGGCTTATAACCCCCAGAATAGTATAGACATATTTTATATTTACTATAAACCCAAGTTATTGGAGCTATGTTCACCAACTTATCCAACAAGACTCAGCTCGAAATCCCATGAAATCCCAAGCTTTTGTTGCTTAAATGGTCCATTTTCCGATGATTTTCTAACATGAGGCACCTTAAAATGGGGCTGGTTCAACGACGGGATGTGCCAGCCATGGGAAAACCTCGCAGGATGCCTGGCCGGCCCTGGCAGCCATGCGAGCGCGCGCAGCGTCAGTTCCTCGTGGACCAGGTAGCCGTTTTTCGGGTTTTGTTTCGGTTTCTTGGGGCATCCCACTTACAGTAATAAATGCTGGTTGGTGGGTTGGAACCATGGAATTTGATTTTTCCTATTTTTCCATTAGTTGGGAATTTCAACATCCCAACTGTTACTCACTCCATCATTTTTCAGAGGGGTAGGGCTCAACCACCAACCAGGTAATAAATGGGTCAAAAAAGACCCACTTAATGGAATATCCCCTATGGAATGAAATAGAGGGTTAGATCAATGGCCACGGACCCGCAGCCCGCAACGTTTTGGGGAGCTGAGAATCACCGGCTTTCCATGGCGACTGCTCTGTCAGGTTGTGGACCATCTTCATAGCTTGATACTTGTTGGATACATGGGTCATAAAAAACTGGTTGGTGGTTTGGAATATTTTTTTTTCCATATATTGGGAATGTCATCATCCCAACTGACTATGTTCTTACTGGTGCGTTTTACACAGGGAATTTGAGGGAATGATCCATATATAATCACTAGTAATTTCATCATCCCAGCAACCCCCAGCAACCCATCCAGCCACCCTACGTAAAACGCACCATTTGCTGGGCTTTTGAACCGGATCTGTGGAGATCTTTTTTAATGGTAATTGCAGATGATACTACAGGATGGTGCCCCCCAGTGATGTGAATGTTGGTTTAGATTCACCCCATGAATACTATAGTATACTATAGTGATATCTGCCATAAACCATAGTGAAATGGGAGTTATGTTCACCAACTTAGCTAACTATGGGGCACCACCTTGTATATGAAATAATATATATAACTGGTTGGTGGTTTCAAACATGAATTTTATGTTCCATTTCATATATGGGATGTCATCCTTCCCATTGACGAGACCTCAAAAAAAAATCAAGATGGTTATTGCACCACCAAGCAGCTTCAGTTGCTGGGCTTTTCAACCATACCTATACTCTCTCCTTCCTGAATCCTAGTTTAGCATTTCCTGTTTTTTTTTTTTTTTTTTTTTTTTTTTTTTTTTTTTCCCCTAACCACGTTTTGTTTTTGTCCCCCTTTTTTTTGGGCTTTCCTTTTTTTTTTTTTTTTTTTTTTCGTTTTTTTTTTTGCTACCATCGCCTGGACTCACGTTTTCTGGAATATGGGCCCGGTCGCGGTTTCGCGTGAGCCGTCTGTAGTTTCACATCCTATCGCATTCCAGGCGATTTTGTCCAAAAATGACCAAAAATAAAAAAAGAAAAAA
>Ga0126342_10004230_pt1 | contig 24345 bp, 26 predicted proteins | sample Cyp1metagenome_FD_92528 | JGI IMG/M metagenome (GOLD analysis project Ga0126342, IMG submission 92528) | Coral microbial communities from Lord Howe Island, Old Settlement Bay, Australia - Cyphastrea 1 metagenome | ecosystem: Host-associated > Invertebrates > Cnidaria > Coral ...
CAGATCTCAGCCAGCAGGGCCAGCAGTCAAGAAGCAGGTAGCAGGCAGCCAGTCGTCAGCAGCCAGGACTCAGCATCGGGGGGCTAGCCTTGTTTATAGAGCAGTTTCAGACGACACATTAGGGGCTAGCCTTTTTAGAGTCGTTTCAGCAGCCAGGAGCAGGCAGCCAGTCGTCAGCAGCCAGGACTCAGCATCCGGGGGTTAGCCTTGTCCATAGAGCAGTTTCAGACGACACGTTACGCAGTTTTGGGTCACTGTTTCCTGGCCCATCCGTCCTTCAGTGCCATGGTGTTTTCCCGTCCGGGACCGACGTTTTTGCAGCAGCCAGCAGCAGCGAGCAGCTAGCAGCCAGCAGCAGCGAGTAGCCCGCAGTCACGAAGCAGGTAGCATGAAAAACCCATTTACACATGAAAATTCAAACCTATCAAATATATTTCACAACGATGTACATAGCAAAAAGGTCGAGCTGCCAGCTTTGCTTCTTTGCCACTTCTTCCGGGGTCGGCGGCAGGGGCGGCAGCCCTTAATATATATATTTATTTATATCTATTATGATGATGACAAATGCATATACTTCTGTGAGTTGCACCACGTGACCAAATACCACCAGGAGATGTCGTTCCACCAAAGATTCCGCTGCAGCCTCCAGAATCGGCATCCTTGGGAAGGTGCTTGCCTGCCTGATCTGACAGGGGGTTCCCATGAAAATTGCCATATTGTTTGGGGATGTATCCTTTGGTGAATTAACGGTTTGCGAACTGGAAAATCGTCATCTTTTAGATGTCAAATCGTCGAACTAGATGGGCCATGGCTTCCATAGCTATGTTGGATTTACCAGAAAGTATCCAGGTATCCCCATTGACACATCCAGCTATCCAACAGCACATTGTCATCATCACCACATCGCCGTAAGCACAAAGAGATGACCATCTCTTTTCGTTCCCATCCGCAACAACGATGAAGCCACTGAAAGACGCCCTGAGGCATAACGCTCGGTTCGGAATGTCATCCACTTCACCATTCTTTATCATTATTCTAAATGGCTTTGTCCAAAAATCGCAGATATTCCAAAATAGCAAGTTTTATCTTGGTAAATTCTGACGTGTGATCAAAAAGAAGACTGAGATTTGTTTAGCGATTCTTGTACAAAGCCATGACACACTTCCAAGATTTCTCCGAACCAACACCAGGCTGAGGCCTTTGTAAGCTGAGCATATTTGGCTCAGATTCATTATCTGATGCCTCTGGACAACCCAGCAGGCAGCAGCTGGAGTGGAAGGGACAGAGATACGAATCGTTCCCAAACCAAAAAAGAAAACCAGTTCAAAGATGTTCAGGGGAAAAAAAAATCCTACATCATCATCCTGAAATTCAAAAAAAAACATGCAAAAACGTCCTAGCCCCTTCCATCTCCAGCTCTATCTGGGCTTCGCATCTTCCCGAAACATCTCCAGCATCCGGGCAGTCACTGCGAAGCCCCCCACGATGTTCACGCTGGACAGGAAGACGGCGGCCAAGGCGCAGGCCACGCGCGCGGAGAGCACAGGTCCACTGAGTTGCAGCATGCCACCCACCACGATGATTCCACTGATGGCGTTGGTGACCTCAAAACATCCCATGGGCGAACTACCCACGAATCGTTTTTGTGGGTTAGTTCACCCCAGTGATTTCAGTGGATAAACCCTACAAAAATCCCATGTAAATCACTGGTATAACCCACTTACGAGCCGTGGGATGAGCCACCAAGTAGGGGAATTCCATGGCTTTGGGGTCTGGGAAATCCAAATGCCATGATGACCATCCCGGGAAGAAGCAATGGCACTGTGACCATACCACAGGTGGAAATTGGGGCATTGCTTGGTTTTTGTTGGGGAAGGTGAGCTGAGATTCATGAGAAACTGCTGAGGTGTTTTGGGTATTTTGGGAGGAAACTTGATTTTCCAAAAAACTGATGATGGCCTGCTTTGGTTGAAGAATGTGAGAAGAGGAGGAAAGGTAGGCGAAAACTTGGATACAATGCTAGGTGACCACCATTCTTGGTTCAGAAGAACGAGAAAACATGAGTTTCAACATCTTTGAAAGAGGAAATGGTGGGAATGCGGGATTTCTTTCATGGATCTGGCGATGCCTTGGACGTCTTGAACGAGCACAAACAGGCACAACATGGAAAAACTATGAATTGGGATCCTTCATTAGCCATTGAAAATGGCCATTTATAGTTGATTTACCTATTAAAAATGGTGATTTCCCATAGTTATGTTAGTTTTCCTTCATTAACTCAATTCGGTTGAACAAAACAACCCTTCTGAAAGCAGCCCCAGCCCCAGCAATAGCACCTTTACCAGCCCAAGTTGCGCTGATCAGTGGAGTGTGCAGGGCTGGAGTAACGCCGGCCACAGTGAAGTTTCCTATTCAACTGCCGTGAAGTCTTGAAAATCTGCAAATCCAAAGCTGTTTTTATCAATGGTTTCAATCTAATTCAATCAAACTTGTGGTGTTTTTTATTCCAACCACCAACCATTGAGATATGATTGACAGAATGATATATCCAGATTCCCCAAAGTCACCAAAAGCCTCCTCCCATCACAGTCCTATGAGGCAACTCAGAACGAAGTAGCCCAAATGGGTCACTTCCGCCTCCGGAATATCCACGGCAATCCCTAAGCCCAGCACCACAGCAGCCCCCACACCCAGGGCCAACTCGTCTTTGTGCTCCTCGAAATACTGTGGGAATGGTCGATTCAACCCACCAGCAGGCTAGATTCTATGGAAAAGAACACATCTTTTAATATTGTTTTTTCAAGATTACCCTCCACTAATCTACCACTTTGCTATGGAAAAAAACGTTTTTTACAGGTAAAACCATCAAACCAAGTGGTTTGGTTAAACTGCCGGTAAGAAACCTAAGACCAAGAGACCATCTATGCCACAAAAAAACCGCTTGGTTTTCACCCCTAGTGAGACCCTATGAAAACCCCCAAAACCCATTGAAACCCCTATTTTTCAACCCTATTCAAAGTCACAAAACTGCACATGAACAACTCCTAGTGAAACCCCTATTTTTCAAGCCTATGGATCGGCTCTCCTGGATCCACGCGAGGATGGCATTCGTTTCTTCGGGTGGCGGCATCGGGGTGGGCGAGGCGCCCCCGAAGCCGCTGACGCCGTTGGTGTCCGCCGGCGGACCCGGCGGCCTGGTGGCTCGTTCAGAGCTTTTGTTTGGATAAACTGTTTCTCCATAATAAGGATCCTTATAATGGTTATTATAAATCCATAGTTTTATATGAGCCATGGTCAATACTCACTATATGGTTATTAATGGTTATTAATGGTTATGAATGGTTATTAATGGTTATTAATGGTTATTAACCATGAGTATTGACCATAGTTTTATATAAGCAACATAAATCCAAAATATCTAAAAAATCATAGTGTTCTTGTGAAAATCTTGGAGGTTTCTTTCTTGATATACCATCTGGTTATGACTAACAGTTCGCCATGGAAAATCACCACCATGCTAAGAACATCTAAGAACGGTATGGCCCATCTATTTCTATGGCAGGGCCATGGCTTAACCATAGCTAGCCCTGTGAACGTCATAACCAGAGGGTAACCCATAGTAACCCATACCAAAATCCCATACCAAAATCCCATGAAATCATCATTTTCAATGGGTAAATCCACTATAAATCCACCATAAATCCACCATAAATCCACCAAGCCGATGGTTTTTTGCGAAGCCGATGGCCTGGGTGGGTTGGGATCCCAAACGATCTGGCCACCGGAGGCCACCATGGCAGGTTTGACGATGGGATCATCCCAGCGTTCTCCGCCAAAGTCACTGGCTCCGCCCAAGACCTGGTGGATGCGGTGGATGTCAGTAGAAAAAAAAACTGAATCTGTAGCTGTAGCATCACTTTGTCGGAAAAATTGGGGCGAGGTCCAGAAATTCGACTCGTCGATTCGCGCGATCCACAAAAAAAAACCACGGGAATTTAAGGTTTCTGATGCAAAAACAATATGAAGAAAAGTCAAGTCCCAAGCAGTACCCAAGACTGGACCCTTCTCCGCCCTTACACATTTCCATCCCCATCCGCCAAAATTCTGATCTGAGTCAGCTAGCCTCCAGCAGCGCTGCGAAGTTGCTTCCAAGCATTTCACTGGACTGGGCAGCCATCTGAGACGCATAATTCGTCTCCTCAATTCACCATGGTCAAACCCGTCGCCCCATGGGGCGGTGCCTACGAGAACTCTGCCGATTCCCGCCCTAATAGAATGAAAAACACGGGTTTTTCATGTGTTGTCATTGTCATGTGTGGTCAGTGTGCCATAATGTGACATATTTATGTTCTAACATAGCATTGATATCTACAGGCTAGCCATGACCAACCACCATGACCATCCCTGACCAACCAAGCTACGCCCACAATGGTCACACCGTTGGGTGACAGCACCGCACGATTGGGCTCGGTGTAGACGCAGTTGCCACCAGTGGGTGCTGCCAAGTCGACGATGACGGACCCGCTCCTCATAGAGGCCTCAGGTGGAACAATCAAAATGCGGATTGGCAAATTGGCCAAAAATACTGAGGATATCATAGGATATCTACACATATCTACGCATAAACAAGCATAAACATGTGTATGATATTCTGGGGACAAAGTGATATATCCACAAAAAATTAGATACATATATCATATAATCATTGAAAGATACTAATATATTCTGAATCTATTCTGAATCTATTTCTATCCATTTCTATCCACAAAAAGCAATGAAATCAGGTGCGGCACCACCATCTCCGCAGTGATGAGTTCGGGCGCAGATCGGTTGGGGATCATGGCAGTGGTGATGATGACGTCCATGTCAGGCACCACGCGGGCATAGGTGGCCAGCTGGGCGCGGGTGAAGTCATCCCCCATGGCCTCACGAAAATGATGAGATTTTTGCCATAGAAAAGCCATGTGAAACAATGTTAGATTGGATATGATTGGATATGATTGGATATGATTGGATATGATTGGATATGATTGGATGTTGAATAGCTTCAGGAAATCTGAAATGGTGATTTTTGTTGCTCCCACTGAATAGCAAATCGATGGGCAAAACGAGCTCTGAGAGCCACGCTGTGGCATAGCCACCAGCACCTTCTCCTGCCCCGCCAAATCATGCGAAGTTGGCCAAACATGTGACGATTCACCAAGAATGACAAGTGGGGAATCAAACCCAAAACGGTGGGTATAGACATGGCACGTTCAAATAGCTATAGGCATGCATAGACCATAAAACAAGCAACTAGTAAACTGACCATAAATCGACCCAGACTAAACATGACTAAACCATCCAAAATGGGGGTCACACCTGCCACTTGCACCCAGCAGACCCACCCAACTCGACGTCGGAAAATCCTGCAATGCCCTGAGCGTCCACCGCTATGAACTGCGCGCCCATGCTCTCCACCTGCTCTCGTGCGGCATCGCGGACATCATTGGCCAGCACCTAGCAGGGACCCGGGCGCAATGGCTGAGACCTGCCCAGAGGCTACTTAGATGTGATAAGGATCAAACCACTCAAGAAAAATGATCCAGAGGTACTTTGGAGTACAGCGTCAGGCCAAAAAAAAGATGATGCTCACAACCAAGATCCACAAAATATTCAAAACTCATCAGAAAAAAATCATCAGATACCGTCAAACCAAGTGTCACTTCAACAACCGCCGCGCCTTGCAGCCCAAGGAATGCGCCGTAGCGATGGCACTAAGACCCGCTACACCAGCACCTACCACGGATCATCGCTCCCGAAAAACAAATGAAGCATCCCCCCAATTCAAAAATCAGAACCCAACATCCCAAACTTCATCAAAAAAGACTTCATCTAACCCTCCAAAAGAAGGTTAGAAACTTGGCAAGAAAACAACTGGCAAATTTCCCATCCCATCCCATCCCATCCCATCCCATCCCATCCCCACCACCCCCCCATCCCCATTCGGCACCGATAACGAAGACCTTTGCCGGCGGCACCGATCCAAAAGCCGTGGACCCGGCGCGCGAGAAGCGCGGGAAGCGTTGGAAGGCGTCCAGCACCGCGCGGTAGCCTTGGACCAGGGGATTTTTTCGCTTGGAATCGTGGTATCCATGGATTGGTTTACAGGAAACCACCACAAATATAGGGAAAACCATGGGAAAAACCATGGTTTCCTGTAGATGTTTCTTTCAACCCATCCATTGATGGTCGGATGAAACGAGGGTTGTTTTTGGAGGGGGGTCAATCTTTACAAACCCAACGAGGTGATGACACGAAAGATGGGATGGAGATATTTGGGGTACCAGAAAGATCGAACAAGGACAGATCCTTCAAATCTTCAGGATGGTTCCAAAAATGATAGAGAAAATGAAGGGTAGAATTAAAAAGAACTGGTTATCGGATATTTTTCACCAAAATCCTGCTGGGTTTGTTTGTCGTTTTGATGAAACAATGGCAGAGGAGCCGGCAATGTTGGCCATCGAAGTCAGCGCATCCAACTTTTGTGCTCGGGAAACTCGTGGCACCAAGGCTAGGTTGAGGACATTGGCCGAGACCTGTTCCAGGGCTTCCAACAACTCCGCCGTGCCGTACATGTTCCAGAAGCCAACCAACCTCACCAGATCTCCGTGACTGAGGATGTTTCAGGCTATCCTTGGGATTGTTCTATAAAAACATATAAAAACCCTGCAAACAACCATTGGAATCCCTATCCCCATCTATCCCCCTCTCCTGGACATGAATTGAACCCTTGGCGAATGTGTGGTGCATTGTGGCATTGTTCCTTTTAGAGGTCTAGAATAGAGGTGTGTCTGCTGCTTTCCCGCAGCCCTAAGGCATGGATTGCAAGGCATCTAAAACCAATGGATGAGATGCATCTGATTCATTCGCTCTCCTGCGCCGCTTGATTCATGGAACCAACCCATAAAAAATGGTCCATTTTGGTCCAAGGATTGTCCAAGAATTGATGAGCCACCACCGAGATATTCACATTCCCCCAAAAAAATGATGTCGTTGTGCCAATCTCAGCTCAGCCACGTCTGTGTGCCCTGAAGCATCCGCACCTCATGGTGGAAAGAAAAAGTGAAAACCACCGTTCGGAATATGTGCTGCACGGGCTTCGGAATCCTTCGGAAACCTTCGGAAACCTTGGGAAACCTGGAGTTGCTGACATGGAATGTGGATGAGTGTGAACTTCAACCCAAACTTCTGACCAAACGACAGCCCCAAAATCCCAAGAGCACCCACACCTTTCACGATGAACCAACAAATCATCATTCATTGTAGTGACAATTCAGACCCTTTAGTAACTTGAGCACTCCCTGACCATCCCTTTTTTTTGTGACCAAGAATTGTGACCACCACCCAGGGCACCTCATCCAAGAGTGGTTGCGAAACTTTGAAGATGATGTCAGCTTGCTTCAACACTTCCTCCGAAGACTCGGCCACTTGGACACCACCCTGCCTCCGATGACAGGCGCGAGATGCGGATCGGTGGATGGCTGTGGAAAGTCATCACATCCAACTTTGGGATGTGTTTCTCTTTCCCCCTGAAGTGTAACGCATAGACCCGGAGACAAAAAAAGTGGCAAATTTATAACATAAATCTATGTAAATCGATTTACATGATTCAAACCAATACAAAAATATGCAATGATTTTTGACCAAGAGAGATTCATCAGCACCACTTCCAACCTGGTGCCCCATGTGCCCCATGTGCCCCATGTGCCCCATGTGCCCCATGTGCCCCGCCCCCTGCCTGGTATAATCCTCATCGGAAAATCCCGCAGAGGCACCGGCACTGGTTTCCAACAGGATGGAGAAGCCCATGCGGCGCAGCTTCAACACGGTCGAGGGTGCGAAGCTTACCCTCAACTCACCTGGAAGGTCCAAAACTGCTGGGGATGTTGACCAAATTTTGGAGATGTTGATGGGATTTCGAGGGATTTGGGGAAACCTTTGGGAAATCTCTTTCCGGGAGAGCAGTTACTATGGCGGATGCTCTCTGGAAAAACTGAATCATTTGATTTCCATCTGACTTCCTCTGGGAAAAACTGTTTTTTGCCCCACAGACTTCAAACTCAGAATCGATTCAGCCCTTTTAGCACTTCGTGAACATCTCAATGCGTCCGATCAGATCTTTTATAAGTAAAAAAAATGTAAAAAGCATTAAAATGTCACGGAAAGACATTAAAAAAAAAAAACTGGTTGCTCAAAGTTCTCTCCCCCCTAATTGGTCTCAAAAATATCATATGGAGGTTTCCTGAAATGGGGGTACCCCCAAATCATCCATTTTAGGATCTTCAAAAAACCATCCAGCTACTATTGGGTTACCCCCTATGGGCCTATTGGGGTACCCCTAAATTTTCTCCACCAGCTTTCACCAGCTCCAAAGCTTCGCCTGCTTCACGTTCCCTGAGGATTCCAATGACTTTCATCGCCTCCGGAAAGACTTCCGGTTCCGCCGCAGGTCCCGCGGCCTCCGTCCCGGACCGTCCCGCCGCTTCTGACAAAGTGAAACGGTCGTGGCTGTCCTGCGGCGATCCCGAGATATCGATGGCAGAAGATGAATTTCCGCTTAAATGACTAGATAAGTAGATGATTCATAGATTATCTTAGATGATAATATAGATGATTGGATGTGATAATTAGATTATCTTAGATAATTAGATGATAATTAGATGATGGCTCTATTGATAATTAGATATTAGATCTTAGATGATCTAATTATCAATAGAGCCATCAAAAAATGACATAAGTAGATCTTAGATGACTCTTAGATGACTCAATAGATTGCTTTATGGACTAGGGCATGTATCCCCAATATGTTGTCCGGAAATTTCTCCTACCAACTCTGGGAATATTCAACACCCCATTTCTATGGTCCCAATGGAATGTGGATATTCCCAACAAAAAAACATGGTTTTAAAGGGGGGGTTTCAAAACTGAACGGAGGGTAACGGGTTTTAAACCATCGTTCATCCCATTTTTTTTGCTCCCAACCTCCAAGCACGTACTGATGTTGTCCATGGACTGTTTCGCATCACCAAAAAGCATTTTCACCTTGGTGAATGCCCAATTTGGGCACTGGGAGGTGAGTACCTCTTCCAATGATGGAACACACAAAACTCCCATGACTCCCATGGTGGGACAATCCTCCGGAGTCAATTCTGCACCTACGCAATTCCAAAAGATACATGTTCATACATGTTCATAGTTCATACATCTTCAAAAAAAAAAACGTGTCCTGCAACGTGTCCTACAAGGGACATTGTTCAAGTAGAAGAGTGGATTATCCACCCCACTGTAGCCAGTTCCCATGGAGCGCTTCAGCACGACACACTGCTTGCATTTCCAAATCTCAATGGCTGGCATCCCATAGATGGGACTACTGGGGTCATCTTGGGTCGCGGGATTCACGATGTCATTGGCTCCCACCACGATGCCTAGGCGACGTAACTTGGTCAATGCCATTTTTTAAGCTTAGATCTGGTCACTTCAGAAGAACTATGAAAAATTTTGAATTGAAACAGATTGAAATCAGAATTTCTGGCCAAGCCTCTTCTCTATATCTCTCAATGAACAATCTGTAAACATCATCATGATACATCAAGGTTGGCTTGGTATATCTTGGTATCATGTTCCAGTCTAACACTACATACCAACCACATATCTCAACCTTCAACCCCCAAAAAAAAACTCTATTCTTTTACTGTACTTTCCTTCCAAGATGCCCACATCATAAGTTGGTAGCTCCGCATTGATCTCATCCATCTCCTTCACGATATCATATGGCACATCGGCTTCAGCCAACAAGACGTTCATATGCCCCGGCATGCGCCCGGCCACGGGGTGAATGGCGAAGTGCACCGTGACGTTGTGTTTCCGCAGCAAGGCCACGATCTCCGCCAGCTTCTGCTGGCAACGCGCCACCGCAAGGCCATAACCTGGTGGCCGTAGAGGCCGACCACCAAAAAAGTTACCCTCTGGACCCTCTGGTAATTTAACATAGCTATTGAAAATGGCCATTTATAGTGGATGTTCCCATTAAAAATGGTGATTTTCCATAGCTATGTTAAATTACCAGAGGGCAATGTTGAAATCACCATGGAAAGTCAGGGTTGAATCGTGACCTGGAAACCAACAAGATGGATGTAGTCGGATGTTGTTTCTTTATCAGATGTCCTGCATGACACCCAGTCCCAAGACTCCAGAAATGTTCAGAATAATTCTATTCCACGTCAATCACAGAAACAGCCCAAACATATTGTTCATTCTTATGTGTTTTTCGTGTGAAATCAGTTTAATATTAGTTTAATATTAGTTTAATATTAGTTTCGCCAGCACCAAAAATCCTAGCGTTTTACGCTAGAATTTCGTGTTGCAACCCCCAATTCTTGATGCTTCACTGAAATCCCCGTCGTTGCTATCTGGTGGTGGTGGTGGTGGTGGTGGTGGTGGTGGTGGTTGCATCCCATTTTTCGTGAATAAATCAAGCAAAATGATTTTAGATATCATGTTCAATCATCCAAAAAAAAAACTCTCCTTCTTTTTTTTGGACGCCTGAATCAAAAAATGACCCCCATCAAAAATATCACGAAATCCGCAGGCAGCCCAGGAGCCTGGCACAATGACCACCTTTTTAGCCCCAAAGAGCATCCCCACAAAGCCCATGGCAGAGACTTCGCTCACGTCCTGCCGTCCTTTTGCCCCAGGACCTGCCGCAGCACTGCTGCCATCGGTGCCGAAACCACCAAGGAGGACATTGCCTTGGAGTAGAAGCAGAGAACTTGGGAGAAATTTACCAATTGAGTTGGGATATCGAACATGGATGAACATGGTGCAAAGTTCTTGCACTTCCATGTTGCTGTTTCATGCTGTTTCCAGCATTTGCAACACGTGGAACCACGCTTTCTACATGTCATGCCCAGACTGGTTGATCTCTTGTCGTTTTCAAAGCATTCAAAGCACCAAGCAGAAACTGACCCAGTAGGGTTTCTGAAAATATCGCCATTCCAAGTCATAGATACCCTACTGTAATATACGGCAAAACATCTGTAACAGCATTGAAGAATCCGGCATGATTTTCCAAGCTATCAATTTCCATGGGGAATTTCCATGGGAATTTCCCATGTTTTTTTTTAGACACCCAGGTGGCTCAACCAGGCCCTCCAGGCCCAGACACCCATGGAGCGGTTGATCCCGCGACACATGATGTCGCTGAGCAAAGTACCACTGGAAGCGATCAATGCACCTGGCTGCGCAGCTGAGAGGTGAAAAACACCCGGTGGCCCCGGTGAAACTGAAATGAAACAAGTTTTTATGTGGTACATCACTGGAAAATGCTGATGAAAATCTTGCGATGAGTGACACATTCCAGTGATGCAGCAAACTTCTCGACCCATGATTTCTTTCTATGCCAGCTATGCTTGACATGTCGCCAGAATACACCAAATGATCATGGCAGATATGGCAGAGATTTTGTTTGTCGAAAATGAAAAAAAAACTACCCTCTGGTAAACTAACATAGCTATTGAAAATCACCAGTTGTAGTTGTAGTGGCTTTTCCCATTAAAAATGGTGATTTTCCATATGTGGCTGTTTACCAGAGGGTAACTCGCCTGAGATGGTCAGAAGATCGTTGGACAACATGAATCCTGCGGCACTGGTGGCCAACCCGCTGAAGGCGTTCAACAGGGACACCACCACCGGCATATCAGCGCCACCAATGGGCAGAACCATGTTGACCCCCAGGAAACCCCACAGTGCCGTGTTGGCCAACAGGCATGCGGTCCCGTAGCTAGAGGCGAAGGTGGCTGGATTCAGGAAGAAACCTTGGAACTTGTTGAATTGGGCTGAGTTCTGAACAGCCCACAGTTACAATCGATGTTACTCAAGGGAAATGCACCTGAAAATCGGGGATCACTGAACTTGGACCTCCACTCGCAGACAGGTCCCACAATCGGCGTGTGCGATAGGTGCCGCAACTTCGGCCACGTTGAATGTTCAAGTGTCAACGGCCGGAGAATACATCCAGGTTGCAAACCCTGAAACCGTGAAGAATCCATCAAATGGAGCTTTCCTATGGGGGTACCCCCAAATCATCCATGTAAAAATCGGATGTTCCAACATGTTCCATTCTAAACCATCCATTTTTCACAGGAACCCCCCGAAATTCCCTGGGATTTTTCGAGAGTCACCGGTCATCACGGCACTTCCCGCCAGGGCTGCAGCATTCAGCAGCCAGCGCTGCGGTAAAACGATGGGCTTCCCGGGGATCAGCTCGTGGAGTTTCCCAGCCGCCACCACCGATCCGGTGAAGGTCAAGGATCCGATGGCAATACCAATCCTTGGAAAAAATGCTGGGAAGATCTGGCAAAATGCTGGGATACCAATCCTTGGATTTTTTTGCTGGTTTGAAAATGGATAGATAGATTGGTTTCCAAGATGGACCATAACAATCCTTGGTTGACCAAACTTCTTAGAATTCTTCAAGCCCTTGGATAGTCACCTATGGCATAGCCTATGGCACCTTCAGATTCCTCAGGTTGGAAAAACAGGAATCCTGAATGTTGAATGCGAGCATGCTTCTAAGCTGTCTTGTCTGGTAGCCCGGTTATCAAAAGCTGTGGTATGCTGGGGTCACTTTGCACGGAAATTGCAAAGAACTGGGGCTGCCCATTATTTGCCCACTGCAACATCATCCACTGCAAAGGATCAGAGGCTGGCGAGTGGGGATTATCTGCTGAACAAAGATGCCAATGATTCATCCCAAAACATAGAGAGTTGAAAACCAAAAGTCGTCAAACATCATCAAAGCAGTCCCAGTCGCGAAGTCTCGAGTGCCTTCATCACAGTATATCCGCTGAGGGGATTGAAGTAACTGGCAAAGCCCGCAAAAACCGCAGCTAAGCCCACAAAGGAATGGAAACCCGCAACCTGAAACATGCCAATTACGGTGGGGATATGGCACAGGAACTAATTCAAAAGGCTTCGGGTGGCTGCCGCTGTTGATGGGACTGTTGCCAAAATCTGATGATGAAACTGATCCTTTTCATGCAAATAGCATCAATAGCCATCCTTCTGTGAGGTCAGTGTGCCACTAGACTATTTGAAACCATGCTCCAGTACCTGCAGTTTTTCCAAAATTCAAGCTGGCATGACAAATATCATTTAAAGACTCGTTTGGACCATCTTCACTACCATCATCACTACATCGGGTACACGAAAAAGGTATCACTGTCCACCGAGGCTCCAATTGCGGCATATCCTCCATCTTCACATTGGTGGCCACACTGTAACCCACACCCGCAGCTGCCAAGAAGGTAGCGAAGAAGCCTGCAGTCACGTTGGGGTTGGAAATTGCCCAGGAGCTGAAGCTCCCTACCGTCCCTACCCTCAGGGGATCCCTATGGGGGAACATGGGAACAACTCCATGTTAAGAAACAGGGGGAGAATATGACAGATTTTACCCAGAAAACCGACAGAGATGGTCTGAACAAACAAACTAAATACGTGTTCTGAAATGAGGGATATGCCCCAACCATTAGGTCTCTGAAGTGAGTAGAAACTTGAACTAGCCTCCAGTAGGGCAAAACTGTGGCTTAAAGTTTTGTAAAAAAAACATGGTACTCGAAAATTTCGAAAAAATGCCCATTTGTTTGTCATCATGTTCCCCATTACCCTCCAGTAAATTAACATAGACCCTGGCAGATGAGGGTTGGAAGATTAGTTTCCACTAAAAATTGGTCATTTTCAGGGTCTATGTTTATTTACCATAGGGTAAACCATATCAAAACTGCCATTACCTGCGTTACCTGTCCAGCAACGGAGGTGCGCCGAGTGGAAGCCCGGAGACATCAACACTGATAGGATGCCGAGAGCAGTGGCCACCATACCTGAAGGACGGTGATCTACGAATGAAGGGATTCGAAATCCAAAGGTATCCAAAGAACTAGACATTTCAAGATACAATATATGCATATATATGCGGGAACACACTTGCTACTATCTAATATGTTCTAGTTCTAATTATGTTAATTTCATGTCCATAATCCGAATGTGCAATGGAAAAATGTTCTACATCTCCAGAATGTTCAAGGCAACATCTAAACAGCGTTTGCGCACCGCCTTTTAGTCGTCTTCTCATGTAACATCTCACAGCGCGCCTTGGTCGGTCCACCTGTTTGAGTTACTTGGAATCCCTTGGAATCCCATGGAATCCCATGGAATCCCTTGGAATTTGGCGGGCCAAACATGCGGCAAGTAACCCATGTAGTTTCCTTCTCTGGCGGTAGAGTGTTTGTTCAAGCCCTTGATTGAGCCGATGAACATCACTGCTGAAGTCCTCAGAATGGAGGAACAACGGCAGGACATGAGAAGACAAAAACTGCATCCCATGAGAATAATACCCACCAAAATAGGTGAATTTCGTCATTAGTGTTTTTATTATCGTGTTAATTAGCTCTTCTTTCATGCTATCCATAAATGACAATATTATATTCAGTATTATTATTCTTATTCTCACTATAATAATATTGTCAATATAGTATTCCCCATATATTATCATTATTACTATTACTGTTGTTGTTACCAATAATTATCATAACTATTATCTATATAATCATATATAATTTAATCTATATATTATCATTATCCATGTATGATGTGTCTGTTGCACCTCTTTGCCGTTGCCCATCCCGGAGCCATTCGCTCAAGCTTCAAAGAGAAAAGGCCCACATGAGTTGCTAAGGATTTCTCGCTCTCCTGAATGAACGCATCGATAGAACCAACTCCACCCAGCCTGGAGAGAGGTCACGATACCCAAAATAGCGGGATTTTTCGGATGGGATCCCCCAAAAGGACCAAAATATCCAAAAAAAATGGTGGTGGATTTGGGGCTACAACCCATTTTTGGACCTTTTTTGTATACCACCAGTCTGTTAAAATGGGGGGATTCCCTTCTTTGTTGGCCAGATTGCTGGTCAAAATCCCATTTGGTCAATTTCCCCATCTCCTTTGTTTTCTTCCCAGAAAACTTGATCACCAACTAACAAACCCCGAGAAAAAAAAACACCGAAATCTCAGGTTTTTCCTGAGTGCCCAGTGAAAACATCCGAAAAAATCATCAGAATGTGCCATAAAAAGTCAAGTGAAAACAGTGAAAACCCTCCATAAAAAGTCTTGAAAAACTCTGCCAAGGGACTTCAAGGGGAAGCCCAGCGGCAATGGCAGATCTCCCGCTTTCGCCGTGGCCCCCAAGGCTTGAAGCAATGGAACCCCAGTGAGCCCCGCCAGCCCTGCCATAGATCGCATGGCCACCGAGAGCCAAGCTTCCACCACCTGGCGTCGATTTCTGGATTTCTGGATTTCTGGATGCGTTGTTCCAAAATCATCGACACCCAAAAAAAAAAATGTGATTTTATTAAAAACGGCACAAAATGATTCAAGAGGACCATAAAAATGGGATTGATTGTAATTTATTGATGTGATAGTTGTTTATAAACCCAAAATGATTCAATGCCCCTAAAAAATGGGATGGTTGATATGATAGAGGGAATCCGTATTGTAAAATAATCGAGAAAAGTACGCAATACTTTGTCCAATTCTGTGTTCATTTTGTCGTAATATCATCAAACCAGCAAGTAAATGAGAAATAAAAATCACCAATGAGAACGGGGCATGTGGCCTACGAACGTAATGCATATTTCGGAAGTTTCATGATGCATGGGAACTGTACGTACGGTCAGCTCACCCAAACGGTGGACTTTGAAAGTTGAGTGGGAAATGTGGGTTGAATTCGTTTGTTACATGATTTTCCAAGCGCTGTCACGATATGTTTTCCCTCCGAGAATGTTTCAATTTGAAGCCACAATCAGTCGCAAGTTTGGGATATCTCTGATTTCTCCAGTGGGTTATCCCCCTTGGATGCAGCTAACCCACTGGAAATAATGATGGTGACGCCGCAATGGACAAGGACAGCTCTCGCGGTGTCGTTTGCACTCGGATGTCCGAAAGGTCAGTCTCCTCGTCCATGTCATTGCATGGTTTCTCCATCTCGTCCGATCGCAAAGTTTTCTCATAACCTCAACATCTTGGTTGATGTTTGGTGATGGTGTTAGTGATGGTTGGGTTTTTTTTTCTTGGAAGGGTAGCTATGGAATTCCAATCTTTACAGCGGGGTGGGGGTCAAATGATGTCTTTTCGAGTTCCGCCATGTCATTGTTATCATGATGTTCACCAACAAATGACCATCATCTCAGTTACAACCAAATTCATGGATGGAGCCAACCTGACGCCATCATGGTGTCACGATTTTATCATTCGTCTGGTATTCAAAAAAAAAACAGTTCTTACTTGTTGGTGACATCAACCCATCCAAAAAATATGTCCTAAAGGAGTCCAAAAACCCAAAAACGAATAAGTTTCAACACATGAGCCACAAGGCAGTCCAAGGCACATCTATAGATATAGCTCTGTTTGAAATTCGGAAGGGACGGGGTTTTCAGTGTGGGCACCTTAGGTAACTTCTCCACAAGGGAGGCCGTGGCCGTCAAAGTGACTCGGCCCAAGTCTAAGCAGCTCCTGGAGCAGGAGTTCAATGGGCATATCATGTGTGGGCTATGGGGATATACATTTATATACACTGCATTTTTGTGAGTTATTTGTGTAGTTATTTATGTAGTTATTTATCTATTTGCTTTTTGTTTATGTTGTATGTGTATATATATATACACATATTCATACGACAATATGATTGAATATGATTGATATGGCCTTGAATGGGGGTGTAAAATTGATGATTCAACCAACAAAATTGGGTTTTAAATCGATTCAACGGGCTATTGATGGTTATAATTGGATGTAACAAAGTGTCGAAAGATTCATTGATGAACCTGGAACTGGAAAACTTGTTCGGGGGCAGGAAAATCATCTTTCCAGCTGACGTCAGGAACTCAAAATTCTGCAGTTGGTCCTGCCACTCTTGATGCAGACACCTTGGTCTTGTCTCAAGGTCAGCCGGACGTTCGAAGCCTCCGAAGGCCTTGCAAAGAATGGGAAAAAAAGCCATCGACGTCTAAATCATCCACATCATCTTCAAACCTCCACGAAAGAACAAAAACAAAACTCTTTCTCCAACCCAAAGTCATGGTCGTATCGTCCAACACAATGTTTTTTGGTCTCCGCATTTGGGGCTTCCCTGGCCCAAGGCACTCCCTGGGCGAGCACAAAAAATCGCTCAAATCTCTGGACCACTCCATGGTGGGCTCCACTTGGCTGGTGCCCCCGTCCCGGGACCGTGCCGCCGCACAGGCGGCTTGAACCAAGAATCTAAGAACTGAGTCGAGACAAGAAACTTGGAAAAAGGATACGAAAAGGCTGGTGTTTAAAAGTTGAAGCTGTTTTTCAAGCCTTAATTTTGGAAGGGAAACATACGAAAATCAGGATTGGAATGCGCTTGGATTCAGGTTAGGGGACCAGTCCGACACTCTAAACCAAGTGGCAAGGCATGAAATGGAGAACAAAACAAATCCAAATATACCCTCTGCGGTTATTTAACATAGCCATGGAAAATGGCCCATTTATAGATGGTTTACCTATTAAAAATGGTGATTTTCCATGGCTATGTTAAATAACCAGAGGGTAATCGAAATTTCCCATTTATCCCAGGATGCCATATGATATGTGGTCAACTAGTAACAAAGCCTGACAGCCTCAACGAGTCTCGGTCGACCTCTTTGGCAGCAGTCGCCAAGGCCATCAGCAGCTTGCTCCGTCCGGGCAAGGAGGGCAGACTGAGAACCTCTGCCATGATGCCACAACCCAATGGAATACCAGACATGGGTTGTATAAACAATATAAACCATCCAAATTGGAGGTTTATGATTGGGTTTACCACTTTAATCCACTTTACCTCAATCAAGCACTTGGAAAGGGACGAGTTTCGATGTTGAACCGCCAAATGGGTTTTTTTCATGTGAGAACGGTGTTTTCTGCCATTCGCAATATCATAGCTGTCCAACTGTTCTTGAAGCCGGACAAAAGGGTGGCTTCAAGTTCAAGACATGCCTTCAGCGAAATTTGACAGCTTGGCATCAGCGCCTGTTCGGAAATCAGTTGCGCTGCCGCCACTCCTTGAGGTTCCTCGGCATGGTACCATGGCACTGGTAGTGGAAAGATGTGGAAAGCAGTCGCAGGTCAAATCACACTGCAGCTTCCATACTGTGGATTCTCAAATGAAACATATACACAAAAATGGGTTTGTCCGAAAGTAGCATACCCATGCATACCTTTATTGATTAGGTATTCCGGTATTCCCCATGTTCAGAAGCCATAGAGAATGAGCCCACACATCTTCGACAATTTCACTAAGAACCACATGTAGAACCATCCGGCGGTATTCACATGTTACCAACATGATCCCTGCACGATGGCATCGTGGATATGTCTTAAAATTGGGTCGACCCAGTAGAATACTCCCAGAATTGCCAAAAAAACCTTGGCAAACATGACATTGAAAGATATTTAAAAACCACTGGATTTAGAGGAATCCATATAGTCACCCCAAAATTTAGAGGAATCCATATAGTCACCCCAAAAAAGATCAAAAAGTGAAATTTTACTAAAAAATAGCGATGGTTTACTTCTCTTTCTGGGGATAACTGTAGCTAACAGACAAAGCCACATCTCCATTGATTTATTAGCCCCAGCCTTCAAGCGTTTCCCCTGCATGACATCACCTTAGCGTAGCATGTGGAAAACCAATGGATGTGATGCGGCTTCGGCGGTTTCGATTGTTTCACCATTATTTTTAACATCCTGACATTGGTAAGGCTTTTTGTAGCCAATGATAGCTGATGTAAGATTCAATCAAATGAAATAAGGGCTGTTTTTACAACCTTCGGATGGAGCTCAAAAATCAGAGAATCCCAATGGATCGGATTCGGGAAATGCTCTGAGACTCAAACACTTCAGCATCGAGACCATCAACGTGTTCACATCTGTTGGAACCTGGGGAAACACGTTTGCGTCCTCCAACTTCCACCGAAAAACACTTCTGGACATGAACTGACTAGGACTTGAAAGCTGCTTAGCTTAGCTTATTCTAACGGTCCCCATGGTCCCCAATTGATCTCAAAAGTACTCCCAATCTCCGAAAATCTGTATGTCATCCCCAGTTTCGCCTCTGCCAGGGCAGTGGATGCAGCCGCTACCACCTCAGATTGCCGCAAGAATGTGAGAATGTCACCCTACCGTTTTTGGTTGGTTGGTGTGAAACATCTTCCCATGTTTCCCAAAAGGATGGGCGAAACATCTTCCAAAGATCTTCAAACACTGGCCAGGACACATAATTCTTGGTGTTTGAAATCCTGGCCAGTGTTCAATATCAATATTTTCAAGATGATGCTCAAAAAAAACAGATTGGGCTCAATGAGGCTCAAAAAAATACCAATCTATCCAATCTATTTGCTGGTTGGTGGTTGACCTACCCCTCTGAAAAATATGAAAGTCAGTTGGGATGATGACATTCCCAATATATGGAGGTTTCCAATAAAAACTGGTGGTTGAGCCTACCCACCTGAAAAATGATGGAGTTCGTCAGATTGGATCATCATCCCAACTGATGGGAAAATAAAATTCATGTTCCAAACCACCAACCAGTATTGGATCATTTTCGATCCAGTGGAGACTTTCCCCGCCTTCGCCATCTTGCTTTGATCCTCGCTGATCTTCACAAGGCCCCGGAGCGACACAGTGAACCTTGGTCGTCCGGCTTTTTTTTGGATGAACCGTTGGAAAAAAAAAAGACTCAAAATGAGAATGACAAAATTCAAATCCAATCACAAAATGGTTCTGAAAAAATTGAAAATTTGATATTCTACTTTTCCCAATTATGTTTGATGACCTAATCGATATGGTTTCGAGCCGTGAGTTACGCCCAGATTCCCCACCGCCGACCACATCCGCGACTGCACCTGAAAAGGCTGTTGGTCGCTTCTTCCAAAAGCTCAGAATGTGCTGCGGCCAGACGACTAACGACCCAACCTGGCCACTGAACTCAGCATCCATGGAATCGATGAGGATCCATGAGGGAAAATGAAAACATCGGTACACTAAGTGACACTCACCTCTTTCGCTTCTGGTGTCATAGGCCATTTTCTGGGAGTCAACTCTAAAAGACCCACACGTGGTCCGAAAATCAGGCGAGATACAGCTGTCGCAAGCCAAGTCCACCAAAGTCGCATCCCAAGCAACCTGCGATCTGACCAGCGACCAGCGGGTCCGAAGAAATTCTGAGCCTTCTGAGCCATATATTTTTGCATCTGTTGAAGACAAACTGAAAAGGAAACAGATGATTATATATAGTATGGATTAGTGATTAGTCATGATTGATTGTACACATGATCATACCCAAAGATGGTGTTCGGTCTTATGATTCATCTCACAGCCTGCACCTCCCCACTCCGTTCCACCTCTGCTTCACAACGCTTCGCCAACGCCAAACAGAGGGGGAACACCACTGACCTCCGGGTGGGATTTGGGGTCCACATTTTTTGACCCTTTTTGTTTTTGAAACTCTTCAAAAGGTTTGGTGTCCCCACATCCCTTTCCAAATGTCTTGTGAATTCCTAACAATGGGAGATCTTCAGGATCCGATTTATTATCTTCAGGATCCGATTTATTGGAGCTACCAGCTACCTACCATACATAAATTTGGCCAGAAATATGGTACGTTTACGTACCTCATCGTACCTCCATCAATTGGATCCTGGAGATCTCCCATTGATTCTAACTTTCATCCAGTCTTCCAGGACATCTCAGACTTATCCAGGACGCACCTTGCCACGTCGACCAGTGTTTCCTGGTGGGCCATTGAATTCCCAAACTTTCAAGATGAATCGTATGGTTTTTGGGTTCCCCATTTCAAGAAATATCCATTTTGGTCCAAAAATTGGATATAGCCTCAAGTTTGGTCAAACCATACCAAACCAATATCAAGTTTGGTCCAAAACCTGGTGATGTTAGTACACTCAGTACAGAAACGCAAAATCCATGCGGATTTTTGTTGCGCTGCGCCCACGGCCAACCTGCGCCTTGCCCTTGTCGCCCTTCTCCTTCCCTGCCCAACAGGGGTCCCAGAAAGAGTACATGGAATGACGTTCCAAATCTTATGACCAAATATGACCAATATTGGGGGTTCTAAATATTTCAAACAGAAAAAGTTGTGTAAAAACATGTAAAAACGTTTAAAAAAAACTGGAGCAACTGAAAAGAAGTCGTTTCCCAAAATTCACTTTGCACGATCTTGAAGGAAATATCAAATGTCCAAAGCTAGCTGCTTTGAAACACCATGGACACACAGAAAACAGAGAGCATCATGAAGATTGCGAGCCTTGCGTCATCAATTTCAGAGCAGCAGCCAACAAGCCGAAAGCCTGCACTTCATTTGGGAGTCGATTTCAAAGTTGCCGCAGTGATTGCTAGCTGATGCTAATTGGTATGTTGGTTACTAGAAACTTCTACCAACAATCAGTTGATCATTTTGATAATATCAATTATTACTCAAATTGATTTATTAGTTAGATACTATGAAAATGATACCAATTACACGAATTATACTAGATAGTAATTAGATAGATTTAGATAGTATCAAATTGCTGGCTGTTTGGTTTTCATGTTGGTGTCAGCATCGGACCCACCCGGACCGGCTCGCTTCACTGCGTAAACCCCGCGACCTGCGAGGCTCCCTTCTTGGACAGCTCCGCAACGGCCTTGCAGAGCGGCTCCTGGAGAAGTGTCATGGGCCATGGTATAGCTATGGTATGACGATCTGTATAGCCTCAACTTCTGATCTGAGTTCTAGATGATTGGATTGGTTTAAGGGAAATTTTACAGGAAACCAGAGTTATTTTCCCATTAAATATGGGGCTTTCCTGTAAATTTTCCCTTAAACCAATCCATTGACTAGAGTGTTCACATTTTGAGACATTTGCACACCTTCAATGGGCTGCACTGCTTGTTGTGAAGATGCAAAACATCTTCCCAACTGCAAATCATTGGAAATCCGATGCTCATCGGATTCTCCGCGCTTAGCGGGATGGTGGGTGAATTTGGGGTCAACAAATGGGGACCCACCATCTCCACAAATTTCGGCGGGTCGATGTCCGGTTTTTTCCAAGTCCCATGGATTCTCCATGGATTTACCCATGGATTTACCCATGGCTTTTCCCTGTGAAAATGGCCACGACTAAAGCCTCTCCAAATCAGGTCCTTGACACATTGCAAGGCGCTCAGCGGCAGAGCTTCCATGAGTTTCTCCGCTCCCTGGGCCCAGCATCCCTGGTACCGGTTGTGGTTCCTCCATGAGTAACTTGATGAAGTATTGAATTGTTGATATTGGATGTCCAAGGATATCTATTTGGAAACCTGAGAGAGTTTGACATGTTGTTGTTTTTGGGGAGGGTTTGAGGATGTGGTTTCAACGCTAAAACATGTGGGTGGATGATTTAAAAGTGGGAGACGCATCAGCTTCATCTCCAAAGTTTGCCAGTTTCACATGGATCCCTCAAACGCCCAGCCTCACAACGTGCCAAGGAGACCATAATGAAACTCAGCGCCTGGCCGGAACACCGAACTTTAAATCATCGATTATCTCCTGCCGTGTTCTAAAATGCAGCTGAACTCGCCAGGACTACGAACTGTTGACTCAATGCCCTGCAAATCACTCACTCATTGATTTTCGCAAAGCTGCAATGTGGCACGGTTGAATTTTTTCCATCGCCCAAAACCTGATTTTTTCTTCACCCTGATTAGTCCAAAAAAGTCATATAGATCATATAGATCATATAGATCATATGCTACCAATATGCAACTCCCCCCATCTCAGCATTTCAAGGGCCCAGATTCATCACCAAATTCCCCCGAGCCTCCTGCCGCTGACTCTTCAAGCCCTTGGGCGTCCAGAGTTTCATCAGAGCCGTTGCGGTCGCAGCCCGGTCCTGGTGTACCCCCAATGGATGGAAAAAGTTCCCAGCTGTTGGATGACGGATGACGGATGGGTCAACTGGGCTCAACTGGGCTCAACTGGGCTCAATCTTCAGAAACCGAACAGTTGAAGTCAGTCGATTTTCCGGTTCTTTCACGGAAACCGTTGGAACGGTCTTGGAGAACCCTGGCTCTGCAGGGTATCGCTGTGCTCGCTGTGCTCGCTGTGCTCGCTGTGCTCCGTGCTCTGCACAGAAACGGAATCGGGGGAAACCCGGCGCAAAGCTGAGGAACTCAGTATGACTCAGTCACGATGCGGACGCCAAAATGAGCAGAAACTGCGCCACTTCGACTTGCACCAGTCGATGCAATGATTCAGCTGATAACAACACCTGGGTCAATTCATCAGCTAACCATGGACTGAGCCACTACTGAGCCACTACTGATCAAATATGAGGGCTGCTTTCCAATTTTCCCATGTTCCAAGTCTGGTACTCAATTTTCCACGTCTTTGTTTTTTCATGAAATGTCCATCTCAAATGGGTATGGGTCAAAATTAGGTACCCCAATAATTGGATGGTTAATACTAAACTAGACTAACATCTGTGGTCCCCTAGGTCTTCCATTTTGACCCACATCTCAAATGATCTGCTTTGAAACCAAGACACACCAGGGTTGAAATGAACATCACAAAGGCCGCTCGCTTCCATCGAGGCTTGGATAGGGTACCGCGCCGCAGCGCGTGCCGGTCCAGTTCTTCCAAATCCTCCTGACAGGACATTGAAAGCATCACCCAGAGAATGGCAGAAGTACCAAAGAATCGCATAAGTATGCCATTTCTTAGCATAAGTACATAGAAGTACCAAATCTCAACTTCAACAAATTGCAATTTAACTATAAAATCCCTGCCTCCTAACATACCGTTGGGACAATGGTTTGGTAGGGGAATGATATTTGGGACCATGGAATGGGGGCTGCAACTTATGATGAACGGTAGATGGGATGGCCGGTCCCGTGAGTTTTTTGGTGGATGAAATGCCAAAAATATCTATAGCTGAATTGTAGAAATCTCCTTGACGCAAACCTTTAGAAATCATGAAAATATTCCTCGTTCTATGATTCTATGCTACGTTTTTTCGGTTCATGGAGTGTATCCTTCCTTCCACCAAAAAATGTCATGAAAGGATTGAACAATTGACACTGGTAGGGGGCGTACTTCGCATAATCGCAAAAAAAATCGGGAAAAACACAGGCAAAAAAAAAAAAAAACATAAATCTGTAAGAATATATATTAGAGCTTTGAATTTCCCCTTTTTCCCCAGGGTCCTTGGCTGGAAA
>Ga0126342_10004231_pt1 | contig 24343 bp, 20 predicted proteins | sample Cyp1metagenome_FD_92528 | JGI IMG/M metagenome (GOLD analysis project Ga0126342, IMG submission 92528) | Coral microbial communities from Lord Howe Island, Old Settlement Bay, Australia - Cyphastrea 1 metagenome | ecosystem: Host-associated > Invertebrates > Cnidaria > Coral ...
CCAACAACCATGTGGTTGGCTGCCAGCAACCATGTTTTTGGCTGCTAACAACCATATTTTTGGCTGTGGTTGGCTGCCAACAACCATGTGATTGACCAGTAAGCGGTGCCTCGGGGACATGGGCCGGAAGGGAGGGATTGGGCAAGTTCCCCAGATACCTATGATCTGATGCCCACTGGCTGAACCCCTCGGGCGCTCCCACCCCTGCCGCCCGACGTGAATGGAACCTAACTTTGAAGAGTTTCGGACATACCTATGTTTAATCAACAGTGATTCTCTGGCGGCCCAGGTTTGAAAATCAGCATCAAACCATGGTGGAACCTTGGTGTGAAGACTGGCATGCTTCAAGTCTGATACCCACCACAGTTGGTACACCAAAAAATGGAGCCATTCCATGTTCAAAGATTCTGAACATTACATGATTAATTACATAGTTGCTGGGCAGGAGAATCTAATTGCACTAATCGTGTATCAAAATTGAGAAGACATAGATACATGAATATCATGAATATCATGAATTAGAATTGTGATGTTCTTCAAACAGATGAGCAAATTCTGTAGTTTTCTGTCTCATCGCTCAAGCTTGCAGATCCGGCAGTTTAAAGCTGTTTAAAGCTGGTATTGGAAGCTGGTGCATTGGCTTTTCAGTGTTTGATGTATCCAAATATCTCGTTGATCTATGTTTATCTGGCCTGACCATGGCCAGGTGTCCAAAATTGGCCCGGATAATTCACTTGAGAGATGAAGCGAGGGCTGTGATGGCTTGACTTCAGCAGAAAGGTTGGATATTTCCAAAGCCATGAAGTAGGATAGGAAGGGGAAATCGCTTCTGTTGGTACCTTTACTAGCCTTACATCATAATTTACGCCAAAATTGGGTCCAACCCCAATCAAAATATGAGAGTGTATTAATGCGATATGATCTTCTGCCAGAGGACTCCGACAGGTTTGTTTCAACCCATCCGAAAATAGTCAGGCTGCCGGAGGATGTATACAGAACATCTTGATTCAACCAACCAAATGCCCAAACGCAACGTACCAAATTTGAAGCGACTAAGACACACAAGAAAGCTGTCATGATGGTGATGAAACGCGTGGATTGCAACCCAGACTCCTCCATTTGGGTAAAGTAAAACCACCTCGCAACGCCCTCACCATACTGGTCAATAAGATGTCATCACCCCAAGGACATACCAAAAATCGACCAAATTCAGCTTTGAGTTTCAGCTTTCCCAGCCACGCAGCTTTGTCTGAAAATAGGATACTTCTAAATCCACTGCTTAATCACCTTAAATTTGGGCTTTTTGTTGGGATATGCCGTTCAAATCCGTTCAGACACACCTGACCATGCTTTTCCAGGATATCAATGGCCATTTCAGATACCTAAATCAAAAAGTACTGCACCTATACCATATATTTTTGGCATTTCTGGCTTAAATTTCAGGGAATCTCCTCCAAAACCACGGCCAGTCAAAACATTTTTGTCATACGGATCCTACGGCTTCGCCGTGAATTTCACCATGACATTCCGCATGGGTCATTAAATGTCCCCATTGAACATCACCCAACCATTAGGTATATGGTCTATAATGGCTACTATAAGGTGATGTCCAATCTTCCCAAAATGGGACATTTACCAATCCCTGTTCCGACTGAGGATATGTTTTACCGAATCAACCCTGAGATTGTGCAAGTCTTGACGGATGGAGAGTTGTTTTTGTTGAAATTCACCACCGAGATGCGAGGGGCGCAGCCTGGCTGAAGGATCTGAAGGGCTTTTCACTGTAAAAACCACCCAAGGCACCAGAAATGGTGGATTTCACTGGTAAAAATGAGGAGATACATACACCATTTTTAACCAGTTATGTTTCTGGAAATCACCATTTTTAATGGGTAAATCAATCCACTATAAAAAGGGTATATGGAACACAACCATTTTGATAGGTAAACTGGTTGGTGGTTTGGAACATGGCTTTTGTTTTTCCACATATTGGGAATAATAATCCCAACTGACTTTCAAGTCAACCACCAACCAGATTGAGAATTTGGGCGAATCTCAATCACCAAAAAACCACGTCAGGCTTGCAAGGGGGCATACTTAATTTTGACGAATGTAATATGTACAAGAATCTCTCGCACTCTCTCTCTCTATCTCTCTCTCTCTCTCTCTCTCTCTGTCTCTCTCTCTCTCTCTCTCTCTCCCTCCTCTCTATTAAAAATATACACTGTTTATGTATATTTATAATAGGTATATATATATACAATTTAATACAATTTAATACAATGTAATACAATTTAATACAATTTAATACAATTCAATACAAATTGATACAATTTAATACAATTTAATGCAATGTATTACAATTTAATACATACATTGAATCAATACATACATTGAGTACATACATAGATTGAATACATACGTACATTCCATACATACATACATTTAATACATACATACATTTAATACATACATACATCTAATACATACATAAATTTGATACATACATACATTTAATACATACATGAATACATACATACATATTTACATACATACATGCATACATACATACATACATAGATACATACATACACACATACATACATACATACATACTTATTTACTTACTTACTTACTCACTTACTTTCATACTAACATAATCTTACATATTTACATACATACATACATAAATAAATACATACATACATACATAATCTTCAAAGTCTTACATACATACATATTAACATAATAATATATACATGAATACGTGCATACTTGCATAATCTAACATACATACATACTTACATAATCTTACATACATACATACATGCATACATACATACATACATACATACTTCCAAAGTCTTTCATACAGACATACATACGTAATCATACATACATCATCATACATACATAATCATACATACATAATCATACATTTATAATCATACATACATAATCATACATACATAATCATACATACATTAACATACATACATTAATATACTTACATTATCAAACATACATAAGCACACATATATCATACATCATACATACATACATACATACATACATACATACATACATACATACATACATACATACATACATACATCAATACATACATACATACATACATTAACAAAAATACATTAACAAAAATACATTAACATACATACATTATCATACATACATACATACATACATACATACATACATACATACATAGATACATACATACATACATACATACAGTATCATACATACAGTATCATACATACAGTATCATACATACAGTATCATACATACATTATCATACATACATTATCATACATACATACATTATCATACATACATACATACATACATACATACATACATACATACATGTTCATACATACGTCATCAAACATACATATCGTACATACATTATCATACATACATACCATACACACATTATCATACATACATTATCATACATACATTATCATACATGCGTTATCATACATACATTATCCTACATACATTATCATACATGCATTATCATACATACATTATCATACTTACATTTTCTTACATACATTATCATAGTTACATTATCATACATACATCATACATACATACATTACCATACATACATTATCATACATACATACATACATACATACATGCATACATGCATACAAACATTATCATACATACAAACATTATCATACATACAAACATTATCATACATACAAACATTATCATACATACAAACATTATCATACATACATGCATACAAACATACATACATACATACATACGTTTAATAATCATACATACATAATCATACATACATACATACATACATACATACATACATAATCATTCATACATAATCATACATACATAATCATACAATCATACATACATACATACATACATACACACATACATACATACATACATACATTAACAAAAATACATTAACTTAAACATACTTACATTAACATACATACATTAACATACATACATTATCATACATACATTATCATACATACATACATACATAAATACAAACATTATCAAACATACGAACATTATTATACTTACATACATACATACATACATGCATACAGACATACAGACATACAGGCATAAAGACATACAGACATACAGACATACATACATACATCATACATACATACATGCATGCATACATACATACAGACATACATACATACATACATCATACATACATACATGCATGCATACATACATACATACATACGTACATACATGCATGCGTGCATACATAGATACATAGATACATAGATACCTAGATACATAGATACATAGATACATAGATACATGGATACATACGTACGTACGTACATACATACATACATTATCATACATTATCATACAAACATTGCGATACAAACAATATCATACAAACATTTTCATACATACATACACACACTACATTACATTACAGTAAATTACATTACATTAAATTACATTACATTGCTTTCATAACAAAACATAACAAAACATAACATAGCATAACATACATACATACATACATGCATACATACATATTTACTTACTTACTTACTTTCTTACTCACTTACTTACCTACTTACTTACTTACATTACTTACATTACTTACATTACTTTCATTGCTTACATTACTTACTTACATACATACATACATCCATGCATACATACATACAGACAGACAAACATACAGACAGACAGACATACAGACATACATACATACGTCATACATCATACATACATACATGCATGCATGCATACATACATACAGACAGACAGTCTTACATACATCATACATACATACATGCATACATACATACATACATAGATAGATTACTATATATAAATATATAAACTTGATGGCTGCCGTCAGGTTGATCGATCCCATCTCCCCTCTGGAAATGTATGGCTGCGTTGAGAGCTCTTGGAGCATCGTTCTGTTGGCAACCTGGCGTCGAGGGGTTGATTTGGAGCTTTAAGCCATGGGAGTATCCCAAAATTATAAAATGCATGTTTTTTTTTCATGGCAAATCTAAAAGATGGATGATTTGGGAGTGTTTCCCCATTTTAGGAAACCTCCATTTTGACGCAGAATGGGGTGAGCCAGCAAGAGAAAATCTAACACAAACATGTACGAACGTCGAGGTTTCACACTTGCATATGTTTCCCACCAACATGTGGATTTGACCATTCTAAATCCCGGTTCAAACAGCCAAAAGGGATATTTAATCCATAAAAGTGAAGGAGGTTCACCAAGCAGCATGGAGATGTGGCCAGTTTCAACAGGCTTAGTTCGCTCCTGGCGCCTGGATCCAATCCGGGCCATGGAGAGGTTGAGTTCGCTGGGAAAATCATGGATATTCCATGGGATTGCCTGGATCACAAACACTGACCAGTTACTGGTCTCATCACTGTTGAAGTAAACCCGCACTTTATGTTTTGTTATTGGTACATCCAATCACTACAAGTTTCACTTAGCTACTGGGTTTGCCACTTGTAAGTTGGTGGCACCAGCCTCTAGCCACCTCTCAGTCGCAGAGATGACTGAGCATTTGGATAGATTGTCAACCAAAATTATCCGATGGCTGAGTGATTGCTGACCTTTGCTGGGATTAGCCTGGGATATCATGATGATTCACCGTCGTGGTTATATTTTGGGGTTCCCTATTGACAAAGCCAGATATTACCCTCTGGTTATGTCAAAATAGCTATTGAAAATGGCTATTTATAGTGGATTTACCCAGCTAGAAAATGGTGATTTTCCGGTTCGTTATGTTAGTTTACCAGATATTATGAGAGATTTTAATATTGCAAGTCTAAAACAATTGTAAATTACGTTTCATGTAATTACCAAATTTGTCTGTTTGTCTATCATTATTGTAATTACCACGTAATTAAATGTGATTCCCATATGCCAGATTTTTTGGCATGAGATTGTTACTAGTCTTGAAACATATGATATTACATTATACATATATATATATATATATACACGTAATAATATCGATACATACCTATAATTACCTATACTTACTGCATAGTGCATATGGCTATGGCTCAAAACCCTGGTACCCTGGCAAACGCTAAAGCAGGTGGTAGATGAATGTTTATCCCCCAAGAAATGGTACATGTCGGGTGAGACATGGGCGACGTTGGATGAAGCCGTTTGTTTTCAGCTTTGGTACAGGCCCCTCATGAAACATCTTGACCACTGTGTGTAATATGCGTATATGGAAATGATAAAGTGTGTAAACGCATGTGTATATATATATATATGTATATATATATATATGTTATATATATGTAATATATATATATATATATATATATGTAATATATATATATATATATGTAATATATATATACATATATGTATATATATATATACGTGAGTGATCGTGAATGTAACTATGAAACCACCAGTCATGCATGGATATTTTATTGGTGACCAGTGGCTGCTTGTTTCAGGATCTTCAACTATATGATCAGGATCTTCAACTATATGACCATATATGACTATATGACACTATATTTTATTTCCACCCCAGACAGAGACATATCAACGATTGTTTGTCATTGTATAATGCCTTTCCGATTTTTTTTAGGAGGTTGACAACACCAACCAGATTTGTACGACCTTGAATTTCTATGAATTTCTACCCATGATTGTTTCAAAATCTGAGTAAGCTATGACAAACCTTGGTCAATGGATGATTGAACAAACCAGAAGATTTCCGCGGAATCTGTGTTTTCCTGTCAGAATTTGACCATTTGACCATGGAAGGTTTTCCCCTATCCATTTTGCAGTGGATTCCGCTGACCAAGCCACGGTTATACAATCATCATTATTGTCATGTCTACAGCCCCAAACATGGAACCCACATAGTTGTGGCTATATCCTTAAATGCGAAAAATCATCAAACCCTGACCGACCACACAAGATTGCGGTTCCATGTTAAATTCCCGGAGTGTGCCAGCATAAATCACCCTAAATAAGCCATGGGTCCGGCATTTCAATCCATTTCTATGGTCTGATCAAAACTGGCATCAAAATCATCATCTCAGGCTGTACCCTCTGGTAAACATACAAAAAACTATGGAAAATCACCATTTATAGTGGATTTTCCCATGAAAAATGGTGATTTTCCATAGTTTTTTGTATGTTTACCAGAGGGTAGATCCATGGCCTGATCTAACGATCTAACGACCAGGCCATTGGCCTCTCAAACATCACCAAGTGCGACGAACTTCGCAAGCCTGGCGCCAACGAGTGGCTTCCGGTGCCGGGTCCGCACCACTGAGGCGCGCTATGGGCTTGGTGAAGTGGTGGTTTTCGTCGACGGTGGAGGGTGTTTTTGGGGGAATGAACTTAACTGTTGATTGGTGATGATATCATAGTAGTCTGATATACTTCATTAACTATGATATACGAAAATAATGGTAATTATATGATATAACACTGGAAATGATGATAATGATAATCATAACGAATAATAATGATTCTGATGACGATGATTTTCCCAAGAATTACGCATAATTATAGTCATATCCCATAGACTCCCATAGGCTACTTCGAGGCTAGCTGCGGCTAGCTGGGATCCTGATCCTGGTTTTCTGAAGGGGACCATTCCTGGAAAAACAAACCAAGGGCTGTGCACAGCGCTGCTGTGTAGTTTTGGAGTGAACTATTCACCAAGTTAATGATATCACAGTGGTATTTTGATCTATTTTGGCGATTGCAATACCATGGAGATACTGATAAAACCATTTGTTCGAGGGATTGAAACGTCAGTCGAGATCATACAGACATATACAGACAATATCTCTAAACAATCAATTTTATTTTAATACTATATTACTATTATTATCATTATTATTATGGTTTTTTATTATTGTTGATATTATTCTTTATATTATTATTACTATTAATTGTATTATTATTGTTACTATAATAGTATTAAACTATTATTATTATTATTGTTATTTCTTATTTTATATTATTATTACTATTATTATGCATTCTGCATATCTGTATGTATATAGTCAACATATGTCAAATATCACATAACCCATCATGTACATCATGTAAACACATCAAGTAATTTATGTTAGCTATAACTGTAATAATCCACGAACTGGGTTTCTCCATTTCTCATTCCACGAGTCCGTTTTGCCATGGCGGATCCCATCTTGAATCACTAGTTTTCACTAAACCATTTTCAGACAAACCCATAGCTGCATGTTTAAACATGTGTGTAGTGCGCAATATATATATATATAATATCTATATAATATATATATATATATATAATATCTATATAATATATATATAATATATATATATATAATATAATATATAATATATAATATATAATATATAATATATATAATATATATAATATATATAATATATAATATATATATATACACACTCTGCAATACTCCGAAGCATACTGAACCTTAGTATTGTATCCTTTGTAATGCATTCAATATCTGGCAAAAGGGACTGCATTTGAATCAATGTTATTTGTGAATTCGTCACTTTATACATATGCTATGCTGATCAAACATCTGACATGCTACAAATTTGTATGACACGATGGACATGATTGAATCTCTCCAGGATGGGTGCTCCGAGTTAGAAACTGGTTTATAAACCCATCCAACTGCATACCGAGTTACCCTTGTTCAAACCCAATTCATATCCCTGGGGTAACTACTCGATTTTTTCTCGAAAGTGCGTGCCACCGTGCCTGCACCCCGTGCAGGGTCATCACAGTGACCACCCAAACACAGGGAATCCCAGTTTTCCAAGACATCAAAGATGCTTTGATGCGCTTACGGAAGAGGTCCATGATATCCAGTGATATCCAGTGATATCCAGTGATATCCAGTGATATCCAGTGATTGGTTAGAAGTGCGGAATTGAAGTTCTGAGATTCTCATGCGGACTTGATGTTCGGAAGTATCCAAGTATCATTCGATGAAATTAATTATGGTCAGAAAGAAACTCACATCCATGGATGGTCAACTCCGAAACTCCCATGCTTCGATTATCTTCAATGTGATAGAATGGGCGAATATAACATCATCAATTGAGAATTTTGAGGTAGTAAGTAGCTTCCAGGTAAGCTCATTTTTGATCATCAGAGCAGTGCCATGGATCTCTAAGCTATGCCGCGAAAAAACATCCCGGCGAACGTCGGGATAGACGGTGAAACCATAACTTTTGCAATTTATTTTGCGCGCCCGCGAATCGGCTGTCCTTGACTTCGAACGGCGCAAGTTGGGACTTGGAGCATCATCCCACGCGAATATGTGGTTAATAAACCCTGGTGAAAGTAAGTCATTCGTGGCTCCCATTTATAAATGGAATATAATCCCAGTTACGAATGGGACTTACTACGTGGGGTGATCCTCCAAAAGAGGTCTGTTTTTTTTTCAGTTTTTTTCTTCCCAAGGTTATGTCATTTTTAGTGGAAGTTTTAATCCATTTTCACCATGTCCAAAGTTTGATGCATGGCTACTTAGTGGTAAGCTCTTTTGAATTCTTATGATACACATGGTAAGTCCTCTTGACATTTCAGACAGACTTAGTTTGCTGTAAGTTATAAACCTTTAAACCGTAAAGAAGTAAAGAACCCCATGGCCACAATCTTTGGGCTTGTCCAAAAGGTACGGTACCCCAAAGCTTTATGATTTTTTACAGCCCTGAACTTCCCAGCAAATCATCGATGTTTGGGTGAATGTTGAGACCGAGCTCGCCGACGTCACGGCGTACATGATGGCGAGCAAATGATGGTAAATGGGTGTGTCTGAAAATAGTGTACCCCTAAACCCAATGGTTAATGATCATTATCCCTATTAAATGGCTATAATTGGGAATATACCCTATTTTCAGACAAACCCAAATGTAGAATAACTATCCCAAAGTGACCAAACATTTTAGCTGGTGAAATACCAGTGGAAAGAGCCAAATGGCAACCGTTGGGTTCATCATTCTAGGACGACTGTTCCAGATAGGCGCCATGTTCGGATCGGGATCTGACGCACAGATTTCAGCTGCTCCCATTTGGTGAGCTGCCCCTATGTTTTGCTCGGCCCAGAAAATGCAGACATTGGTTGAAGTGTTCAGGACCCGTTCCCCACTGCCCATTTGGTCAAGTGATGTCAAGTGTTTCGCTGCGTTGAGGAAAATCTACACGGAACCTTGCTAATTTATGCTTAGAAGCCAATCAATAGGAATTTGCTGCAGAACTTCCTCACCAAGCTGATCCTTAAATCCAGATAGGTATGACATGGTATGACTATTTTGGGATTGTTTGGGACAATGAGTCCTATTGACTTAGTGTACCCGTGTTCTTCGCGGGCTTTGCAAACACCCTTCCATATCATGGACATTTGATTGAACATTCTGAACTTGGCGAATTCGCTCGTTGTCAATGGTGTTAGTGTCCCGCCAAGGTTGTTGAGTTTGGGTCAAATGACATGTTTTGGGATGTTTTTGGGGTGTTCCAGGAAACCCTCTACCCACGTCGCGGTGGGTGGGAAGGTCGAACAAGCATCAACAGTATGAGATAAGAAAGATGAGAAAAACATAGAAATACTGTTGGTAATTGATGATGGCAAAGTTTTGGAGGTCTTGCACCATTCTCTCCAGAATTTCAGCAGGGTTGTCCAGATATCTCAGGCACCCTCACATTTCCCATGTGTTGTTTTGGTGCTTACATATTGTGAAGATATAATGATGCCCACCAACCAAAATGCCACCCTTGGAGGGTTTGCCCGAAACAGCAACGGGCGACCCAAATTTTCTATCTTGATTTAGATGGGAAAGATATGGAAAGATTACTTTATAGACCATTGAATTTGGAGCTAACTTGTTTTCAGACCCCTTATCAGGCAGGACTTATCTGTGTTTCACCGCAATGACCAGTGTTTCATGCCAGGTGGATAAGCTTCAAATGACCGACTGCTTCCGCAATGGGGACTTTGTTCGTGCTCAGGCCCATTGCGAGTATGCTGAGATAGATCATTTTGCAGGAGGAGTCATTCATATATATATAATATGTATAATATAATATAATATATATATATAATATTATATATAATATATAATATAATATATATAATTATATATAATATATAATATAATATATATATATAATTATATATATAATATACAATATAATATATATATATAATATTATATATATACATTATATGGGGACGGTATGTAAGTTGATGGTGCTTAGCAATGCCCTCAGATGTTCACTTAGTTTAGATGGGTTTACTTCTGATTGATTGGGGCACACATCCCACTGGAAAATGTTTTTTTTTTTTTTTCCCGGGGTCAGCCAGCAGACCACCAGGGCAATCCAACAAACTACCGCGATATTGCCCAACTTCCAAAGTAATGGAGACGCGAAAATCGAAACGCCATGGCATGGCCGCCATGGCCCAGTGTTTTCCGGGTCAAGTGGGGCTGCGCAAAGAACATCAGCCCCAGTCTATTTGGTTGATCCGAGTTTACTGATGTATTAATCCACTTATACCCATTAAATCCATTAAATAAACATAAATCATGTCAAATTCCCAAGTTTGATGGTTGTTCAAGACCTAATTACCTGCATCTGGTAATATCTGGTATCCCCAAGTTTGTTGGTGAATATGCCCATTTCATCCCATTTCTATTGCTGCAATTTCTGTTCGAATCCCATGTTTGATGGTTGGTCATATCTTGATTGCCCTACTGTATGCGTTTGCCCAACGTTACCGTTCTTGGATGGATTTATGGGACAAACTGCAGCAAACCATGTTTTAGTTTTCATCAGAAGGTCGATCGTAAAGTCTCCCTTCATCATCCTTCATCCAATGCGAATGGAACTTCCGTAAAATTCGATTGATTTCTCCAATTGGTTTTCCATTCGAATGTGATATCTCCATGGAATTTAGGCATTTAACACCCAATTTAAGCATCAAATCCCTGTCGCAAAGTTCCTCGGTTGCAAGGTCCTTGCACTGGGCGATCATCGCTCATATGCCGCCCCGGCGAGTCGGAGTTGTCTGGTGATAGCAACCTCCAAAATGATATCTGATAACAAGGATTCACAAGGTAAAATCCTGCTAAAAAAATGTCAAATTACTTTTCTAGTTGTTTAGGGGCTAACCATGCCCCAAAATCTGATGCTGAATATGGTGAACCATGATTTTCTCAGTTGTTTGAGGGCAATTTAGACTTTCGAGCATTTTGAGTATGTTTGTTTTTTCAACTTTGGAGTGTTGTTGGTTTGGTTGATACACGGACTGGACTTTTATGTTTTACAAGCTAATTAACTATTTATATCCCAAAAAGACGGTTTATTTTTCTCTTGCTTCCAATCTCAAGCAACACTGCCGTTTTGAGACAACGGACATTTTTGGAAGTTCGATGAACTCTTCCCTCAGGACCCTGACTCGCAAGCCTCTGCACAAGAATGGAACACTTATTCATCCGCTAAAACGAGCTCACATTATACAGGATAAAAAGGCAGTTTGGTCCAACCCAAGAATGCCCAAGAACATAGCCAACTCTCAATGGATAAAAAAATAACCTTCCAGAAGATGAACTGTAATGACTGTAACCCACAGAAAAAATCCTTGAGATAATTTATATGTCATAGATATACAACATATTAGTTTGTGTGATCTCTGTAAAGCAGCAGCTGATTTCCTGCTCCCTGCTCCGTCAGGTCTTAACTACTGCTGTGGGAGATCACTTGGGAGTGCCAAAGCTGGCGATTTTGGACCGTGGACCGCGGTGGGGTTTACATATTGTGAAGCTGTTTGGGTCCATATGGCTATGAGTCAAAACCCTGGTACCCGGATGGTACCCTAAGTTGGTTTATGGATGTGTATTCCCCCAAAACATGGTAATACTATAGGTTTTGACCCATCCCCAAATGTTAATAACGTGGCAATAGGTTCGAAAGGGTGAGGAAAGAGGCTACTTTTTTAAACTCAAAGTATCTTCTGAACACAATTGGTCAGATCATGACTATACAGATCAAATATCCAATCAATAGTCTAAGAGCAATAATCCCATTCCTCTAATATAAAAAAGAAAAACAAGAAACCATGGTTTAATACATGGATGGAATGATGTCCATGATTTTTTGGGGTTAATCTTGATTCTAGAGGCTAACAAGGTGGGGCCCCATAGTTAGCGAAGTTGGTTTTGAAGTAGGTTTAGTTACTGTACTATGGTTTATGGTACTTGTAGAGCTATTTATAGTTGATCAGGGGTCATCAATTTGAAATTATAACTGGGGGCCCTGCATTGTAGATATTCTCCCGTTTATGAATCAGAAAACGTACGGTACTGGTCAAGTGCTTGTGAACCACAAAACTGGATGGTTAGATCCGGCAGTTGGATCTGGATGAGCAATGGAATGCTTCCTGGAATTTGAAAGGAAGATGTGCAGGAACAATTTTCAGTATTTGATGGTAAAATCAATGGTGTCTAGAAACAGTTTCTGAAAATCATTGAACAGTTTGAAGAGTTTACTATTGACAAGTTGCAAATCCGTCAACGCCTATACTGCCTATACTGCCTATACTTGTTTGATCTTGTTTGTGGGTCAAAAGACTATGGAACCCATTGGGACCATTTGATTTGGGAGATGAACATCCATAATCCACTGTGTTTTGGTGCGGAAAAACGCTACTGGCTACTGGTGTTGCCAGCGTTTTCATCCATCTTTACGGAAATCGATGCCCCATCTGAAGTACCTTGGGATCTGGAACCCATGAACGCACCCAGCAAGGCTCATTTCTGAATGGGGGTGGATCCCTATTTCACCTGTTGGGGATGAACATCAAGGTAAGGTTTGACCGTTTGACCGTTTGACCCATCAATCATGATGAAAGTAAGGGCTGATTCAAGCAGAATTGCGTAAATTTACAGTACCTCCAATGAATCATACAACATAATCTGTTCCCCCGTTCATATTCAACACCCCCGAGTGGGAAGCATATAGTTTAGTGGTGAAATCACGCAATGGAGGTGAAGGGATTTTCCATTCATATACATCATTATTCATTCTTATCCATCAAATATCCATCAATATCCATCAATATCCATCAATATCCATATTATACTGGTTGGTGGTTTCAAACATGTTTTTATTTTCCATAATATATGGGACAATCCTTCCCATTGACTAATATTTTTCAACATGGTTATTGCACCACCAACCAGTATAAGCCATCAATATCCAACAATTGATACCTTCTCAATATCCATCAATATCCAGCCTGTGGCACAGATTTTTCTGCGTTCTCGCGGAAACGAAACCGAAACACCGCCGCAGCCTTAAGGTGATTTTGGCGCGCTCGGCTGCCGGCGCGCCACTGGCACCCATCAGTTGGCCCCGGGGCTGCAGCGGAGGGTGGGCCCATGGAAAATGGACAACAAAAATAGGGGATGTATCATGGTTCATATATATATATAGTTGATTTATCTTTGCCAAGTCGGTTAAGTAGGTTATAAGTTATAACCTCTGTCAAACTAACATAACTATGAACAATCACATTTTTTAATGGGAAAACTCACTATAAATGGGCAATTTTCAATAGCTATGTTTACCAGAGGGTATATGTAGGGTTTATAGTTCGAACTGATGAAAGTTATTTTTACCAACTCAGTCACTGGGGGTTTATCCAGAACGAGAAGTGGCTGCGAAAGTGACCGATTTATGGTTCCATTGTGGACAGATTAAGCAAGCAGTAAAAAGAATGGCGGTTTTGAACTCTGCTCAAGTGAGGCATTAATGGCATTAACATGAAATATCCATCAACATTAAGGTCAGCGTTGGGTACAACATGTGTACAACATAGTACAACTTAATCTGTTGTGAATTCGATTGAGATTCTACCAGGAAAAAGAAATGCTGGGCATCTAAGTTGTGGTATCTATATACAAGAATCGTGCGATATGAAGGTGGATCTTATATAATGTGAATATTACAATATTTTGATTGCGTCTATATTGATTATATGCATACGCATATATATATTTATATATTATACATTGTTAATGTGTATACATGTAACACTATATATATAGAGATAGTCTAATATAATACTAGACTATATAGAACATTATATATAGGTAACCCTATATATATATATTACACTACACAAATATATAATTGTATATAGCACTATATATATAACACTATATATGTAACACACACATATATATATATACATAACCCTAAATATATGTATTCATATATAGATATACACGATTAAAATTTAAACAATAGTGTGTATTATAATAATATATATGTATATATATATATAAATACACACACGTAACAAATTGCAGCCAACAATATGTCACAATCTTAATGTGGGAGCCACAATACCGTGAACCATCCCCACAAATTTTCCGACGGGTAAACTGTGGAGACCACATCACCATAGTGTATATGGACACTCTAGTTCCCATAAAGATTGGTAAAAAGTACGTGTTTCAGCTTAAGCAAGCTTCGTAAATTACCATGTTGAGCCAGACCATGTGCCATACGACCACTTGGCGAACTGGAAGCTTTGCGAACTGGAAGCCATCGCCCATTCAGTTCGATGATTTATATACCCTTTATATAAATTATATACCAGAGGCTAATTAATAGGCCTTTATAATTATATATAATATGATATACATATGCCATTTATAGGACATACATTAATATACACGTGTATACTAATATACATACCAACGTATCCGAGCGCAACGCATGACCAAACCAACATCCTCACCTCACATGCCATGTTTATCGTTTATCTTGATGGATCCAGGGGATCCCAAGGGACATTTCCCCTACCAGAAATGGTGAACAATTTTGGACTTTCCTACAGAAATGGTTCTGTTTCATTACTTCCCTCTTCCTATTACAAAACTTCCAATAAAATAGTAAAAACTACCCCAGGTTGTTTGTTTTGGAAATTCAGATTGATCAATATGATTTTTACTTGATCCCCTTTAGAACAAGATCTCGAAAATCAAGGTCCAATTTGAATTCTGAAGGTTCGACCCTTTGATAATGAACACTAGTTTAATTAAGATAATTAAGGTTTTTAATTCCATAATATAGGGGAAAGCTTGGAAATATATTTTGTTGTAGTATTTTTATGATTTTTCATTAGATTTCAAGAAGGAATTTGATCGATTTTGTTTAAACTAATGTTTTTGATTTAATATTAGGGGAAAGCGTCGATATCCAATGTTTGGCAATGATTTGATTAGATTTTAGAAAGGAATTGATCGATTTTGTTTTTTTTGATTTAGGTTTTGGATTTAATATTAGGGGCAAATCCGGGCGAAGGCCGAGAGCAAGGCCATTCCAATCATATTCGACTGGGTCGACAGGGTTTTAGGCAACGTATATCCACGTATCATAAGATAAAATGTTGGGGTTGCATTGGAACAGCCAAATTTCACTCTAGTTTGCCGCATGAAGCCATACAAATAGGATAATGCGATAAACCATCTACCAGCCTACCAGCTGGTGCACGATTTCTTCCATCCACAGCATGGTGGGTTTTCCCAATGACAATCCCATGTAACCACCATAGAATCATCACAAATCTGCTGAAAATGTTGTTTTCCATTTCATCCCTTAAAATGCTCCACAGAAGGTATGACTGGATCCAGCAAATAATAGGCATGGTCCACATGGTGAACGATCAGTCTGATCAGCATCCAAGGCAGTTCATGAAGTGCCCCATCACGGGGAAAAAGGAGTCCAGTATGATCATGTGGGTGTCTGAAAATGGAGGTACCCCAATAGATAACTGGATGTTTTACGATTTACAATGGAAGTCCCAAAAAATAGAACGATGTGTGGGCACCCCGATTTTACGAAACCCCCATTTGGGTGTGCATGAACATATTGGAAATGCAGAAACATGATTCAACCATGGTGGTTTAAATCGATTTATATAATATAATATGATTGAATGGGGGTATACTGGATACATTATGACCGCTCGGGTCCGGGTGAAAATGGGGATAACGCGAAACTGATCATGTTTTTGGTAAACCTGACCTTGAATTAATGAAATCATTTTTTTTGTGGTATTTGGCTGATAGGGGGTTGATCAACATATATGTTCAGAAAATTGGGTTGTGACCAAACCAAACTTTTGAGAACCTGGGGTTTTTCGGGACCAACTTGATCACGTAAATCAGTTGCAGGGACCATGGCCGACACTGGCCAATGATGGGCAGTTCTGGGAGAATACCGCGAATTTGAGAGTCTTTTTGATGGGCGTAAATGATAGGCACAAAGTGGGTAAATTATATCGAATTTTGTTTCTATATTCAGCCCATTTCAAATCCCTTGTGCTTGGGTTGTTGGGAGTAACTCTGTAAAGAGGTCTTGATATTGGCATGAAGTATCCAAGGATGATGGCTCTTCAAGGCTGGTTGGTGATATTGGTTCCCTGGAAAAACCATTGGCAGGCAATGGGGTGTATGTGTTTTGCAGATTTTTGCAGTGCCTCTCCATCGAGAGTAGAATTCTCCCAGAGATCTTGCATTTGTTGAGATCCCTCATCAGAATCTATCATTAGACGGGGTACTTCAGCAATGGCCAAACTGATGTTTGTGTTAGCCACGCCTTCGGGATACATCAGCGATGGTGAAATCACCATTTTGGTCAGCTATCCCATGGGTATGTATTTGATTACCCCGTTTTTGTGCCATTGCTGTTGCTGAATGCCCCCATTCAAATTCATCATTTGCGTTTTTTGAAATTCTCCCATTCTCCTCTTCGTCATCACCAGTGCTACTCTTAATATGCCCATTCTGAGTAGATGACGCGCCAATTAGTCCACCAGCAAAGGATGATGACTTGTTAATGGACTAGCAAAGATTGACCTGTTAAGAAAACACTCTCATCTTTAAGCAGGACCTACTGTCCGTTGTCCAACACGGCCAGCAGGAGAAGAGGAAGGTGGCCAAGCCCATGTAAGTGCAGGCCTTCTGACTCTTCGTCTCACATTGTCGTAGAAAAAGGGCACCGCAAAAAGAGAATGCGCCAGTCACCAGGGTTTTTCGGTCGGTAGGTTGCTGAGTGAGTTTTGGTGAATGATAAACGGTTTCATTGCTAGTCACAGAAAAAAACAACACCTATTTATCGAAGACTCTATTTTGAAATATAGAAATCTAAGATTATCAGTAGATATGACAAATGCATACTCATGTATGATGGCTCAATGGGAGTCGTGTGTTGAAGCCTTGAGGCGGCAAGTGAATGAAAGCGTCCAATTACTCCGTTGAGAAGACATGTATTGGCATGTGTCAAAGTCACCCATGTTTTTTAGGAGAGAGAGAGAGAGAGGGAGGTTTATAAGTTAGTGGCAGCTATCCCCAATAATTATAGCCTATAGGTATTGATATTCACCATCTTTAATAGGTAAATGATCCTGTTAATGGGCAATTTTCCGTAGCCATGTTAAATTGCTCCGCCGCAGCTGCAGCTTTTTGTTCTTTTAGCACAAGGCAGCACTCGGAATGGGCCAAGATGCCCGAAGGGGCCGTCTCCAATCCACGCAACTGGCGTAGAGACCTTATCCCAGAATTGATTTCAAGGAAAGTTTTTCAGAGCAGCCCCATGTTTCATGTGAAACAAACACTAGCTTCCTCTAGATTTTTCGCTTAATTGATCAATATCAATCCATTGACTTAGCATATCGTAGGCTCCAATTTCATCCGCCAACCAACCGCAAGACGCTAACCTGGCATCAGCACTACACAGGTTATGCAACATGTGACTGAGTCAACTGCCATAGTCATACAGGATTGGCATCCCACTTACCCATAACTTACCCATGCACCCAACACCGGCAATAAAAACTGTAGTGTTTAAGATATGTTCAAGCAGATGGTACCACAGATACTTCTTTTCAGTATATGTTACCAGTAGATGGTGGGGCACAGCCGCCATGGCACAGGCCTGGGAGGGAGCCTGGCGGGCAGGGCATGGCAGGGCAGGGCAGGGCAGGGCACAGCATAGCCAGGGGTTGATTGCGCAGACGCTGAAGAAGCTGTCGGAAGAGGAGCTGATTGCGTTTCCGCAACCTGCGTTTTCATGTTCTGTTGTGTTTGTGTTCTTAGATTAATACCGATTAATACATCACTTAACATAAATGAACAGTAATTAACATCGCTTTAAGTTTTTTTTTGAAATTACTTTTGAGGTGTGGTTCATTTAGTTTGTTCTCACTTTTTCTGAATGATGCTAGCGAACATGTTTCGTTCGGAAGCTCCATGGCTGCCGATGCTGAAGAGTACGTGTAGTAACATATCACAGGATGAGTGACAAATTAGGATGATATAGATATCATATATCAATTGAATGGTGGTTTCAAATGTGTGATACGGTGATACATTTGCAGCCCAGATCATCATCCTGAGTATGACTTACACAATTTCAGGAAAAACAGCACATATTCTTGTTGGTCAAATAGTTGACACAGTGGCTTGGTTTGTGATTCTTTTTGGCCATAAATGGGCATTAAGTAATACTACCCAGCTATTTTTTGGCATGGCGACTCGCTGGGTCTTTCTCCTGCGATTCGAACAGCGCAGGACGATCATCGCCATGTTCAAGCAGCAGAGCCAAGACCCAAGACCCGACGAGAAATTGGACCAGAAATCCCTAATTTTCACCTATTTTTACATGAGAATAATGTTGAACATAGCTTGCAAAAAGGGATGGAACATTGGTGGTGATCTGACAGGATATGGGGATATGGTAGGCTTTACTGTAACCATTTGTAACCCGTCCCCATCTCAGTCAATTCGGCCTCGAAAGGGGAAACACACACTCAGAAAACACATACTTAGAACCTCGCTTGACTGGGGGAGTTTCATCAATACACCAGCCGGAAATCTTAAGCGAAAGTCACCATAAAACATCCATGTATGGATGAGTTTTCCATTATTGTCCATGAGTGCGTGTTTTTTGTTGCCAACCAGCCTTCTTTGATTACCTTATTGGATTTCGCACGATCTTGATGTTTTATCCCTTCTTCGTGCGTAAGTCCACCAGAGTTGATGTGAATCCCATGATATTCCCATTATAGCCATGTTTCATCGTTAAAATTCCATTAAAATATATTCAAACCAAATTAAATCACCATTTTTGTTGATTAAATCCCATTCAAATCACAAATCAAAATAATTAGTAGTCACATGTTTTCATGGCTGAATAACCATTTGTGCTTGGCAAGTTGCAGCAACTGCAAGCCCCGGCCCTTAGCCTTGCTAGGTGGGACCCCCGTTCAGTGGAGCTGAATACGGCCTTGAAAACGAGGATGTTGGCAGACTAACGGGTGGTTTATACTAAACAATGACGTTTTATGGGAATGTCATTGATATACATGATATATATATACATATATATATATACATAATGTATACATATTGGATTTAAATTATTTATGATATATATATATTATATTGTTAGGGGATAAGCCCTTCATATTGTTGGGTCTCCAAAATTGATACATCCAATCCATTTCCACCAGGGCTCTGCCGATGGCGTTGGGGTGACAGTTCCAAACCTCATTTCCAAACTAGGTTTTAATGATCCTCCAAGCAGGTTGTACTTGGGCATTGGATAGTAAGTGGGACAGCCTGCTTTATTTTCCATTGGTCACAGCTGCGCACTGTAGAAATCCAAGCTGACCTTGGACTTTGCATTGATACAGTGGACCAAGATTGTCTATTGCCATTATGTCAACCCTGAGAAGCAAAATCATGTCCGTTTCTGATGGTGTTTTAATAAAGATATGGCAATGCCAATAACAGAATGAGGTTGGAAGATTGAACAACTTCTCAGATTGACAATTTGCACTTGGATGTGCGTTCCAGTTGGACAGTGATTCATGTTCTCTCTTCTTTTCACTCAGTTGGCAGTGTGTCAAAACCTTATACCCCTGTAGTTCACATCAAAATAGCTGGTAAATGGATGTTCATCCCACTAAAAATGGTATTAATAGGTATTGATCCATAGCCAGTTGTTAAGGGAATGTTTACGCCCAGTTCCATGGCTCAAAATGATCTACCAACGGGTCTAACACCGTCTTGGTGGCGTCGGAGATGTTGCGAGCATATTTTCCCACCCAAAGCGGTATAAAAAAAAGTTATCTGCCGCACATACCAACGGGTGTAATGACTATATGTAAAATACCCCGACATATCATGTGTATCTATATATTTATGTATATATATAATATATATATGATTATATATGAATATTATTATATGTATATATATATAGATGTATATGCATATATGATGTATATACACGTACATATTATGATGTATCGCATATCCCAAAAAAACGAATATGGTTGTCTGAAAATAGGCCAGCCCCAAATCCATGGGTTAATCACCACATGGTTTCACATTCAGGATTTACCCCCATTTGGTACCACACTCAAATTGGAAACAACTCCTTACATAGCACATTTTCCCGATGATGTTTGGTTAAACCCCCATCGTTTGTGGACTAACTCCTATATATCATATTCCTGTGTTATATCAACCACTATGCCTGCGAGGTGGGGCCTCTTTTGTTTTAAGTTTATAAACCGCATTCACCATAGTTATATCTACCATCAATTCAAACGTGAACAGCTAGTGAATTGAAACAAAAATCAAACTATTTACATTATAAACCACCATTGTTCTAGCTTAAATCACCATTTTAGCCGGTTAAATCACCATTTTGAGGTGGTTAACTCACCAATTTTAGCTGTTTAAATCACCATTTCTCCAGGATTCCTGACTCAGTGGAGCAGCGCTGTCGTCAAGCGAGAATACGAGGGAATTGCGGTCCCTCGGCGCAGGGCCGCAGGGTGGGAGTCCACATAACCAAGGTGACCGAAAAAGTGGTTTTGATGATCACATCTAGCCTTGCTTGAGATGTGATACACATGTGTATATATATATACGTACGTATATATATATATATATTAGTATTATTATTATTATTGTTATTATTATTATTTATTATTATTATGATGTATATATATATATACTGTAAGTATATATTAATATAGGTATACAGTATATGTATATATATATATATATATGTTTATATCCAATAGTTTGTTTGATTGTTAAAAGCTTCTAGCCCTGCGGTTTTAGTGTGATTTAGAGATTTATGTAAATATACATAATATGAATACATGAGAATAACATGTAGAATCTTCTGCGGGGCGGTGGTTAAACCGGTTTTGTTTGTTCTGTGTTTGCCGGTGGTTTCCGTCCTTGACGTTTTTTGGGGTTGGCACAAGCAGATCTCTCACTCTGGACTTCCCGAAAAGGTCCCAATTGGATGTACATGGGAGAAACAAACTATGAGCATGTGGGAGATCACCGGGTCCCAATTGGATGAACAAGCATGAACATTTTTTTTTGGGACCCGGTCATGGTTCTTTTGGCGAATTGCATCAGATCCAATAAAGATATATGAAGATCCCAATGATCAGTAGCACTTGTCCGTTTCTTCCCACGGGTAAGAAACCCTGCTTTGCCTTAGGTCTCTTTGCGCAAACTCATCACGTCCGCATCCTCGGCGTGTTGGGAGATGTTGGGAATGCCAATTTTGTGGAGCAATAAACTCTTGAAGAATCATCATGGTTCCCATCAGGTTAAACAGCACTTTCTGGTAGCGAAACAGGGATGAATCTTCGAGGAAGTCGCAGGAACATGCAGGAACCATAGATGACTGCGATCATGTGTCATTCGCTCAAATCATTCAGGCCCTAAATTGGATGGCCGAGTGCAAATTTTGTTCAAGTGTTTGGATCTGTACTCGTACCTCGTTTGTCCCCCATTTTGTGTGACCTTGGAACAGCATTGACATGTCTTGCTAAAGATTCCCAGAGGGTGCCAAGCAGATCCAAGATTTAACGGTCTGTTTGTTTGCTTACAGTAAGTGATACTTGAATCAGAGGATGGTTTTTAAGAGCCGAGTTTGTTTGCTTATCGAGAACTGCCTATCATATGTGGCTTACTGTAGCGATCTTTTTTTGAGTCGACACATTGTATCACAATCGTTTGCAAAGTTATGGTCTAGGATTGCCATTCCACTCTGCAATTTCAGAATTCCATCAGTTGGTGAATCATTCCCCAATGCTCTATGTATGGATTGTTTACCAATATGTTTCCCCAACATGGCCCAAATGTAGGTAATTAAATATTTCAGCAGCATGAAGCATAGGGGACATTCGTTCTGAAACTCTGACTCTGGTCCAATATGAATCCAGGATTTGTAGACCCCTATCTGAGGTACCAATTTACATGTTCACGTCTTCGTTGGCAAAATCCCTCGTGAATCTGTCAAATCTGTCCATGATTTCCCATAGATATCCTCAATAGATCCCAACAAGAATCCCGATCCAATTTCCAATCAATCCGTACTTCATTTAATCCAGGATTATGGTGGATATCCATTATACATATATATATATATATTATCCATTGTTTGTATCCACATTTTTTTACACAATAAACCCTGAACCCCATGATTGTATCATATTTCCTCCCGCAAAAGATCCCGATGAATCACAGTTAGGTCATTTATTCCAATCATATCCAATTAATTATTATAAACCGTGAAATACAATATTAAATCCACCATCGTTGTTGATTAAACCCTAATGTTTGGATATAGATTTGAATCCGAATCTATATGTTCATCCAATTGTGTCAAATTCTTTGAGGCTTATCTTGAAAAAATAGTCATCTATCAATGCATATTTTCCAGTTCGCTATGTCAGCTTACCAGAGGGTACCCTCTGGTAAACTAACATAGCTATGGAAAATGGCCCATTTATAGATGGTTTACCTGTTAAAAATGCTGATTTTCTATAGCTATGTTAAATTACCAGAGGGTAACATCTTATTAATCACCATTAACGCCATTATTCTCCATTTCCCCAGAGGCCTGGGCTAGTGCAGATGAGCTGCTACACATCTGGGATTACCACAAGGAGAATCCAAAGGTGCCAGTCCGACGTGGGCAACGTTGCTACATCTGAAAAAGAGTGGAACGATCCATAAAATGAGAAATGAAGCTTAGGGAACAATCCATAAAAGAACAAATGAAACTTGGGGAAGAATCCATCAAAAATGACATGAACTTGAGGGAAGAATCGATAAAATGACATGAAAGTGGGGGAAGAATCGATAAAATGACATGAACTTGGGGGAAGAATCGATAAAATGACATGAAAG
>Ga0126342_10004232_pt1 | contig 24335 bp, 16 predicted proteins | sample Cyp1metagenome_FD_92528 | JGI IMG/M metagenome (GOLD analysis project Ga0126342, IMG submission 92528) | Coral microbial communities from Lord Howe Island, Old Settlement Bay, Australia - Cyphastrea 1 metagenome | ecosystem: Host-associated > Invertebrates > Cnidaria > Coral ...
AGATGGGTTAGATAGATTAGATAGATTAGATAGATTAGATAGATTAGATAGATTAGATAGATTAGATAGATTAGATAGATTAGATGGATTAGATAGATTAGATAGATTAGATAGATTAGATAGGTAAGATAGATAAGATAGAATAGATAGAATAGATAGAATAGAATAGAATAGATAGAATAGATAGAATAGAATAGAATAGAATAGAATAGAGTAGAGTAGAGTAGAGTAGAGTAGAGTAGGATAGGATAGGATAGGATAGGATGATAGATAGCATACGTCTAAATATATGTGCGCATATACCTAAAACTTATGTATACAAATAAACATCGATATTGCTCATTCTGTTGGTGTCTTCAGGCAGGTGTTGAAACTGCCGATTCAAAATTTCTGCCGCGCAGCTGTTGAAATGCGCTATCCAGTCCGACGTCGGACTCATCGAGAAAGCTTTCCTTAGGGACGGCAAAGCTCCGGTGCTGGTTCCTGGAATTGCTGGAGACCCTGCAGTAATTTGTTGCAGTTTGCTATGTAAAATGGGCCATCTAAAAATGTTTTACCTCTAAAAAATGGGATTTGGTAATTTCACATAGCTGCAAGTAGCTAGGAAATCCCCGAACTAATTGGATGTTTTAATGGGAAAACCTTCGAACTAACTAACTGGTTGGATTTGTCCTAGAAATGTTAGTTTACTGAAGGGGAAGTGAAACAAATGGTAAAGATCGGGGGAGAAAAAATGGTGAAAAATCTCCAGTTGCTTCAATAGACTGGCACCGTCCATTTCAAAATGAATTTCAGGTGTGTCTTTCCATTTTGCCAATATCCCATATCCTTTACATGTCTGCATGCATTTATCTAGTGCTATTCATTTATATATATATATATTATATAGAGATATGTATTTATGTTTATTTAAGCATGTGTTGATCCATATCTATATCATAATTATAGAGACACAAATGCTATTTATATATATATATTGGTTCATCTATATTGTGATTATATATAATTAGATGTACATATGTTTTGTTTATCTTCATCATTTTGGTGTGTGCCCAAGATGGCAACCACCATTCCCAAGTGGCAAACCCCAACCGCGCCAAAGCGCTGGGCGAATGCCTTCAATGACCAGCACTGCGTCGGCCGCCTTTGCCTCCTGAACCATCTCTAAACGGATACATAGCGATAGATATATGCAAAGAGTGATGGACATCTAGATGCATATGTCTATAAATAAAGCATATATTTGTATACATTATAATCATACATACATATGGATATATTGATTCAACTGATATGTGCAATATGTATATATATATATATATGTGTGTGTAGATACGTATACGTATGACTATATACGTAGAGATAGATTCGCAGAGATACAAAAGATACAAAGAATTACAGAGATATGAAACACTGAAATTGCATGTAATGGCGTAAGCACTTGGAAGTTCCAAAGCGAATGGGCCCTTGATACCTGTGCAGTCTGTACCTCGTTTTTTTCTATGTATTCAGGCAAGCTGTTCATGATCAGCCCGACCTTCACGGGCCAAGCATCTTCCGAAAGAAGGGATGGTTCACTGGTAAAACATGGTAAAACATGGCAAAACTATCTAAAAATGACGAGGACTTGACATCTGATCCTCCGCCGTTGTCCCTGGCCTCAAAGGTGGTTTCCAAGGAGCCACCATTGGACTTGGCAGTCCTCATCTCCGTACTGACCTGTCCAGCGGAAACTCAGGTTTTTATCAAGGAAAAAATGGAGATTCATGCGGCAAACAAATAACGGAACGATTCACTGTGGGGGAAAGATGGCATGGAAAGTTCTTTAGATAGATGGACAAGCATTCTACTGACTGAAGACTTTAGCACACACTGCGCATACGCATCACTATGCATGGCGAAAAGACGCAAGATTGCTCCCCCTGCGGGTTGGAAGCTAGCGAAGGCCTGGTTTTAGCTTTGAAGTGTGAACACACTCCGCAGCCAAGGACATCTACTGAGATCCTCTCCCCCCGCAGCAAAAGCCTCTGGGAAGTTGACGACTTTCAGTGCCTGAGCTGACACCAAGCATGATTTAAACAAGAGGAACTTCCCAAAAAAAGGCTCTCCTCATCTCTCCTCCATGTCTGGCATCGTAGGGCACCCCAACCATAACTTCAACCTCTCTGTTTGATGCTTCTAAAGTTCTAAGGCCCAGCCCCAGACCCCCAAAATCCTCAGCCTGGGCCCCCGCAAGGCCACCTGCTGCTGCGGCACCCGTCCAAATTCAAAGCCCAATGCCTCAGCTGCTGCGCTTTTGCCGGTGCCCGGCGCTCCCCAGAAGAGCGCCACGGTGACGATGGGCCGCGCCGGGCCGTCCGGGCGGGAGGCCGCGCCGTCGTTGCGGCCATCGCCTCGAGTGAATTTAGACTGAGAGAGAGGGAAAAAAAAAGAGTAGATGCGAAACCCAAGAAAGCAAGAAAGAAGAATATGGGGTATTAATCTTGGAAATAGAGAGCCAAACGTACCAGTAAATCTATATTGTATTATTATATTATATATATATATATCTTTTTAAAAATAAACGAAATTTCACGAATACACAATATATAGTGATATGTGTGTTTGTGTTTATATATGTTGACCACCTGTTGAGGCCCCCAGATCCAAACACCAGGCCACCAGCATCTCCAAAACCCCAGGTCTCCAAGAGCAAAGGCCGCGCTTTTTCAAAGGCCACGATGTCCAACAGCTTCCTGAGATCCAGGCGAAGCAAAGGGATGGAACTCCTGAAGTTACGGGCGAAATCAGCGAAATCATGGGGATTTTTCTAAGCATAGAACACCTATCCACTAAAAATGGACAGAAAATAAGATAAATAAGCCATAGAGATGGATGAAAATCATTTTCGGATTGATTAACCACCAAAAACATTACAACTCGTGGAAACACATGTGAGTTTGGTCATGTATGAGAGAAGAGCATAGGTCCTCCAAATACTGGAAAGGACTGGCACAAAGGAGTACCCAAGCGTGGCCATTTGTTTTGTGCTTGCCCTCAATGATTTTGTCAATATTCAACCCCTGGACCGTCTGGTTTCCCCACATCTTATTGGTGAAAGTCTCCATATTGGGTACTTGATCTGCCCTCCATCAATCTTCATCAGAGTTTGCACCAGTTGGTTTCCGGCATTTTCTGTCGAGATATGATGACACCACCCAGTTCGGCCAGTTTGTTCATGTTTTCATGGCTGATAGACCCTTCACCAACCAGTTGGTTTCACATGACATTCTCTTGGAGAAATCAAGCCGGGAAAAAAAGTTACTGTAAAACTAATGCATTTCTCGGTGAAACCCTAAATCCATCTAAATCCAACAGATATGTTTGGTGCAACATTGTGAACCTTAGATGTATATTTGATAATATATATATATATAGTAATAATTGTTGAGAACTGCCAGATGCATCCCAGTATTTGTGGTTGACAGAATATACTCTTTACCAACCCCATGCTCTTAGATGTCTCACAATTGTCTTGGCAAAACCTTGAACATCCTAAGCCATCCTAAATACACTGGTTGGTGGTTTTAACCCTGCTGACAAAATATTAGTCATAAGGGATCATCATCCCAAATTAGCTTGAAAAAGGACATGTTTGAAACCAACAACCAGCTACAGTAGTCATTGGCTATGCAATTCTATACCCATTATATTCCCGTGATGCCACGAATTTTGGGATTTTAGGTCAAAAATTAAAATTGGAACCACCTACCGAAACATGCTGGTTATATATTATATTCCATTATATCCCTATCCCCATTATAGATATTATAGTTGCTTAAATCTCCATTGTTAGTTCATGAAGTCCCCATTTAAAACCATCAAAATCCATGAACAGTCCGTGAAAATTGCCAAGAACATCTCATCATTTCTGGTGTTGCTTGACAACTTTGATTGCTTTTCTTGGTCATAGATTCTCCCCATCTTCGCCCAACAATGTCAACCCTGGATTAATAAACCATGGTCTATTAATTAGGAGGGTACTCCCCAAATAGATATACACACACATACAATATATATATATGTGTGATACTTCAATGGTACCCCACATTAAACAGCCTAGGGGTTATTAATCCAGGACATTCTCCATATTTATCCCATATCTATCCCATATTCTCAATACATACAATGGATAATTTAGTATGGGATAAGTCATATACAATACATATAATATGGGATAGATATGGGATAAATACATACAATGTAATTTAGTATCCAGGATAAGTCATATACAATACATATAGTACATAATGGGTGTTAATATGGGATCATGTTGAGCATTATTAAGCCTAGAATGGTTTATACCACCCATTTGGGAATGGTAACCATACCACCTATAAAAATGGCGATGATATAATGTTTCTGGCACTGTTTTATCCCATATATTAGATTAAACATGGAGAATATGGGGTAAATATGGGATAAATATGAAGAATGTCCTGGATAAATATTATCATAATATGATGCCATATTTTTTGAATCACCATATCACCAATATTTATCCATATATTATATATCCCATATTCCTTTGGGTGCTTTGGTCTTCCACCGCTTCCCGCGGTTCCGAGAACGCGCCGTGGCTCTGCTTCAGTTCGGGTGCCAGTACCAAGGCGTCCAGCCCCGCGCGCGGCACCAGGCGCTTGGCGAAGCTTTGCATCTGCAGGGAGCCGCGGACCTCCGGGTGAAATCGGCGATTCAATGGGGATCGACATGGGAATAAAGCCCCGGGTGATTTGTTACAGTTTGCTATGGAAAATGGATGAAAATGGTCCATAAAAATAGGATTTACTGGATTTGCCCTCCAGCAAACTAACAGTTTGCTATGGAAAATCACCATAGGTAAATCAACTATTTCTATGGGTCATTTTCAATAGCTATGCAACAAATTACCAGAGGGTATCCATATTTATCCAACAAAAAATTGGGATCTGAATGGGAATTACCATGAACTACCCTCTACTTATTTTGTTACATATATGGAAGATTTGGTCCATTTATAGATGATTTATGATGATCTCCCTATTAAGAATCGTAATTTAATGGCTATATAAAATGAATTGAAGTTAGTGGTATGCAGGTATAACACCAAATTGGAAATTGCTCATAACGGTAATTAGGAGTTGCCCTGGGGATATGTTTTCAATTGGTCACAATATGTCACAATAATTCATTGGCTCAAAGAATGATGAATTTACCGTGAGGGCCACTGGCTTTCAGCCATGCATGCCTAAAATATTACGATGGAAAGTGTTCGGGGGGCAGCTAGCAAATGCTTAGCATATGCTTTGCAGATCCTGAAGCATTCAGCATGTCCGTCATCACTGCCTGCATTATGCATCCGCCCGTGATATCCTCCTCTGTCACTCGGGGCTCGACATTGTTTCCTCAAAGGCTCAAGACGCCAAACGACTTGCACGATGATTTTGGATCAAGAAGTAATGATATCCCTGTGAAAGTGTTCTCAAAAAAGCATCCTAGAGAATTCCTATCGACGCAAAGGCATGTGTGAGGCAAGGGCCTTCCCAAAATTGGATGGCTCGCACATGCTCGCACTGCCATCATCTACCACGTCCCCTGGTTACTCTTTGACTCGTAGAAAGACTCAACCCACAAGCTTTCCCACATTCAACCAAGACTCTGGAGATGGCCAGCAGCAACGCGCTCACAATGGCATTCCTTTCAGCTGGTGTTGCCATTTTTGGGGCGGAGGTTCCCCAGTTCCCCGGAAGCCGAGGTGCTTGATGTAACCACCAGTGAGGGCGAATTTCATGGCGATCTTCTCCCAATCGATGTCCGGCGCCAACGGCACGCCTGTCCTGCCAACTTTCCCGGTGAATACAGCGGAGATCTTAAAATGAATCATGTGAGGAAAGCAATAGGATCCAACATCCCCAAGTTTTACGTATTTTTAGCCATGCTTATGGCATAATGGATGGATGTGGATGGTATCAACCATCAAAATATGGTTGCTGTGTTCAATTGCTTTACATTCTTGGTGGAACTCTGCACCGCACCAAACCACGCCAGGTTTCTGGGTGTAGAGTTTCCATATTTCAAGCCGTTGCAGGTGGTCCGGCTTGCCTTGGCGAATCCAAGGTGAAACCTCTGGAAACGGGCATTCAAATTCATTAGCGGCAAAGTACAACCCCTTCAAATAGTTGTTCGAGACCTTTAACCAATTACCATCCAATTACCACCTAATCACTCCCACCTTCACATACCTTCACCATCCCCAGTTTCATCCAGCGCACTGAAGGTGAAGACTGAGGTGATCCGTCGATACATGGCTTCATCCAGGTCGAAGGGTCGGTTGGTCGCCAGGAAAATGATCCCCTCGTAGCCTCGGCAAAACGATATGGCTTGATGGCGATGTTGAGGGGATCCCCACCCGGCAATGTTGAGGTAGTCCCCATCCTTGGGCAAACATCCCAAAGCCACACATGAAAAAAAATCTTAGCCATGATGCATCCATGATATTCGAAAAGTCACAAGTCATACATCCCATATCATATGCGTCCCATTATTGTGATTTTGTATCATACCCCATCTGACCCCATCGTATAAAAAACTGCATATGCCCACCATACCCCCATAAAATTGCTTGTTTTTATCCCATTGTTTTTATCCCACTATACTGTATCCCCAGTATAATATGCGTGTCCACGTTGTTCACAACAATTTCCGCCAGATTCCGCCGACATTGGCTAAATGTTTAAGGGATGCTTCCCCATATGTATATTGCACTGCATATAATCAGATGTGTATATATATATACGTATATATACTCCAAAATGTTGGTTGATTGGATCTTATTGGATAAGGATTACTGTACCTATAAGAATCCACCGTAATTCACCAACCTTACAGCTTCATAACTCGGGGAAGCCATCGAGCAACGCTCCATGGCGGTCAGCAACGCGGTGAGTTCGGAGGATCCTCCACTGGCACGTTGGCTGAAGAGGGATTCACACCTCGGCGGCGATGCCATGGGATGCCCAACATATCTATCTTTTAACCACAACAACGGTCATGTAGCAGCAAGCCATCTAAGTCTACTTCATTCATGGACAGTCGGACAGTCCATGTCATGTCCCCAAAAATTCAGGGAACTCCCGTAGACCAAGAACCTCGTGGCTGACTAACTCAACGGAATGGCGCTGTGGGTTGGTCAGTACGTGTGTAGTGAACCCATGCCTTGAAGGGCGAAGTGATCAGAACTTGAACGCATCAAGTGGATGTTTTCCAAATGGTATCAAGGGAGTTCTGTTTGTCGCTAATTGATGTTTCGCCCTGACCCTGACAGCCCTGAACTGGAAGATGCTTACCCCAGCATAGTTCTGGGGCCCTGAATTGTAAGGAAAACACCAACCCAACGGTGGTAACCCGATATGGGTTTGTCTGAAAGTAGGCTACCCCCCACTTTGATGATGAATCATGATCTTTCCTACAAACAACAAACAATGTTGTTACCAGTACCCTGGTCTACCCCATTTTCAAACATGAGATAAACAACCACGGAACTCGTCGAAGAAAAGCACTGCGTCGCTCATTTCCTTGGTATAGTATATCCACTGCGCAGCGCAGCCAGCATTTGCACAATTTCAGCATGTGCACATACATATACAACCATGCACGCATACAATGAAGATCAAGAAAAAAGAAACAGTGGCCGATGATGCATCAATGACAAGATAATAACAATAAAAAAACAAGAGGAAGGTGGTGGTGGCGGTGGCGGTGGCGGCGGCGGCGGCGGCGGTGGTGGTGGTGATGGTGGTGGTGGTGGTGGTGATGATGATCATGATGGTGATGATGATGATGATGATGATGCTGGTGGTGGTGGTGGTGGGGGTGGGGGTGGGGGTGGGGGTGGGGTGGTGGTGATGATGATAGTAGTGGTGGTCATTCCAAAACGATACCAGTCCTCCAGTCATCTTGGTGCTCCTGGTGGATATGATGGAAATGGAACATGGGTTGCTGGCAGCGAATGCATCAAAACATGCCAACGCGTAAAGGCTGGATGAGTGCAGGCAAACAAACGCAACGTCCCGCAAAAGGTCCACCACACATACTGGTAATCTAAGTTTCCCATTTGCCCTTGATCAATTTGGACGCAGAAAGATGCAAGGATGCAGCAGCACTGACCAGCGACCGGGATATGATCACCCTTTGGGAGGTGACGTTGGTCCTGGACCTCGAATGAATCCGGAATATTGTGTTGGAACATGCTGCGCCACTTTCTGGGGAGGTTGAAAAATATATGTGGTATATAGTGAATATATGTGAATATATATATATATAGTTATATACACATATATTATCCGCGTCTGGATGTAATTATGTCATCTTACGCACCTAGGTAGGTAGGTAGGTAGGTAGGTAGGTAGGTAGGTTAGGTAGGTAGGTAGGTAGGTAGGTAGGGTGGGTGGGTCGGTCGGTCGGTAGGTAGGTGTCAAATGGCGCGATGGCGCAAGTACCGTAAAACGAAAGCAGACAGAGTCAGACATAGATGATGGTTCGGGTTTGGGGGCTAAAACTCTTGACCACAGTGACACATCGGATTCCTTGCAGCCTCGTCATGCCACCAAGCAACGGCCTCCCGAAAGAGTTTCAACACATTGGAGCCGTCCTCCTCATGGATCCCAGTGTCGCTGTGATGGCTGTAGAGCGTTTTGAAGTTCACCTAGCGCTGATCCACGTCCACGGCCACGGCCACGGGAGAAAGGGGCAAACAACACCATCCCCAAAACCCCCAGATCCACCATCCCAGGACCATCCCAGCAGCCGAGGAACCAGCAGCACGCGTTTTTCCAGGTGCGCAGCGAGGGCGTTGACCATCAAGGTCTTTCCAGTGCCACTGGGGCCACAAAACATCAGCACCAAACCTGACCTCGACATCTGGAGAAATCTGGAGTCATCAATATGTGTGGTGGACCTTTTTTCCAGATATGATTTGGGAAATGTTTGAAACCATGTTTTTCCATTGGAGTCAGCCCCCGCAAGACTTGGGATTATTTTTCGGTGAGGAAAAAGAGGCCAGTGAATCTCAAGTGCCATCTGCGGATGGTAAAAATATGTAAAAATCCTCTGCCACTTTTGCTGGGGTGCCAGATTCTGAGTCAGTTTTTTGATGTTTTTTGGGTATAGCCTGAACTTTTTGGAACATCAAGCAAAGATGTCAAGTGCCAATATTTGTTGCCTCACAAATCAATCTCCCAGACATTGTTGAGTGACTGGAACCCACCCTGGAAAGCCACCCCAAAGTTGGACCAAATCAAGCCGCCCATGCGCAATGACATCATCTAAACCTGAAGACTTGCGGTACTTGCAGAACCTCAGGCACTGTAAGAGGCTTGCTGGGTCTTGGGGTGAAAGAAATAAAAGAAAGCGTTCAAACTTCAAACCGCCGCTTGAAACCCGAAAGCTGAAAGATCTGAAAGCCGGAACTAGTTTACCAACAAACAATCAGAAAGTCTTTGGCCATGCAGCTGCTCAAAGTTGTCCACCAAAGCCAGGATTCCTTGCTTCATGTCCTGGTGGCATCTGGTGACCAGTTGAACCATGGGCCATTCAAAACCTAGAAAACACATGAAAAAATTGTTTTCTTAAAGACTTAGCAGTCAGAAACCCCAGAAACCCAATTCTTTCGGGAGGCCGAACGCTCCAAAACCATCCGCATCCCACGCCAAAAAAAGGTGAAAAGGTGGAGAACCATCAGTGTTTCTAGGTTCCTCAGGCAGCACCAGCTGCTCCAGGGTAGCGGAAGGTTTGTAGAGATTGCTGCCCTCGACCACCTCATTGATCTCCTGGCAAGGGATGTTTTCCATTGAGATGATGTTAATGGGACGAAGCGAAAGTTGACACAAGCCCCACCACGAAGAACTGCATCTAGAACGCGCAGTGATGTTTTTTTTCATGGAAATGAGCGAAACAAAAGGCTATCCTGCAAAAGTGTACTGTCTGTATGAAAATAAAATCCAAAAAATACCGGAACAAACAATCCTCAAGGATTTTCTCGACTTGCGTTGATGTCCCCCCTTCATTGAACACCACCTGGACACAAGTCCAGCTTTCCTTCCTAAATCTGCCTAACTCTTTTCAAAAAAAGATAAACAATGACAAAAAATCAAATTTGCACCATGGATATATATATATATACAATTATATATGTAACTAAACCTCACTATCTGGACCCCCCCGCGTTTTCCCCGGCGCCGTGTCGAGACCCACCACGAAGTCCAAAATCCGGCGGTCAATGTGCACCGTGTGTCCAGTCAAGTCCTAAGGGCTGTCTTTACAACATGGAAACGGGCCTGTAATCTCAATCAGCTCCACTATGATGCATATGCATGCATGTAGCTCTATGTATGTGTATATATATATAACGTCTGTACACAATTGTACACACATATACATACCTTAAGATCTGAAGCCTCAAGAGGCAGCAAAATGTAGAGATGGACACAGAAAAGAGGGCTTGACCCCTTGCAGCCATGGCGCTCCGCTTCGAGCACCCGCTCCGATGCGAATGATGCCACTACCTGGGGTCGCTGGACCGGAAGGATGGTGAAATATGTGAAATCCTTTAAAAGTACAAGACCACTTCCAAGTGCTGTTCATGTCGGCATCAGCTGATATCAGCCGTTCAACTAGCAGAACAACATCTGGCAAATAAAAGTTGGCGACTGTGGCTTTTAACCAGGCATGGTCACTTGGTCTCACATGTAGCGAGTTTTCGATCACCACGGGAAACTATACACCCAGGGGAAGACCATACTCAGTGCGCTTTGGTTGAACCACTTCCGGTGCTGAACAAGTGGCTAGCGAGGCGACTGGACTTGTAGAAATACACTCCTAAGTTGAAGATTCGGCATTGTCGCCTTTCAAATTTTCTGCCAACCATCGGTCTGTCCAAAATACTCGGTGGGCCACGCGCAAAGGTATATCTATAATTATATTGTATGAAAGCCAAATGTAGACAGGTCTATATGCAAATAATCTGTATATGTACATATTTGTGGGCATCGGTGCGCCCAGTACTCTGCTTTTATATAGACATTTGTATGCAAACAAACGAGGAAGCATATAGACACGCACATATTTTAAAGTGTAAATACATATGCATACATATGTGTACATATATATATTGCTTATTTATATATATATATATATCTCTCTCTCTCTCTGGCCACATATGTATATATTATATATATATATATCACTCCACCGCCATCTCAGGGAGATCAGCTGTCACGCTGAAGGCGAGCTGTATATATTTATATACATACACGCATTTACAGTATGTACTTATTTACTTGTTTAGTTTTGTTATCTACATTTATCTACTAATTACTTATTTTTTTAATGCATTGTCTACAAGGATATATAAGGATATGCAAACATGATCACAATCATACGCAAACGTCTTCACATATCCACAGAACCAGCACCAGCATCACTGGCTGCGGCACAGGCGTCGCTTTTGGACCTCCTCTTTAAAGTCCCGGCAGAAGGTCTCCAGAATGACTCGTACCTGGACCATGTTCTCCATGGGCCAAAAACAAATGGCGTGGACATCCAGGATTCCCTTGGATGTTGGGATCCAGAATTGGAATTCTTTCGTCACACAAGTCTCATTTTCTTTTCAAAAGCTCATTCAACCACCGCAAAGCCAGGAACAATTGGATCCAGATGAGAGGTCCATGTCATTTTTCCGCAGACTCCACTCTCCCCCTCCGTTACCAACGTTTCACCGCGGCCTGCAGTGGAACGTTCACACAGAAGCGTCGCTCGCCCACATTCAGCGTGGCCTGGATCTTGGGGGACAAAGTGTTGCCCACCAGCATCACCACCTGACATCGCTGGGCGAAGCGATCAAGCGGTCGATGAATGAAGGTTGAAGAAATGGTGATTCCAACATATTCCAACCCTATCCGAATGTTAATGTTTGACAGATTAAGGACGTGCTCACGTGTTATCCCATTTAGGGGATGGTACTCTTCCCCTGTTAAACATAGACCGTGAAGCATCGATTTTGGAAAATAAACATAGACTCTGGGGAGGCTTCTGGGTGTTTCTGGGTCTATCTTTTCTTGTAAAACCTACCTGCAAATCCAACAATGGGGATCACACAGACCCTGGGGATACAATGGATGATGATTGAAACCTACACAAAGGAAAAACTGCCAGGCAAAATTCTTTCAAAGAAGGGTGACAGAAAAAATTATGTCCATTGTCTGGAACAAGCGGGAGGATGGCCAGGGGCAAACATGGTCAAACGATGCGGTGGAAGCTCAAGACAAGCTGCCACACTCTTCTCGAAATCATCTAACCTCAGAACCAAAAAAGAACCAAGCAGCAAAATGCTATCAAGTACCAGTAACCATCATCAATTTACTAGTCTGGAAGGAAACTATATGGGAGAACCAAGGAGGTCGCCCAAATCTTCCCCTTTAAATGAAACAACATTTTTTTTCCGCAGCAGACCCTGGCGTCAAAAGAGGAACATCGGTGAAATGAAAGAGAACCTGAAACCAAGAAGAGACTCAAATAAAGTCAAAAAGCAGCACAAACACGAACCCCCAAACGCTGAAACATGATGAAACTTCACCTCAAACGCTTTACCAGTGACAGTCCCACGTATTCATTGGCTACATCACGTTTTCTGACACTTCTATCACTTCCATCCCCGACATTTACTGTAAGTTGCTTCATGTTGTTTCCATCATCTTCCCCCCTACCCACTTGTGCATCCCAGCTAGCACCAAGGGCTTCACAAAATGCCGAAAAACAGAGTTAAATATAGAATCCCCGCAGTTATGTATGGCAATTTTAGGCAACAATATATGTATGTATGAATGTATATTAATGTATGTTAATGTAAATGAACGTATATTAACGTATGTTAATGTATAATAATGTATATTAATGCATATTAATGTATATTAATGTATATTAATGTATATTAATGTATATTAATGTATATTAACGTATATTAATGTATATTAATGTATATTAATGTATATTAATGTATACTAATGTATATCAACATATATTAATGTATATTAATGTATATTAGTAATATATATTAATGTATATTAATGTACATTAATGTAAATTAATGTATATTAATGTATATTAACGTATATTAGTGTAAATTAATGTAAATTAACGCATATTAACGTATGTTAAGGTATCTTAATGCATATTAATGTACATTAATGTATATTAATGTATATTAATGTATATTAATGTATATCAATGTATATTAATGTATATTAATGCATATTAATGTATATTCATGTATGTTAGTACTATATATTAATGTATATTAATGTATATTAATGTATCTTAATGTATATTAATGTATATTAATGTATATTAATGTATACCAATGTATATTAATGTATATTAATGTATATTAATGTATCTTAATGTATCTTAATGTATATTAATGTATATTAATGCATATTAATGTATATTAATGCATATTAATGTATATTCATGTATGTTAGTACTATATATATATATGTATATTAATGTATCTTAATGTATATTAATGTATATTAATGTATATTAATGTATATTAATGTATATTAATGTGTATTAATGTATAGTAGTAATATATATTAATGTATATTAATGTATATTAATGTATATTAATGTATATTAATGTATATTAATGTATATTAATGTATATTAATGTATATTAATGTATATCAATGTATATTAATGTATATTAATGTATATTAATGTATATTAATGTATGTTAATGTATATTAATGTATATTAATGTATATTAATGTATATTAATGTATATTAATGTATTTTAATGTATATTAATGTATATTAATGTATATTAATGTATATTAATGTATATTCATGCATGTTAGTACTATATATTAATGTATATTCATGTATGTTAGTACTAAATATTAATGTATATTCATGTATATTAATGTATCTTAATGCATCTTAATGTATCTTAATGTATGTTAATGTATTGATGTATATTGATGTATATTGGTGTATATTAATGTATATTAATGTATATTAATATATACTAATGTATGTTAATGTATTTTACTGGCTATATGAATGTATATCAATGTATATTATTTAATGTATATTAATGTATAATAATGTATGTTAATGTATGTTAATGTATGTTAATGTATGTTAATGGCTATATGAATGTATATCAATGTATAATAATGTGTGATAATGTATATTCATGTATATTCATGTAAATGAATGTAAATGAATGTATATCATTGTATATCAATGTATATTAATGTATATTAATGTCTATTAATGTATATCAATGTATATTAATGTAAATCAATGTATATCAATGTATATTTATGTATTTCAATGTATATTCATGTAAATGAATGTAAATGAACGTATATTAATGTATATTAATGTATGTTAATGTATATTAGTGTATATTAATGCATATTAATGTATATTTGTGTACATTAATGTATATTAATGTATATTAATGTAAATCAATGTATATTAATGTATATTAATGTATATTAATGTATATTAATGTATATCAATGTATAGTAGTAATATATATTATGTATATTAATGTATATTATGTATATTAATGTATATTAATGTATATTAATGTATATCAATGTATATTAATGTATATTCATGCATATTAATGTATATTTATGTATGTTAGTACTATATATTAATGTATATTAATGTATACTAATGTATATTAATGTATATTAATGTATCTTAATGTATGTTAACGTATATTAATGTATCTTGATGTATGTTAATGTATGTCAATGTATATTAATGTTTATTAATGTATATCAATGTATATCAATGTATATCAATGTATATCAATGTATATCAATGTATATTAATGTATATTAATGGAAATGAATGTATATCATTGTATATCAATGTATATTAATGCATATTAATGTATATCAATGTATATTAATGTAAATCAATGTATATCAATGTATATTTATGTATTTCAATGTATATTCATGTAAATGAATGTAGATGAATGTATATTAATGTATATTAATGCATATTAATGTATATTAGTGTATATTAATGTATATTAATGTATATTTGTGTACATTAATGTATATTAATGTATATTAATGTATCTTAATGTATATTAATGTATCTTAATGTATGTTAATTAATGTATGTTAATGAATGTTAATGTATATTAATGCATATTAATGTATATTCATGTATCTTAATGTATGTTAATTAATGTATGTTAATGTATGTTAATGTATATTAATGCATATTAATGTATATTAATGTGTATTAATATATATTAATGTATATTGGTGTAAATTAGTGTAAATTAACGCATATTAATCAATATTAATCAATTCTAATGTATATTCATGTATATTAATGTATATTAATGTATATTAATGTATATTAATTTATATTAATGTATATTAATGTATATTAATGTATCTTGATCTATGTTAATGTATGTTAATGTATATTAATGTTTATTAATGTTTATTCATGTATATCAATGTATATCAATGTATATCAATGTATATGAATGTATATTAATGTATATTAATGGAAATGAATGTATATTATTGTATTTTATTGTATATTAATGTATATTAATGTATATCACTGTATTGTAATGTATATTAATGTATGTGTATGTCTTTATACATATATATATATGTGTGTGTGTGGGCTATAAGATGTTTTAAATGCTCTAAGCCACCGAACTCCCGGAGGGCTAAGTCGAGGCGCTTGGTCTTCTGCAGCAACACCTCCAGCCTGGGCACCTCCAAACCGGCCTCTTTCGTCAACTTCAGGCGATGGTGGATCCGGGCCAGGGCCAACTTACCTGAAAACCCTCAATGGGCTGGAGAATCTTAACCGGAAACCATCGATTTACCCATGAAATATGGCTGCTTTTTGTGATTTTTCCCGTGAAACCAATCCGATTGACTACGTGGGATTTTTTCACAGTTTGCTATGGAAAATAGATGAAAATGGCTAGTTAAATGTCCATTTGCTTCAATGATTACCTGTGATTGGTGATTTTGAAAAATAGCCGTGTTCAATTACCAAAGGGTATGTTGGGCTGATGATGGAGGACGTACTTTTTAAACAAATGGATGCATCAATGATAGATCAGCATACCCAGAAAACGTTCATTTACATCAATGTATGTTTTCATCTGGTCACATGCCTATGTCGATGTATCGGTATATGGCCTATGATGCATGCTTATACATATGTATATATATATATACATATGCATTCATACATGTATGTATATACATATATATGTATATATGTAGATATATATATATATACATAGTTACAGTTATATGTGGTCATACATATATATATATATATGTGTGTGTGGTCATATATATATATATACATATCATATACATATATAATTATATATTACATACGTGCACACACACACACACAGAGTACACAATATCCATAATTAATGTACATCAATGTCTATGTCATTATATCTCTATCTTCAATTAAAAGAATGGTCAAACTTCCTGAGACCTTCACCTTATGGGCGGCCCAGCTACGCTTGGCTTCGTGCTCGAAGACGTTGATCTTGCGAGATCGCAGAAGGAATGGCTCCTGCCAGTTTTGCCCCGAATTTCTCCGGGTCCCCGTCGGGGAAGTTACCCTCCAACATAAGGTAGGCAATATAGGACCACCGAGAAAAAGATAGAAAAGAACTGGAAACCTGAAAATTACAATTGTATATACAGTGTATATATATATTACATGAAATTATGGTGAAAAATGGTGAAAACATCATCGAACTACCAGCCTGGAAATACGGTTCTATCTTTTTACGGGTTACTATATAGGGGTTTGATAAATCCCCTTCTTTCATAGGTTGATGATGGTGCATAACTCTATCCATACGGGACCGCGCCACGTCCATTGCTCTTGGCGTCGTATCCCCGTCTCCCTGGCGGCTCTGCCCACTCCTCAACGCCAACATCCTCCTTGGTGCTTTGCCGTCGATGTTCCGCGATGCGAATTTCACATTCCAGCAAGCTAAACCTGAGCCATGGATGTGTTCACTGGGGGGAAGGTGGTCGGTGATTGATGTCCTCACCTTGCTGAAACGCCAAGATTATCCAAGCCAAGTAGCTGATCGTTGAGGTAGTCCAAAGAATCTTTGTAAGGCCTCCGGTACTGATTCATCATACGTGCAGAATGTAGTAAAACAATAGATATTCAATATGATTTTGGTCCCGCACATCCACAAAAATCAACCACATACTATGCATACACACATATATATATATATATATTCATATATTCAGTGCACCCAAGAAGAAAAAACCCTTATGCAAATCATTCATGCGTTTATATGTATATGCATATATGCGCATATATATATATTGATATATATATATATATATGTATGTATGTATGTATGTATGTATGCATGTATGTATGTAATATGTATATGTATATGTATATGTATATGTTTATAAGAATACATGTGTATATGCACACAAATAATCATACATATATTATATACACATATGTATGCGTGTACGATTATGATCTTATATATGCATGCATCTGTGCAAATCTACATGGCTAGGCCATGCTGTGCGTGTACATTTTGTGATGTTTCCAAGCGGCTGCTGGAACTCAGATTCATCCTCCACACTCCTGGGAGGGTGGGAGAAATGTCCTGATGAAAACCCTCGGGTTTTTGAATCTCCAAACAGAGGACATTTATACCGCCCTACAGTTTGGTAATGTTGGATTGATAAATGGGATATTTGTGTTGGTTGAGATTATGTCGTCTAATTATGTGGTGAATGTCCTAACAAGGGTTGGTAGTTGTCACCCAACTATAGGGGATAGAATTGACATCATCTCCATCAAAAACACCCGAAACCCGACATTTACCAACCCCTGTGGGATGTTGCTAAACTCGGTCTATTGATAGGGGGGCACTAATTTGAATTGTAATGCCATGTAATGTGATGTATCATCACTATTTTGTGGGTCTTTCCCACCCAAGGATAGTCAAGGTATGTCAAAGGGCTATTAATCCAGGGTTTGCATTCATGTGTTCGTGGGGATATGACGTGACAACACACCACAAGAAGAGTGAGACTTGCACGATTTGGAGACATCAACAACTTATTATAATGATAAAAAATGGGGATGCGATTCTGGAAACACCAACAGAATATTCAGCAACTATCTCACCCTCCCACCAAAAAAAAAAGATTCCGTGTTGGGTTGCAGCCGCTAAAACCGTCAAAATTATGTGGCGTAGACTGGTAGAAGCCCACAGTCGATTCTGCACTCCACTTCGATTGCTGGGGAAGGCCCTACTCCATCTGCCCATATCGGATCTTCAAATGCAACAAAGTCGATGTGTTTAAATGCATGAGATGGACTGCGCGAGGGTTTCTTAACCTAAAATCATCGAAAATTGCATACTCTACATCAGGGGTGTTGTACGGGGATGGTTACAGATGTTAATATGGGGGGTTCCTAAAATGGTGTTACCCCTAAATCATCCATTTTGTTTCGGATGTTCCAAAGTCACCATGGGTTTCATCCCAAGTCCAAGGGGCTCGGAAGCGACCGACTCCTGGCGCAACGGCGGATTTCATCCGTTTCAAACCGGGGATGGGGATGGAAACCCTATATTTCAACCTATTGGATCACCCAACTTGGGATATAATGAATATTTATGTATATATATATATATGTGTGTGTGTGTGCGTGTGCGTGTGCGTGTGCGTGTGTGTGTGTGTGTGGGGTATGAAATTCAGATCGAATGTGAGCTGGGAATGGTTTTTTCAACCTCTGGGATCATCATTTGTTTTCACGTCAGCATTTCTGCGCCTGTCCAAACAGCATTTCTGCAGCATCCTGGACAAAGAAACCCCATGTCTCCGACCCAAGCCATGGCAGAAATCTGCCTGTTGGCCCTCTGTGGTGGTCTCTGGCATCTCTGGGGCCTGGCCGGTGGTCGTTGAATCCCTATACTACAATGGGTCCATTAATATTTTTTTGATTTGAAATTTGGATTTGAGTTCATGCGTCATACCAATAATTTATTGATCAAACACATGACTATTTTTCCAATAGTAAGGCTAATAGCAATAGTTTGAAAAGTCTCAAGCATCCGGATTTCTCCTGGGGATTCCGTGGTTCCTTTGAGTCTCAACTATATAGTGAAGTTTGGAGAATCAACCGTTTTGATCCACATCCATATATCGGGTTTCAAGGCTTTGGAGTTCATGCGCAAGCTTAATTACCCTCTTGTGATTTGACATCGCCATGGAAGACCACCACTTTAAATGGGTAAACGATGAAACTACGTTGGCATATTGTCTATACTATATACATGCTTTAAACTACCAGAGGCGAAATCCCATTAAATCCAATGTTTTGTGAGCTAAATCCCCATAAATCACAAAAACAAGATGCAGCCCACGTGACAACATCAAGATGTATCAAGAGCGTCTTGGAAACTTACGTGAAAACATCAAGAGCGTAGTATCAAGAGTGTCTTGGAAATTTATTTGAAAACATCAAGACCGTAGCATCAAGAGTGTCTTGGAAATTTACTTGAAAATATCAAGACCGTAGCATCAAGAGTGTCTTGGAAATTTACTTGAAAAAGTCAAGAGCGTAGCATCAAGAGCGTCTTGGAAGCTTACGTGAAGACATCAAGAGCGTAGCATCAAGAGCGTTTTGGAAACTTTCTTCAGGAAGGCAACAGCATTGCATCAAGAGCGTCTGGAAACACAGGCGAAAGAAGCCCCCCAACCCCCTCAACCCCCCCATCCAACACAACCATATGGCCTGACAATCATCATGGTGCAAGACAAAAACAGGGACCGTTCCCGTGTACTGAGAGTACGTGACACCAAAAACATATGGAATAGATGCAATTTTTATCAAATTTGTGTTGTCATGTATTCAAAATTATTTCCATGTTTTTCTCATATAAATCCAAATGCATTCCAAATGCATCCAAATGCATGCCTAGTCAGGTTATTTAACCCCAAAATGGTTCCAAGTCAAATCCCTACGCCCTTATCTGTTCCTTCCATCTTGCTGCTCAAAGCCTGCGGTTGGCCAGGTGGAACGCCCGAAACCTTCATACCCTCGGCTTGGTAGGGTTGCCCATGACTTACAGTAATATGCAGCAATGCCAGGATCAACTGCTGCAACCTTCAAACTTCTTCAAAACAGCTGGTGAAGATTTGTGAAGTCACGGAGAAGTCTTGGAAGACTTCCCGAGGCGCCATTTTGCTCCTTTGGCACCGAGTCTGTCGACGTCGGAAAGCCGATATACCAAATCGGGCAGGGACTGCAGCCATTCGGCTGCCAAATCTGAGCCACAACGATCAGAGCTCACAAATCGCAAATTCTGAAAATTAGATAGAATATGATACAATAACTCATAGGACCTATAAAACCATGTAAAACAATGTAAAACATGCTAGTGTTTGTTAGTGTGTTTTAGGGCTGCTTTCAATGATTTCCCCAACTAAGCAGCACCTGTTGTGGTGTGGTCCCTACCGCAGCAGGGAGGTCAAAGCGCGAAGCACTGGACATGGACCCGGCTTTCCAAGGGGTGGTGTAATATTTGGAAGGGATCAAAGATCAAAGATCCATTAAAATCATTAAAGTTTTTTCTGTATGGCAGATTCTACAGACATCTACAGACACTATCAGAACTATCACATGCTTTGGCTGACTTCACCCACTCAGAATCCATGACTTTCACTGCGGCAGGGGCCTCAGCCAGTGTCCTTGGCAGGCCCAACGATGAGATTGCGATGCTGCTCCACCATGACATAAGGGACATAAGGGACTGGAGATGTCTGGAGTATCTCAAAAAAAATGATGAAAATCCAGTTTCGAAAAACCTTTAAGTCTTTTTGCTTGTTTTGATGCTATCTTTTAGTCAAACATTGGTTGCAACCCACGTGGTTTCCCGCAGATCCCTCCTCAGACTCTGACACCTCCTGCCACCTGGGGTGCTGAGCGTTGCCATACTGCTTCAGACGGTTTGACACCACCAGCTACCTTCAATCAGCACCCAACTATTGTTGGCCCTGGAGTGGTTTGAGTTCAAGGAACCCATTCCCAACATCGATAAGTTGAAAATTCTTGCCATGTCCCATCGGCGTAAAGCTGCGGCACCTCTTTCGACAGAAGCTGAATGAGATCTGGGTTGGAGAAGAGGTCCATCAACTCCTCCAGGCGCATGGCCACGCCATGTCACACCAACTCCAGGATCCGGCAGGATCCGGCAAGGCCATGCTGGGCCAAGTGCCTCATGGCCTAAAAGGCCCCCTGTCCTTGCTAGACATGCCATCACCTTCTTGTGGCTCGGGCGCGTCAGCCTCGAAAGCTGCGCAGCTTCAAGTGTTGCAGTTTCGAATGCGACAACCGGCTGGCCCTCAAGCGGCCTTTGAAGGTAGGAAAAAAGGCGTTAATTATCAATAATTCTGCATGTATATACATAAATATATATATATATGTGTGTGTGTGTGCAATCATAATCATAAAAAATAATAATAATATACATATATTTACATATATTCATATACATATGGAATATGTATATATATATGTGTGTGTGCGTGTGTGTGTGTGTGCGTGTGTGTGCATGTGTGTGTGTGTCTTTGTGTGTATATGTGTGTGTGTGCGCTATTATTTATTTATTTATATATATATGTGTGTGTGTGTGTAATGCGTGTAATGTCATTATTAATTATCCTTGCGTGTACAGTAATGTCGATAGACTTTGTCATGTCCTCGTATCATGTCCCATCCACTGCTCAATTTCCTCAGGAGGCAGCAACCTCCGGAGCTTCCCCGCCTCAGGCGCTGGTTCCTCCTTCTTTTCTGGCGGCTTCTCTTCCTGTTCCAGGACAGGGTCCCTAGTGACTCTATGGCTAGGCAGCCATGTTTCGTCTTGACTCTTGCGTGCTATGTGTCCTGAATCCAAACAAAGCATGAAAGAAATCAAGATGAGATATGATATCAGTGGAATGAATCATCTTGAAATTCTCAAATAAGACTGGAAAGGGGGAAAAAAACATCCCACAAAAGCCTTCTCCTTCGGCTTCTCCTCTGCCTCCTGCGAAGGGGTCTCTCAGAATACATGGGTCAATTTTTTGGGGCATCAATGTGCCCACAAAATCCCACATTTCAAATAATCCATACACCATATTCGGGGTTGACGATGTTGGCCTTATACCCAGCAATTTTTATACAGCAAGCCAAATTCCGCTTGTAAGCATCCAAGTGTCAGGTTGCAGCTTCCAAAATTGCCCCTGGCCACCCTGTGCGGATCTTTTTGAACTACAGCACTGTCATCAGAACATTCCGACACCTAGGAACTTCAACATGGAACCATAATGTGAACCCCCGGATTCCCCGGATTGGCAATCCCCCAGTACCAGTTCGGGGCTGACATTCTCACATGATTCTGAAACTCTCAGGAAAACGGTGGGAAACTAAACAGGGTGCCACGTTGCACACCCTAGAACCAGGCTCCAGGTTGAAATTCCAGCTGTCTGCCAATATGCGGGATCCACTGCCGTATTCACGAACAATGGCCATATAATATCAATTTTTACAGGGCCAATGGATTGATAGGGTTTCTTGCTCAAGATAGGCCAAGATAGGCGTATTTTGTGGGGCAATCCAATCCCAAATGGTTCATGGCCTCAAGATGGCTACCCAAATGGGGTCTCTAGTGATCTGGCAATCCCAACCCCCGATTCCCCAAGGGTAATCCCAAGCTGCCTTAACCTTTGTTGGGCGCTGATTTCATAGGGGAATGGGATCAACATGGATGAAACCAAACCGGTTTGTGCAGTGTGCAGGTCTCTGCAGGGAACTGTCAACCATGGTGTGGCAGTGAATCGTTCGCTTCCAGCACCGAACAACGTGGCTAGCTATGCCAAGCAAAATAAACACTTTAAAAACTTCGTCGGAGGTGGCGTCGTGAACCATTGTCAAGACTGTAATCTCCAACTAGCCATTTGGGACCCTGATTTCACGACCCATCCATGAAGTTAAGGCATTTCAATCGGAGTCCGAATTTTCAAGTTCCCAAACTGTTCTGATTCCACCCCTTTTCGGTCGGGAGGCAGTGGTCAAAACCCTTATACAAGCGCTGTCTTTTCTGGCTGGTGAACGGGGAGTTGCTCGTCCATAAACCTTTATGTGAGTCTTGTGCCATGTGTCTTTCATTATGAAACCCCAGGAAACCATGATCTCTTCGAGTGGGCCCCTTTCTAGAATAGGTTCCTTTCTGTTTTGTAGGTATACCACCAGCTCTTGGGTTGTTCTGAGTTCTGACCACACTTCCCGGTTGTAGAATAGTAGTTGTACTAGTTGTATTGAGTCACAGGGTGTCGCATCTTCCGACTCGCAGGCATCTCGAGCCATACTTCTCTTGCTGTTGCAGTGCGCCCCCCTGGTTCGGAGCCACGCGCCACCATCTTCACCATGATCATTACAGTGCTCCATTTTTTTACAGTATAAGTCTAAAAGCATCATTTGGGTCGGCGTCTTGTTGTGAAACTATAAACAGTTGTATGTTGATTTTTCCCCGGTTGTGTTTCGTGTTTCGAAAATGATATTGTAAAACTGTGATGTTGTGGTGTGGGTGTTTCTCTGGGAGTTGTATGTTGGAAATTGCTGAAACTCTGAAGTTGCATTTTGAAAAACACATATGCAAAAGGAAACACATAAACCACCAAATGGAAAACACAAGAATCTCCGGAGAACTAATTTCAGGAGAGTCCTGACGGAATACAACGAAACAGGTGCGCAAGCAGAGTTGCACAACTCAGATACGAGGCTTTTGTTCTCACTTCTTCGTGGCTGCCCATGAAACCAAGTGAACCCATATGAATCCATCACCTCTTGGGGGCTGTTTAAGGCCCAAAAATGAGAAATAAACCAAACTGGGCCCATTTTCGTTGGTATTCACCCCCTGCGATGCTAACCAAGCAACTAACCAACCGACCAATCAACCAACCAGCTAATGAGCAAACTTACTATATCTTATCAAATTTCAAGAGTAATGCTCTGTGGGGGGGTACGGTCCTCAAAAATGATGGTACGGTGAAGGGTGCGGTACGTTGGGTACGGTGGTACGGTATACGGTGGGTACGGTGGGTACGGTACAGTGGGTACGCTGGGTACGGTACAGTGGGTACGGTGGGTACGGTACGGTGGGTACGGTGGGTACGGTACGGTGGGTACGG
>Ga0126342_10004233_pt1 | contig 24334 bp, 18 predicted proteins | sample Cyp1metagenome_FD_92528 | JGI IMG/M metagenome (GOLD analysis project Ga0126342, IMG submission 92528) | Coral microbial communities from Lord Howe Island, Old Settlement Bay, Australia - Cyphastrea 1 metagenome | ecosystem: Host-associated > Invertebrates > Cnidaria > Coral ...
CAGTGTGCAGTGTGAGGTGTGGAGTGTCGAGGGAAGGACACGGTCGGGACAGGTTGTCTTTGAACTATAGGTCATTTATGTTTGGGAAACTTCCGCCGCCGGCTTGCCCGGGTCTATGTGATATGATAAGATATGATAAGATATGATAAAACATAAACATCTGGTGCCTCAAATTGTGTTCTGTGAAGAAAATCATTTTTTTGTGTTTCAAAACGAAGCGTTTTTTTTTTGCGTCCTGTTGAGCTTAGCCAGGCCATGTCCCAATGTCCCAATGTCCCATTGCCGGTGGAAAAACAGGGCCCGCGATAGCTTCCGCGGTGTTTATTTCAGTTTGAGTTTTTGGAGTGCCCGATACTTGTTGAAAAAAACAAATATCATGCATAATATAACTGATATATACTGAAAACATTCAATATATTCAATATTCATTTCGAGATTTCATGAAACACTGGTGCGTTCGTGCTGTTTCATACGGTGTTTGATTTGAGACGATACTGTATAGAGTTTATCAGCTAGGTACCCAATGTATCCCAATGTTCTGTTTGATATACTATTTAGATCAATACTACTGAGGATATTTCAATTGAGATCCAATATGATGTCGAATGTATTAGCAATCATGTTGATTGTACCATTGAATATTACAATCATAGTATGATACTTGACTTCATAGTTGATTTCATTGTATATCTGATTTAGTATCTCACCAGACAAAATTGTGAAATATCATACTATGATTTTTTTGATATATAACATGGTATGATAAAGCATTATAGTATATGATATGACATATAGTATATTGTGAAGTGATATGATATGATATGAAAAATTCAACACTCGATTTGTATGGGCCGCGCAACACATTCCCAGGCGGCTGATGGTCTGCGTTTGGTCACCATTGAGGCGGCTACAGTTCGATGTGAAAAAGCCCTCATTTTCCTGGGCCATGGGTTTTTCAGATCTGGCTATGAGTCAAAACCCTGTAGCCTGATGAACAGCAACATAGGTGGGATTTATGGATGTTCATCCACCCAAAATATGGTACAATAGATTTTGACCCATTCCCATCTCAACGTTTAGGGTAAGCATCCACAATCACGTCAGGGATTTTACCATCCATGGCCAGGTACCTGAGGAGGTTTCAAAACCGTATCAACGTGCTGGACAGTTTGTGCAGGTGCGCACCATAGCCATATGGACGTCATTTTATGTCATTTTATGTAATTTTCATCAAGATGGGCTGGAACATTGGAACAACCCAAGCCATATTTTTGAAGCACCCAAGATCGTGGTGTTGCTACAGAAGATTGACCACAAGCCTCGAGCCTCGAAGCACGTACCCAGATCATGGCAATGGCGTCAGCTCTGTTTGTCCAAAAACCCTTTCAAACAACTTCACGTTAACTTCACCTTTTTTTATCCCAGATGCCGGAAATTGGATGAATCAACCTGCAACAATTCACAGCCAGCAAGGTGCCACTGCCCACTTTGAACTTCACTCACTAACGTAACCGTGGTCGCCCTTTTTGGCACCGCCACGGTGCCACGGTGCTGCACCGCGAGGCCAAAGAAGAGGAGGATTCCAAGGCCTCATTTTACGCCATCTCCAGTGCACCTGGAGGACGATCTGACGATTCACTGGTAGACACATGACAGGGCCGATATATCGTACGGCTTGGGCCGTTAGTAAGGGGTTATAAACCAACCAACATAGCTGGGAGGCCTTTATAGTTTGTGATTTGGGATAATATCGAGGAATTCGATTCTATCAGTTGGGGATAGTTGGGGTTGACAGCACTGCCTTTGGAGTTGGTTTCGGTGTTGGAAAGGTCCCTTGAATTTGACGTGGCCAAACCCCACCAACTCTTAAGTCGGAGACACTCCAACAAGTCTCTACTTTCAGCTGTTTGAGGCTCACACAGTTTCTCACGTTGCACGTTGCGCCTGTTGCGCGTTGCAGGAGATTTGGAGTTTCTGATCAAGGAAGCTGCTTCCAATGATTGGATCACGGCTACAAAGGGTGGAGATCTGGTGAAGCTGAGCCCAGCCATGGGCAAAGGCTTTGACACCGACTGCCAGGCATGGTGCGAGTGAGTTCATAAGCCACGAAAAAACACCATGTTTTGGGCTCCGTCGAACTGGTGTCCTGTCAATTTCCAGAAGATGCGAAAAAACATGTTGACATACCCTCTGGTAATTTAACATAGCTATTGAAAATGGCCAGTTATAGTGGATTTACCCATTGAAAATGGTGATTTTCCATAGTTATGTAACAGTTTACCAGAGGGTAACTCCAGAAGTCTCGACTTGAAACACAAGTTATGTCACGACCTGCATCCGGCGCCGGGCTGTTGCCCGATACAACCGGACTGGTTCCCAAGAATCTGCATGGTTTCATCCTGCTTTATTTGGAATTCATGGGAAATCTCCGACAGTTGGGCACTAGTTAACATTGGAGATGCAGAAATCCAAAGGTTCACGCCCTAGAAACTTGTGGATTTTGCGGGTGAAGCCGGGTCTCAACTTGCTTGAGCGCCACATGTCAGGCTTGGAAAGATGCAGGGGTGAGTCAAGTACCTTGCCAGCCTTGCCATGCCAAATCAGGCAGATGCATACCTAAATATTTCCGAGTACTTTATGTTTTTTCCAGATCTTTTCCGAAAAAATGAAGACTTGGGGAGAAATTCAGCTGTTGTGTTCCCTCGAAATCAGGGCTTCCTCCGATTTCTTTTTTTTTGGCTGCGGAATTGAGATTTCACCAGCTTCATCAGACATCGAAGGAACTGGGCAGATCGGCTAAGTCCTCCAAAGGTTCATCGCCCAGATCGCCCAGTGAGGTAAGCCTCTTTGCCACCGGATCCGGCATTTCACCCATGAGGCCGAAACAACATTCCGTGTTTTCGGCTGATATGGTCATTCGAATGGGGAAAATGATGGTAAACAAGCTGATGACATGTAATTATATATATATACATATGTTATACACATCCATATATATATAACATATGACATATATATATATAATATGATATATATGTGATATATATGTGATATATATATATATATATCATAATATATATATATATATCGCATATATATATCATATATATATATATATATTTATGATACATATATATATATATATGATATATATGATATATATGATATATATGATGTATATATATTTATATTATATTATATTATATTATATTATATATATGTTGTATATATAATTATATATATGATGTATATATAATTATATAGAATTATATATAATTATATTATATTATATTATATTACATTATATTATATTATATTATATTGTATTATATTATATTATATTATAATATATTATATTATATTATATCATATCATATTATATTATATTATATTATATTATATTATATTATATATGTGTATGTGTATGTGTATATGTGTATATGTATATGTGGCCAAATTTTCGGGAACATGATGAATCACCAGTGGATGGACTGCGGCTTTCCCCAACATTCTTAGAAGCCACACGTTCAGATCATGTAGCTTTCGTGGCTTTCCCCCTGCCAAGGGCGCTGATCGAATCCAAAGCATTGTCAGGTGGGAAAGGACCATCGGTGACTTTTGGTGAGAACCTGGCTGAAATCAATCCACATTTGTCACATGGCTGGAGAAAAACCGATGGAAACATATTGGTTTGAAGACAGTCATGGGGTCCGCAGCAGGGGACATTGACTCGACATTGACCAGAAGTCTGCTGGAAGTTTGAAGAAAGTTTGAAGATCTTTGACGTTTCAGATATTTCGCAAACTGCACCAAAAGGACACTGTGAATTTTCGCCAGGTAAAGTATGCCGTCTTTACTATGGAGCGCGGGAGGAAGGCGGGACATCGCAACTTTTTTGCCAACAACGCAGGATCATCACACCTGTTAGAGGACATAATTGACAGATATTGACAGAATGATCACCTGACATATTGATAGAACGCCATGTGAATTACCCTCTGGTTATTTAACATAGCTATGAAAAATCACCATTTTTAATAGGTAAACCATGGTACACCATCTATAAATGGGCCATTTTCCATGGCTATGTTAAATAACCAGAGGGTATGTGAATTAGCAGCTCCAAGTGATACCAATAGCCTCCAGGCAACCTGGCCTACGCGGCTGGAACCTGAGCATCACACGCAAAAAAAAGAGCTCCATCCGGCCGGAAATCCATGGGAAATCCATGGGAAATTCACCATTTCGATGATATTCCGAGCTCATTACTGGAGGGTATCTGTTTCTCGGAATTTTGCAACCAATATTCAGTGCAGACCTGATCTATTTCTCCGGTTCAGCTGAAACTCAGAATCGCTTCGACAAGTGGAGGTGGAGCGGGTGGAGTCGCGGCGCGAGTCGCGGCGCGAGTGTCGTGTAGTCAATGGCATTGTGATCAACATTTGAGACTGCTAAAACTAGAGATGTTACCCTCTGGTACATTAACTAGAGATGTAGGCGATTTTCAGGGTCTGTGTTAATTTACCAGAGGGTAAATGTTAATCATTCATAACTCCATATTTTGCAACCATACAGTTTTTGGGACCAGAGGTATGCGGTATGCGATATGTGGCCACCCTGGATGTTCAAGAATGACAACGTCGGAGTTTGGATTTAGTATGAAGCTGTCAGAAGATTCAGCCACAAAGATTTACTTCTGAGTTCCATTTTTGCCCAAGTCCGATATTCTCCAAGTTCGGTCCATTTTTGCCCAAGTCCGATATTCTCCAAGTTTGGGGTTAGCTCAAGTTTGGATCCAATGACAGTCGGACACAGCATTTACCCTCTGGTAATTTGTAACATAGCTATTGAAAATGACCATTTATTTATAGTTGATTATCCATGAAAAATGATGATTTTCCATAGTTTTTTGATATATTTACCAGAGGGTATTTTCAGGCAAAGCGGAATCGAGATCATTCCGGTGCTTTCGAAGGGAGATGACTCTTGGCAAGGACTGATCCCCAATCTCATGTGATCCATGTGATCCGATGGTCAGCGATGGTCAGCATGAGGGGGTCACGAATGAGAACATGTCAAAACACGACATCTAAACAGATAAAAACTGTAGGACATGTCAAACAAAAACTGTAGAAGATGTTTTCAGAAACATGTGACAACTGTTAAAGCCTGATCATGCTGGCAATATCATGGCGGGATGTGGGAACGTTCCACAGCGTCGTCCAGTTCGCCTCCAGGCCGGCGAGGCTACGTTCAGAAGGTCATGAAGGAGGACGAGGAGAGTTTTTCAACTCGCCATTGGGGATTTTGGAAGATTTTGGAAGACCATCCTAGGAAAAATATGGAAAAAACATAACTAAGGCTGGATAGTTTGGGGGCTGTCCCCTCCATGGTGATCCAATGTGATCCATGGTCATGGTACGATTCGTGGGCTGATCCTTCAAGTAGCCATGGGAATACGCTACATCGCAAAAAGTTGTGGATGTCTACATGTAACATATGTAATAATGTACATAGATTGACATTATATTGAATTTTACTGACATATAACATGAAACATAGATTTAAATAACGCATCCTTCGCTGTACAGGAGAGAGGTGAAGGCTTTGTTCTTTCTGCCAAGCACGGAGCGGTGCTTTGTGGCCAGAAAGACATGGTCACAGCCGTTCGGGCGATCTATGCAGAACTGGGTGTACCGGAGGAGCTGATCCTAATGGGTGCGGGGGTTCTGGCGGTTGGGTATGAGTAATTAATTATTGGCAAAGCGTCATTTTCCTCGCCATTCAGAAAGGGTTAGATAAGGTTAGATACTCTCTCGCATGACATGTTGAAATTTCACCATGGCACACGACCTTGTCACAACGCATACACCTCACAAGAACGTGCGGTGGCTTAGAACTGGAACTTGGTGCATGTCTGTGGCACTGAAGGAAGATTCCTGCCATTCCTGCCATGTTTGTTGTTGCCAGTTTGTGGTCATGTCCTCCTAAATGGCCTTTGCAAAGCCTTTAAGTTACTCGCGAATTCTAACCTTAGGCCCCCATTTTGCCATTTTGTCATGCTGCACAGCATTGAGGAGAGAACTTTGTTGAACTTTTAGCGCCGACCTGCGAGAAAGCCGCGCTCGCAAGCCTTAGGCAATTTGAGGTCATCCCAATGAAAAACATCGTTGTTCCTGGTTGAAATTGGGACCGGCAGTCAATTTCTTTGCAAATTTTTCCAATCAATACCCTCTGGTAAACTGTTACATAATTATGGAAAATCACAATTTTCAATGGGTAAATCCACTATAAATGGCAAATTGCCATTTTCAATAGCTAGGTTAAATTACCAGAGGGTAAATTTGGTGAAGTGTGGTCAGAAATTTGGGAAAGCAGCATGATGATTTGATGGACTGACGCGGTCGCAAGAAATGTGACTGAAGCTCCTTGGCTCAGGAGTCGTCACCATTTCGTTGGCCAACAGTTTGTTGCAGTGAGGTCGCTAGAAAGAGCAGGGAAATTCACAGGCCTTTGGTTTCAAACACCAGCAACTCACAGAGCACAGAAACTCATCACGGAAACATTGACACATCATGGCTGCGGCATTCGTCGCACCCTGGGGTAGCGCAGGTGGCCAAAACAGCAACATTTCCGACACATCTTGATCATCGGCTGATCATCGGCTGATCATGTTGGAATCCGAATTGTAGACACCTGCTGTGAAGGGGTAATGTTAGTAACCAGCTTGGTGCATGATATGCCAGATATGCTGAAAGGGCATCCTGCACTCGGCAGGCCCGGCGGTGGCACAGTCCAGACCGACCAGAGCGACCTGGCGCCAAAAGAACGAGTCCAGAGATTCACAGAAATGTCACCACGAGTGCCTGCAGAAAGCTGGCTGGAGTTCAGCGAAGTGGCAAAAAACACGCTGAAAATTCACGCAATTTATATCAATTTATGCTATGTGGGCTGAGGTATGCGCTGATGTTCCCACAGCCAGGCCGATGGTTTGCCTTTTTGATCTTTTTGGGTTGACTGGTCCTTGTTCTGCTCTGGAGAGGGTAGAGGATACACACCCATACAATTTAGGGGTGCACCCCATTTTCAGACAAACCCAACAGGGGCATTTCCCCCCCAAGAGCTTATGGGTATTACAGGACAAACTTTCAAACTTCAATGGGCTGGGCGATCTCTCATGTTGAGACACACTTATCTCATCTTTACCAAACATGACTCATGACCATATGCCCCAAGTATGCTATACTTATATAATATATATATATAAGTAATATATATAATATATATATACAAATATGTATATATAATAAATGAACATATATAACTAAGATTCAAAGTCCCCCTCCAGTTAGATCACCTCAGCAAGGTGCTTGCCGCCTGCGCGAGCTGCGCCAGCATGGAAGACATCAAGGAGCCGTGGATTGGATGGTTTTGGAGGGCACTGAGTCGGGCCATTCTTTGTTGGGAAATGATATATATATATATAAATGCATATTATTATCATATCTTCAGTGTTTTTTGGTGGGCAGTCATCTCCACCTCCTCTGAGCTTTCGAGCTTTCACTTGGGTCATTGCCGGGATGCTAATAGGAGATGCTTCTGGACATTGGTGCAAATGATGATAGACCATAATGTATATATTGGGACAAACCATGGGATGTCCCATTCATTCTTTTTGAACATATCTTTTACCCTCTGGTAACTTAACATAGCTGTTGCCCATGTAGTTCGTTGATTTCCCAGTTCGCAAACTGTTAGCTATTACAAGAGCTTAACCTTTATTTCCATTTTATTATATGCCCGAAAACTATAGAATGTTTTTTTTTTAGAATCACGATTTTAGTGGGAATTTACTCTATCTTTTTGGGGGTAGACAGTGTATGCCGATGCCCGACATGGCTGCTTTCCTGGTTTTTCCAACTGGGTCTGAAACTGGGGGACAACCCCAATTTATGCTGTTTTCTTTTTTTCCGGGGGGGAACATCAAACATCACATTTGGTGGTACCGTGGTACCCGATTTTCCGACGAAGCTTTCCATATCTGGCCCTGGCAGGTCCATGCAGTGCTCACTATCGCCGGTGCGCGCCGGCGCGAGTTGTTTCGTCTCGTTTTTCGCTCTAGCCAAGTTCCAGATCAGGGTTGGTGAAAACCGATGAAAACAGATCATTTTTAAAGTGAGAATCGCGTGCTTTCAAAGTAGCCCAATGCTCCAAAAGCCATTTGGACGCAAGTTTTGACGACCCTTGGGCCTTGGATCATTGGAACTGCCAAGATGAAGCTTCAGCGAGTGGGAAGGAAGATGTTTGGCCCCACATCCAGATGCGTCCCGTTGCCAGGGTTTTCCCAGAATCGAGCAGGAATAGGTCCAGGGAAGCAGGGGGGAAGCACGTTTCCACTGCCAGGTACTGTTCAGCCTGGCTACAGCGTTTGTGGCCTGTAGGACTTACGAGTTTTCGTGCCAAGAATCGGCCCGAAATCGGGAGCCAAACATAATGTGGTCTGTTTCAGTAGGGGCAAAGGAATGCTCAAGTGGGGCACTTGCGAAGGTTGCCTTTTTGTTGACATGGGTTTGGTTGAAAATAGAGTACCCCAAAAAGTACCCCAAAATGTGATGCTTTATCAATTTTATGCCAAATAAAATAGTATAACATAGTCATTTTCTGATCATGTTTGGGGGTATACCCCATTTGCAGACACAAAAATCACCTGACCCAGCTGGAGACCAACGATCAGCCGGTTGTGGGCCATCCTAAAAGAAATCACTTTGGATCATGAGCTTTTTAGGTAAAACCCAATTTCATGAAACCGTTCCCAACACAATTTGATGGGAATAAATTGCAAAGGCACTCCTGCATGATAATCGACCACTTGCAATATTTTCTGAGATAAGATGTCTAAGATGTTTCCTTCGTTTGTTTTTTCGTCAGAAATTCGTTAGGCTTTTCGTCGGGTGCTTTGTGGCAAAACATTTTGCCACAAGATTTTGCCACAAATTCTTTCGTCAGAATTTCTTCAGGATTTTGTCAGAATTTCGATTGAACTTGAGTTGAAGCAACGAAATCTTTGACAAAATTTCGACCATTTTTTCACGATCATTTTTTTGTGGCAAAACGTGTGGCAAAAGGTGTGGCAAAATGCAATCCAGAATTGCCACGAAATCTTCAACAACATATCCACATAATTTTTAACAAAAACTCAACGAAAGCTTCAATGAAAAATCACATTGCAAATCATGAGCTGTGACAATCCAAGGTATAAACCATCCCCAGTCATGGTAGGTTTATGGTTTATGGCAGGTGAATCCCACATATCATGGCCGCCCAGGAGCCGCAGGAGAGGACGAGGAGGAGTCCTTTTGAGGCCGATTTCGAACGAGTCCTGTGTGGGAAGCGTTTCAAGTGTGGGATGGATCAGGTGATTGCATTTAATTTTTTTCTCAATTGGAGCTTTATCATAATGTATATATATATAAGTATATATATATGTATATATATAATAATATATGTATATATGCCAGTAGTACCGCACAAGGCGGTGGCGGAAGTTTCAAGAATAGGAAACCTATAGGAGGGGTTGGTTGTTGTGAATCACGGATGGCAGGGCGAATCCGCTGATGGACCGAAAGGTGGTTGGAGTAGTGTTTTTTGGAGTGGCTGCAATGGTTGCAGTGGTCACCTCACCACAACTGCTGGATGTAGTGTTGTGTAGTGCAGTTGTAGTTGTAGTTGTAGGTGTAGGTTTATGTGTAGTTGTAGTGTAGTGGAGTGGTAGTTTTAAGTGATAGTTGTAATGTAGCGTAATTCATGTAGCGTAGTTGCAGTTGCAGTTGTAGTTGTGGTGTGGTGTAATTAGTGCAGTGTATTCTAGTGTTGTGTACTGTAGCCTGGTATAGCGTAGTGTAGTCTAGTGTATTGTAGTGTAAAGTAGTGTAGTTGTAGTTGTAATTGTAGTTGTAGTGTCGTGTTGTGTAGTGCAATGTAGTGGTAGGTGCAGTTGTAGGCAGCGTAATGCAATGTAATTAGTGTAGTGTTGTGTTGTGTAATGTAGTGTAGTTGCAGTCGTTTCTGTATTTGTAGCTGTAATGTACTGCAGTTTAAGTAGCGTATTGCAGTTTAATGTAGTGTAGCTGTAATTGTAGTCGTAGCTGTGGTGGTGGTGGTGGTGGTGGTGGTCGTCGTCGTCGTAGTAGTAGTAGTTATTACTATGATTAGTAGCAGTAGTAGTAGAAGAAGTAGTAGTAGTAGTAGTAGTAGTAGTAGCAGCAGGAGGAGGAGGAGGAGTAGGAGTAGTAGTTTTAGTAGTCGTCGTCGTAGTCGTAATCGTAGTCGTAGTCGTAGTCATAGTCGTAGTCGTAGTCGTAGTCGTCGTCGTAGTAGTAGTAGTTGTTGTTGTTGTGGTGTAATTTGTGTAGTGTAGTGGAATTAGATGTAATTACTGTAGCGTAGTGTAATTAGTGTTGTGTAATGCAGCGTAATCTATTTGTACTTGTAGTTGTAGTAATAGTGTAGTGTAGTGGTACTCGTAGTCGTACTTGCAGTTGTAGTTGTCTCGCTATCTATCTGTCTATCTGCAAGCTTGAAAACGAAGCTATTCTGCGAGACTTCCTCAGTTTTTGAACTTGACAACATCAAAAACGCAGCAATTCAGTGAGACTTCCTCAATTCTTGCACTTGACAACGTCAAAAGCGAAGCAATTCTGCGAGACTTCCTCATTTTTTGAAGTTGACAGCATCAAAAACGAAGCAATTCTGCCAGACTTCCTTCAAAAATGGAAAGTTGAGTGCAGAGCTGACGGCCTCATACCAATGCGTTTTGCAATATTTCGACCCCACCTGTCTAAACTACTGCGCCTGCCACAAAAAAGTGATACCGGGTCATACGAAGTGCTGCACCTGTCACGCAAAATCATCTCAGCAAACCTGAAGATCTGATGCTCCAAAATGCAACCCATCTCAAGAAATCAGCGCCCGGACCTCCTAACAGCTCTGATGAACATGTCTCTTGTATTGCGCCTGCCACGGAAAATGCATCCTTGCAGATCCTCTTGAAATGCCCCACGCCTGCCATCTTTTTTGGAAATGTTACAAAACCCTCACGTTTTGCTCACTTTTAACAAGGTCCACAATCCCTTGCGCCTGCCACGCGAAAGCACATCTGAACGCCCAAAAGTGGTCCGAACATGTGGTGTTTTTAACGTTTTGACTTCGAAATGTGCTTCGCGCCACAACGGCGTGCAATTTTTCATCTCTCATCTGCCCAGCTGGCTCCGCACCCGCCGCTTTAGCGAGCCTACTTTCGACCCTCTGGAGCCGCAAATCACTGGAAAAAACACAGCGTTCGCAACTTTCCTACCTTTTCGCGCACCTGCATCTTCTTTCTTCCGACTCTTTCTCTTCTCTGATCTTCTCTTCTCTATTCTTCTGCTCCACCTCTGCTTTTCATCTGTCCATATTGTCGGAAGTTTGACTTCTAAACTTCCTTCGATAACATGATATGTATATATATATATATGTATATATATATATATAGAAGTGGACGCATGGCTCGAAGATCAACGCGTATCAGCCAGGGGAAGCCACCTGACCGTAAACAGCTCCCTAGGCTCCCTTTTTTTAGACCTAGTCAGGCGGGGCTCAGAAGTGGACGTGGAACAGCGATTGTGCGGGATCTCTGCGATGGGTTCTATGAACCGAGCTGGTGAAATTTCACAAGCAACAAACCACAATGGAGGATGCAGCAGTGCAAATATTGGTACCGAAACATCCATAAGGATCATGCCAAATTTCACAAGGGCATAGGTTGAACAAACCAACATGTTCGCTTCTGTCCATTAATGAATACCTGCATTTTTTTTGAACTCTTTGGCTAAGAAAACAATATACATTTTCATTTGTTTTTGTTAAATTTCCCATTTTCATCGGAGAACACTTTCGCAGACCTGATCCCAATGACACATGTTATAGCTTCGGGTTTTGTGTCATCCTCACAGCAAACAATTAATCTGATGGTTCCAAGGCGTGAAGTGGAAAGCGCGGTGTTCCCAGCAGTGTTTGACTGCGTCCCAAGTGCATCAGTGGACCGGCGCCTATTCCGTTCATTGAGATGCCCACAAGGGGAGAATTTCACTTACTCATGGTGTCTCTTATTACCCTCTGGTGAACTTGTTCTCAAGTTGCACTTTGTGCTCCGGGAATCAACCGTGGCAATGGAACATCCTCCATTTATAGATGACTTTCCTATTAAAAACTCCACTTAGTTTGGGGATTTTGCAGATTTCCCAGCCAACCAGCTTTGATGACACCGTTGGTAAGTGGGATCCATTTTTTTGGGGATTCCAAGCTTTGATCCATAGCTTCAAGCCTTCGAGCTGGTACAGCTCCAGCATGGGTGATATCACACACCTTCTCAGAGTTTCCCTTGAACATTTCCATAAAAGGATCATATGAAGATCATAAAAGAAACATCCGAATTTGGGGGTTCCATCCATCAACCCCTGGGCTTTCACCGGGAACCAAAACAGTTTCCTTGCCAGATGATGGCAGATGATGAGGACCTGGGAGCACGGCATTGTTGCGCCCACCTTTGCAATGACTTATCTCAACTTATCTACTTAGATCGACTTCTTTTCTGGCCATGAAACCTGCTGAATTGTGTCCTTTCAGTTGATCTCCCTTGCTGTGTTGCCTCGGATCCGCACAGCGACCAGGAGGTTCTTTCAGATGTGCCCGAATTGAGCCGGCAGGTGGAAACCATAATCCTTTCTGTTCGGTTGAGCAAATGGGTACGGGTCAGTTGGTAGCCTTAAAAATCCTTCAAATATTGTCTCAAATCTGAGAAACCTTGACCCAAAATGACCCAAATGCATCCAAATCGATGTTTTTTTGCTTCGGAGCCTTTGTAGAGTTGGTGCTAGGAGTGCGTCCAACTCCCATAACCCCATCCCCAAACTATTCTTGGGGAACAGAGAGCCGTTGAATCGATCACTTTTGGGAATGCATGGAAATAGTGAGTGAGCACGCCTTAGTTTCACAATAACATTCTCCTAACTGCAAGTGACTAGTGTCCTAGGTTAACATGCCTTCGGATTTCTACTGAGTTACTCCTTGAATCAGACTGAATTTCAGCTCTCAGGTCGAAGGTGGTCGTCCGCGCTATGCGGAAACACGCAGCCTCCCACGCAGCTTGGGCACAAAATCTCAAAAACTGCTCCGTTTTTGCTTTCCGATGGCATCCCCATCCGAAACAACAGGGGTTGGTAACTGTCCCATTTTGGGAATATTGGACATCACCTTATAGTAGCCATTATAGACCATATACCTAATGGTTGGGTGATGTTCAGTGCAGCTGCATCAGTGCAGTCGCCCCTGAGGTGTTCTCTTTCTTCCAGAGCCGAAGTACCGCGCCTTTGTTGCCAATGTGTCCGGGACTCTGTAGACTCTGACTCTGCGCGACCGCTTCGACTGGTTCGACTCTACCCATAGATTACATACGCTTCAGATATGACACTTACATATAATTAGCTAATATCATATCCTACCTACAAAATAGCGACATATATATATATACACATGTCTGGTACAGACTCATTTACACGTTTGGAAACATCGATACATTCGTCTACATAGATATTAATAGAAATTAATACACCACTGTATAATACAGATATACAAAGGCGTACATTTACAATGATCTATAATTTTCTCTCTTCCTCCCTCTTCTTATTGCACAGTTCATACTTTGCCCCCCTTTCCAATGTCCTGCATGTATGTAATGTAATGTAATGCATGTAGTGTAGTGTAGTGTAATGTAATGTAATGTAATGCAATGGTAGGGTAGGGCAGGGTATGGTATGGTATGCATGCATGCACGTACTAATATATACATGTATGGAGTGCGTATGTATGCATGCAATGAACGTAATGCAATTTCAAGTCATGTAATGTAATCTCATGCAGTGCATGCAATGTTTGCAATATGATATGACGTGATGTGATGGGATGGTTTTTGGTTTCTTACTTGCGGAATGCAATTTACTGTCCGTAATGGAATGAAATGGAATGTGATGTGTTTTTATATGTGTATTGTATGTATCATATGTATTGTATGTATCATATGTATCTACATATCATTTGTATGTCTGTATGTATGTCTGTATGTCTGTATGTTTGTATGTAAGTATGTCAGTATGTCAGTACCTGCGTACGTAGGACGTAGGTAGGAGGGTAGGTATTTATGTAGGTATGTATGTATATTATACACATTTATGTATACATTTAATTTATGTTCATATATGTATACATATATTACATTTGGCGGTGCCAACGCGTGCTTCCTATTTTGACAATTTCGGCAGCAGCAGCACGCAGGGCAGGGTTGCAAATACATGTATTCCATATAATATGATATATGCAGACATGTGTCACATCCTGAGGCCCGGCGACAGTGGATTTGATCCTCTTGGGTGCGCCACCGGGGTCCCAAATGGCTTGCGACAGCTGAAATGGTGGGTCAAAACCCCTGGAATACCTGAAATTGAACACCAAAACAACCTGTAGATGTTCATCCCCCTATGGTATATTAATTGGTTTTGACACATCCCCAAATTTCATTTCTCCATTAAAAGACCATGGCGATGTGGCGAACAAAAACGGAGAACTCAGCCAGCAAGAACATATGCAGTGGAAAGTCCATCCCACACCGCAAGGGAACACTGGGAACCCAATTCTGGAGGTTTCTTTGGTGCATTGCATGGGCAGTTTGTTGAAGAATTGAGAACTCCTTAAAACTGTCCATGATTTCCCAAAAGTATCAAAAACCAATGTTTCTCAACATAAAAACCCATCAACACTTTGCGGGATTTGAACAAACAATTGCTGATGTCACAGGCTTTGCTCAGACGTGCCAACCTTTGTTCAGTACAGAGAGGCGCCGGACCACTGCTTGGGCACATGAAACCATCGATTATAGAGACAGTGACATCTACGCTGTGACAGAAGTATATGGCAGTTTCTTAAAATGGGGGATCCCCACGTCACCATGGGTTTCATTGCTAAATCAGTCTAATGACTTGGATGATTTGGGGTACCCCCCCATTTTAGGAAACATCCATATAGAACAAAAAGAGGCAATGTACATCGCATATGACAAACCGATCCTCGAGAGGCATACGTTGTATAGACTGAAACATGCAACAGCCGCAAGATATGCGAACAAATAGGAGGTTTACTGTGCCATCTAATGATTAGAATCTAATGCAACGTACGTGTATCTACATGTATGGGGTATATGTGATGAATAGTGCACTTATTCTACCTCACATCCTCACATTGCAAAATACCAAGACTGGTCCAGATAGAATACACATGAGAGTATAACCAACAGGAAGACCAACAAAACATGAGCAACTATATAGTAACTTCCAAAAAGATAGAAAGTCAAGTCCTCCTAAATTGTGACATTCACTACTTTTCCAGTTGTTTTTTGTTGGGAGAATCTGATTCGACTGTGCCATTGCGTCGTTTGCGTCGCCATCTCGGCTGGAGCCCAAAGTCGTGTTGTGCCGTTGTGCATCGAAGCGCCCAAGCCTTGCGGGATTTTTGGATGGGATAAAAAATGGAAGTTGGGACTTCAAAAAGGACTTTATGGGATATAAGAACTTTATGTTAATTGTAATATGACGGGGACATATTTTCATAACAAACAAGATGAATTATATCTGGGTGTGTCCAACAATGCCATAGGGAACATGATGATTTGCCTCGGTTTTGGGGCATATTTTCATTTTCAGACTTGCCCATAGTTGGGATTATTTGGATTTGGGGTTGTCCTACAATAAATCCTTACATTGAAAATACTGCCCCCAACTAAGAAACCTGGTTCCATCACGGGCTACATTTTGGGTATGTCTCGCACAATGGAAAGAGTCGGCGGGAAAGGGTCCCAGCTTGAGGGTGCCCGGACCATCCCTGTCTCCATGTCCTGTGTCCCAACGTCTGTCGTACTGTCTTTGGTCGTGGTGCGCGAGTGATCCCAGTCCCTATACTATGTATCTATACATATACAGTTACATGTGAAAATCTCTAATTATTTCTATAGAAATCGATGCAGTGCAAAGATAGAAAGAAAGAAAGAAAGAAAGAAAGAAAGACAGAACGAACGAACGAACGAACGAAAAGAAAGAAAGAAAGAAAGAAAGAACGAAAGAAAGAAAGAAAGAAAGAAAGAAAGACAGAACGAACGAACGAACGAACGAAAAGAAAGAAAGAAAGAAAGAAAGAAGGAAATAAAGAAAGAAAGAAAGAAAGAAAGAAAGAAAGACAGAAAGAAAGAAAGAAAGAAAGAAAACAAAGAAAAGAAAGAACAGAAAGAAAAGAAATAAAGGAAGGAAAGAAAGAAAGAACGAACGAATGAACGAAAGAAAGAAAGGAAGAAAGAATGAACGAAAGAAAGAAAGAAAACAAAGAAAAGAAAGAAAAGAAAGAAAAGAAAGAAAGGAAGGAAAGAAAGAAAGAACGAACGAATGAACGAAAGAAAGAAAGGAAGAAAGAATGAATGAATGAAATGAATGAATGAATGAATGAATGAATGAAATGAAATGAAATGAAATGGAATGAATGAATGAAATGAAATGAAATGAAGTGAAATGAAATGAAATGAAATGAATGAATGAATGAATGAATGAATGAAAAGAAAGAAATAAATAAAGAAATAAATAACGAACGCAAAAACTAAAGAAATATAGGTACATAGACAGAGAGAAAAAAATATAGAGACGGATAGATGGATAGATGGATAGATGGATAGATGGCTCGATGGATCGATGCATAGATGGATAGATGGATAGATGGATCGATCGATCGATGGATCGATGGATCGATGCATAGATGGATAGATGGATCGATCGATCGATGGATCGATGCATAGATGGATAGATGGATAGATGGATCGATGGATGGATCGATGGATCGATGGATCCATGGATAGATGGACAGATGGACAGATGGACAGGTAGATAGGTAGATAGGTAGATAGGTAGATAGGTAGATAGGTAGATAGGTATATAGATAGATAGATGGATAGATACATAGATACATAGATAAATAGAGAAATCGATAAATAGATAATTAGATAGATGGATGGACGGATGGGTAGATACATAGATAGAGAGATGGATAGATGGAGAGGTAGGTAGATGGGTAGGTAGATGGAGAGGTAGATAGTTTTTTGATGTTTTTTGGTGGCAGAACTTCTTGGCCTCAAGGACTAGCATGGGGAGGTCACGTGAAAATTTGCACAACCAGAAGCTCCACAATTTTCTCATGGAACTGCAGCAGAATCCGGAGCCGTTGGGGCCAGTGGTTACCGGCTATAGAGGGTGGGGTCAATTTAAGTTGTGGGACAAACCAGAGTCCCAGAGATTTGCTTAAAATGGGATGAATTGACCTCCAGTTATGCGGAATCGCTCTGTGGTACGGTGTCCGCAATAATTTACACCTATTGCACCTTCTGCTTTTCAGTATCAAAGGCGCAGGGAACATTTGAAGTCCAAATAACATGAAACACAGGCCAGCACTGGAGGTGGCTTGATGTGATCGCTCCAGGAGATCTTTGAACTCTACATTGGGAAGATCCGGAACAACAAAAGCAAGAAACGGGCCATGCAGGAATCGAAAGCCGAGGTAGTCCCTCGCCAGCAAACTTGGAGCCCAACAGCTCCAGGGCGGCAGGTGATATCACTTTGAATGGCGTTGGAGACGACAAGACAGATGGACGTCTTCCGAATTCCCCTATCGCATAGATGGAAGATCTCAAAACCCTTGCGGGTTGGTGGTTACTGTGATATTTTTTGAGTTTACATCTAATCCTAATATACATATAAATAGCCTTTCATTTTTCATCCCAAGATGATCTGTGTTTTGAGTAGCCAATCTCTGTGTTTTGACAACCACCAATCTCTGTGGGTCGAATGCGACTTTTCTGGGCCTTGTTTACGTGTCGCCTGGTTGGGGCTTTCGGTTTTGGCTCAGAGATGGGCTACCACCATTACCCGAATCATTCCGATTTGTAATGGATGATCAGAATGATGTATGATCATTGATTGCTTATGAATACATACCACCATTTGTAATGTAATGATTCTGATTTGGAATAATCCTGATTGCTGTTGTATGATTGGATTATAAGGATGCACCATCCATGGGATTATACAATAAGTTTCAAATGTATTGGGATATGATGGATATGTGACTGTGACGTAACACTTTTTCTAGCACCCTTTTATAATTTTTGGACGAAGCACCCGGGCGGCCCGCCTGGGAAAATCTTGAACTCATGGGTGAAATGTCCCAGAGTCATACCGAGTCCCGATTTTTTGTCGGGATGTACACTGGCGGGCGAATAACTTGTGGCCAGAAATTTCTTCTGGCTCTGTTGTACTCTGTCTGCCAAGGATCCTCATTTCGTGCTTGTTTAAAGGTAGGATCAAGAGCAAATTGTAGTTTCAACCACCATAAAATAGGGGGACTTTGAGGGTCTGAGTACTCTATCACCATGTACAGGATTTTTCTGGAGATTTCAGGATCTCCTTGTTGTCTCAGTGGGCTGGAAGCTAACGACATGACAGCACCCCAGCGTAGATGTAGGATGGTAGGCCCTGGTAGGCTGTTTCATCCAATGCCACAGCGAACCCAACGGGCTGCAAAGCCGATGCAAAAAAGAGGAATCGACAAAGGATGCTGCCGGTGCTGCAATCGCTTGAGGAATCGACAGTTTTGTGTATTGAAGATTATCGTTTTGTGCATACAGTACTCTGGGCATAGCTCGAAATTTCGCCACAAAAAAGATACAAAGGTGGCTGCAATTCTTAGCTGTTTTGAACCGCAAACCCATTCCTTGGAAGTTCAGCATTGCGCGCACAAGGACAACTGGATATTCCCAAAGAAACTGTTTTTTTGAGTCTTCCCCCAATATTGACCATCTGGCGATGGCGAAATTCACACCATCCAGAAACCATGGATGGAGATGAAACTTACAATGAATGAAACCACTGAGACCAAAGTCACATCCATTAACCATGGCTATAGGCCATAGAAATAGTTGATTTGTTGATTTACCCAGAAAAACAGCATTTTAGTGATTTTCCAGTTCGTTTTTTGTATGTTTACCAGGCCGGGTAACCATGGGGCTTTTCCCGGTGGGACATCTGGGCTGTACGGTGGGGCATCTGACGAGGCCGAACTGAAACATGGACGCCTGGCCATGTTTGCGGCGGTGGCATGGCCTCTGGCCGAGGTCACCTGCCCTTGATGCCCTTGATGCCATGGTCCGAGATGGACCACTTTGATAAACGGATACCCTCTGGTTATGTCAAAATAGCTATTGAAAATGGTGATTTATAGTGAGTTTACCCATTGAAAATGGTGATTTTCCATAGTTTTTTGTATGTATACCAGAGGGTAAACATTCTTTGCCTACTATAGCTTGGTGGTGACTGGAACCATGGAATGAAAAAAAAATAAATAATGACTTTCCATTCAGTTGGGAATCATCATCCCAACTGACGAACTCATATTTTTCAGAGGGATTGAAACCACCAACCAGATTATCTATATTTATCCAGTGGTCTACGTGGATTTTTTGCATATAGAATGATCATGAATCAATATGAATCACACATTTATATTTTATTGCTCGTATCATAAACAGAAAACATCACTGTGGTTCCCTGTAAACAATTTTCCCGTTATTATCTTCAGGGCTGGAGTTTTGAGCCCTCAGATTTGTCACCTGTGATTCTTCTATCAAACAAATCTAGCTTTCAGCGCTTCGGTAGTGGAACCTCATCACCTCATCCGAAAAGCGGAACCTTTTTTTTTTGGCGGCTGATGAGGATTTGAAGGTTCATTTTCAAACATTTCGATATTGGTCAAGAGAGACCCTCTGGGAATTCATCGAAGTAAATGGGCCGTCGATACCAGAAGATGACCATAGCAGTGGCCGCAGATTGTTGACCAAAGTCTGGTCGACTCCGATGATGCTACACAGCAAAGCTACGATTTGCCCGGGAACCAAAAAGAAACCGAAGGTGGAGCTGAAAGACGGGCTCCAGGACTACCCCTGTTTGGATGGCTTCGGTGATATGAACAATGATCCCCCTGTCAACCGCCACTCACTACCTTGAGAAACTTTCATAAAGAATTGGAATGAACTATATATATATATGCATTCACCTGACGGAGTGCTTGCTAATTGAACAGTTCGGACTGCCGCCCCCATGACAAATTTGGCGTGCGCGAAAAGGGCTTCACCCTTGACGAACATGCTGTTGGTCGGTTTTGAACATCAGAATTTTCCTGGATTTGTGATTTCTTGTGTGGAAATGCACCGTTCCATGAGTATGTTCTTGAGGACAACATGCGAGAACTGGTGCGGTACCCTCCAGCTAATCAATATAGTGTAAATATGACAATTAAAAAAAACATCCTAATGAAACAAGCATTTATTGCCATATCAATATTAACTGACTGAGTATCCATTGTTAGTGATATTTTTCCATATACACAAAAAAGGAATCCTATATCCCCATTGCACCCCCCAAATTAACACAAACCCATCAGTCGGGGGTTCAATACTATTACTTTCAAACAAATACCGATTATCAGGGTCGAACTCTTCATTTTGGGGCTAAATATGGGTAGATCCTACAGGATGGCCCCCACCAGTTATGAGTTGGCTTATAGACCATAAACCATAGAATTCAGCCACTTGTATCTCAACTTAGCTATCTTGGGGGGCCCCATAACTCTTCATTTGGTGGGGCTAAATATAACAGTTTGCTATGGAAAACCACCATGTTTCAGAGGGAGTCATCAACGAAGTAAATTGCCAGATTTATCATAAAGTTTTCCATGGTTTTCCATCATAAATCGATCATAAATTGGGGTACCCCCTATGGAAACCTCCATATTTAGCGATATCGGTGACTCGGTGACTTCTCCGAAAAAAAATCGCTCCGAGTTTGGCGGAGACGGGCGGCAAGATGCTGCCGCAGCTGGGTGGAGAGAACGACACGTGCGGACACCGAACGGAGCAGTGGAGCTTTTTTAGCTGGATGATCAATAGATGATTACTGGATCCATGGATTGGTTTAAGGGAAAATTTACAGGAAAACCCAATATTTAATGGGAAAATCACCATTGTTTCCTGTAGATTTTCCCGTGAAAACCAATCCATTGATTGGATGAGTGGATAAGTCATGGTAAATTTCATCACGACCTCACTGTCCTCCCGAGCCCTGGAAATCATGGGTTTTTATAAGGGAAATCATCCCCTTTTATGGCCGCAAGATTCAGGTTAGTGAATTATTATAATTTACCCAGATTATTATAATCAATAGATGATTACCCTCTGGTAAACTAAAATAACTATGGAAAATCACCATTGCTTAATGGGAAAATCCACTATTTCTATGGTCATTTTCAATAGCTATGTTAAATTACCAGATGATTACTGGATGAGTGGATAATTCATGGATGAAGAAACCATGTGATTCATTCTGATTTGGATCATGAATGTACGAAAAAAATATATTGGATGATGAATGGCATGATTAATTTATGATTGATTATTGATCAATAAATAGATAAGTTCTACCGACCAAACTGGAACTGGAGCTGGACACCCTCTGGTAGTCAATCGTGGCAATTGAAAAATCCTTTGTAGATCTTCAAAAAAGGACAGTCATCAGGATCTTCAATTGCCACGTTTGACCGGAGGCTGCAAACCATCCCGGTAGCCGACCATCATATCGGGGGTCATTTTAAAAAACAATCCCAAGCTGGATAATCTGGATTTCATAAACCTCAAAAGCGGATGGTGTAGATTAAACATAGATTAAACATAGATTAAACACCAAGCCAGATTTCATGAAGTTTGCCAACTTGGTCCCCCTGGGGATGGTTTGTTGGATTTCAGTGGAACACATGGCTGGGCTCAATCGGATCATTTAGACGACCTGTCAGCAACATACCTTTGGTGACACGATGGAGTAGCGGCTGTGCAAAATGCGGGGGTTCAGGTCAGGGGTTATTCATGGATATAACTACCCCAACTTGGGATATAACTGATATAACTGGGATAAGGTTTTCACAAGGTTTTCATTTCTGTTTTCATATCCAATTTCAACTGGAAGCCCCACATCAAATTGAGATTTCACCAGTACTTTTTTTTGTACTTTTACCACCTGCTGTACGAATTGTGATTCCTCAGTCGCAACAAAAATCCTGGCCGATTTTGACAGATCCAAAAAATATGTACGTCTCAACACGGAGGTGAACTATCCCAAATCAATCCAAATCAATCCAAATCATCTTACGGAAACATGGGAATTTGCTCAGTCCGGAAACAAATTTGAAGGACTCACCACCTTTGATGGGGGTGGCTTTCGACCAAACACAGCAGATTCCGGCCATGAAGGATGGACTGGCAGGGCTGGCAGGGCTGGCTGGGCTGGCTGTCGTTGGGGCCGCATTCGGTGCCTTCCATCCGAACCTTCACGGCAGCTGGGAATTTCTGTGGGATGATACCGAGCACCTTGGACGAAGATCGGAACGATCGAAACCTCGGGGTCAAAATCAGGTCTCTCAAGGTCTCTCAATGGGTGAAAGTCGACTCCATATTTTGAGGATTTTGGATGTTTGATGTTGATTGGATGAATCCCCGAGCTCCAACTTGAGGTTCGGGTTTTCGCCACGTTCAAATTGGGTCTATTAGCCTTCCCAAATGTGACAAGGAAATCAGTATGTTGGCATATGTTGGCATTCTGGGATGACTGTCACAAAGATTGCCAAATGCTGAAAGCATCAGGCCCAGGGCTTAGCCCTCAAGAGGTCTCCAAAACTTGGAGCTTGATCATAGATGATTTGAAGACATGGAACTTCGGGAATGACCTGGAATGACCTGCGCAAAAAAATCAGGACTTTGCAATTTGTATCATTTTCTATCCATCACCTGTTATCCAACAGGACTGTTGGGAGAGGTTGACGTTTTGAATTTGGATGGGTCCGAGGAACTTCAGTGAAGCCATGCTGAAGCGCCTCCATTGGTCCTTGGAAAATTTTCACTGGTGGTGTGAGACCTCTGTGCTGCGGGTATATGAGCCACTGGCGCTAGCCTTCAAGGCAGGGACGAAGTTGGGTTGCTGAGATGTAGCTCATTGTCGTATGCTTTTCAGATTGTTTGTAGATGTTTCTTGGAAATGGGAAGGATAAGACTAGCCTCTGGGTTTAGTTACTAGGCTTAATCATTCATAGTTACTAGCTTACAATCATTACATGTCATTACAACAATTATGAACCACTGACATCCATTAGTCAGACCCATTCAGACCCCATCGAGGAAGATTCCTCCACCAGAGGCAAGTGTAGCTGAGTTTTGGGAGCTCAGCCCAGAGCATCTACACATTGTGGCAGGCACGGCACGTGTTCACAGCCAGTTGAAACGGTGGTTCATCGATATTTTGCTAAAGAGATATTGGAAGTCAAGATAGTCAAGGCTGGCAACATTTTTTCTGTTTTAAACGCCCGAAAGCCACTCGATTCAGCCTTTTGGGCCACCAGCATCCAGATTGCGGGTCATGGGGCAACGATTTTTTGTGTCTTTTCCTGCAGGCTTTTCCCATGCTCTATGTGCCAGCTTGGCATTTCTTGGGAGTCGCAAGATCATGAGCATATTGAGCGAAGAGGAATTGAATCCTCCCCATGCTCCTTGGAATATGCACTGACATGATGTTGATCATTTGGAAAAGGCTATGTTTGGTTCAGCTTATCCCGAACATGTACCACTTTGGTATGTGTTATTTATACAATGTTATACACTAACATCTGTATTTGTGCAGATGCTACGATTTTTTAAAAAAACCAGAGCTGGAGTCTCAGGATGACTGGACGGTCTTTTGCAGAATGGCTGGAGCCATCACCTTTGCCGTTCATCCACTCTGCGCACAAGCGGTTTCATGGTCTTATCATGTTTTATCGAATCGGGCCTTCCAAGATGTGGATGCAATTGATCAATGGGTGTAATGCGGGTAAAACAACAATAAACCATCCCCCAAATCACCATAAATGGGTGATATAAACCATTTCCAAATGGGTGGTTTGTTATTCCTCTCACTTTTCATAGCAAATACTCCAGGTCCAGGGTCTCTGAGGTGTACGGGCACCGAAGAATGTTCAAGTGTTACTACTACTACTACTACTACTACTACTACTACTACTACTACTACTACTACTACTACTACTACTACTACTACTACTACTACTACTACTACTACTACTA
>Ga0126342_10004234_pt1 | contig 24330 bp, 20 predicted proteins | sample Cyp1metagenome_FD_92528 | JGI IMG/M metagenome (GOLD analysis project Ga0126342, IMG submission 92528) | Coral microbial communities from Lord Howe Island, Old Settlement Bay, Australia - Cyphastrea 1 metagenome | ecosystem: Host-associated > Invertebrates > Cnidaria > Coral ...
GATCACTTCCGGGATATTTTGAACCCTTATGGGGAAAAACCTAATTATGGAAAAATCGGACGCAGGCGCCGCCTGTCTAAGTTGAACGTTTTTTTTTTTCCATAATTCTGTCGGTGACCATACTGGGATTATAACCCATTTATAACTGGGGGGGGCACCACCTTGATCCACCTTGTATGTTTAGCAAATATAATTCAATTAGTATTATTACCATTATCCCATTATCATATAGCTATTCATTTCATAACATCATAAATCTCATATGAGGGTTTCTTAAGTCATGGGGGTACCCCCAAATCATCCATTTTCATAGGATTTTCCCTTATATTAAACCATCCAGCCATTGGGGTACCCCCATTTATGGACCCCTGCAAATATATATATATATATATATGCCTCCTATATTCCATACACCTCCATTTTTTCCGGAGCCCTGCATCATGATGTCGGCGCGTTCAGGAGCACCGCGCCACAGAACATGAGAGTCAACTTCTCATCATCAACCGCCGGCCGCTGAAGCGCTCGGACGCGCAAGCGGTGCCTCGGAAAAAAAAACCGATGGTATCCCATTCGGGATTACATGCAGATGTCCTGGGGATATATCCCGAAAGTAGAGATTTCTGAGAAATCCAATGGATTTTCATTGATAGATGCATGGCATACTCTATATTATATATATGTGCCTAAGCATCTATTTATTTACATCTATATGGATTACATGGGATTTAATGGAATGCAGTGGGGTAAACGATCTGCATTTTTGATGGGTTCTCCAGATCTATGTGAACGTTTACACGAGGGGAAATGGCCTTTAATAATATCAATCTGAATCAATCTGATTACCCTCCAGTAAACATACAAAAAACTATGGAACATCAGAATTTTTAATGGGAAAACTCACTATAAATTGCAATTTTCAATAGCTATGTTAAATTACCAGAGGGTATAACTTATAACTAGTATATACTATGAACAGATTAACCAACTAATGTGGGCAACCCAATAATAAACATATGTTATTTCGGGATGTTGATACCACCCATAAAAACGATGACTTGGGGGCTGGTTTTTGACATTTTTTAAACCACATTATACACTGATACTTGAAGGATCCTCCCACAGTCCTTGTAACTCCACTGGTAATTTAAAAATGTTCTGCATCTTTTTTGGGGGTTTACTATAAGTTCATCCATTGCCGCCAAGTGGTGTTTTTGAGTTATGTTTGTTAGGCATCAACTTGGGGCACCTCGGAGCAAAAGCCATCTTGTTCTGAAATCCCATGTTTCATCATGTTTTTTCAGAATTTTCCATAGTTTGTCCATAATTGGTCCATGTTTTCCATATTTTTTCCATCCATTTAGTCGTCCCCACTTGTGCTCATCGCAGGAGCCACTTCAGAAACCGGAGGACCTCAAGGACGAGGACGACCCGCCCCGACGCCCCACTGGAACCCCGCAGGGTGGCACCATGCCGGGCGCCATGAGCGGCACGCCACAGACAACGCCCGTGGTGACGGCGAAGTCGGCGCCTTCGCCAAGGCGGGGACGGTTTCGAGGTGATGTTGCAGGGTGGTGCCCCATAGTTAGCTAAGTTTGTTTATAAGTCCAATAACTATGGTTTATAGGTGATATATCTATAGTTACTGGGATTATAACCAATTTATAACTGGGGGGGCACCACCTTGTGGGCGATAGCTTGGAAGATAGCTTCGAAGATGTGGATGGAGTACAAGATTAAAGAGACATGACTCATGACTCTTGCAATTCGACTATGCCCGAATCTGCTCTAAGCTCGGCACTTGTTTCGAGGATATTGGGGTATTTTTGGTGATCTTTGCATGTCCTTTTTTTGGAGATGATATATCCTAAGATATGATTCACAATTGACCTCCGGGCACCAATGGAAACAAGCAGAAACCAAAGAAATTGGGAAAGCAGCGACTTCGAAACACCAAGAAAGGTGACAAACGGATTCAACCAGCACAGCGGTGCACTGTTTGTAGGTAGAATTGGGATTTTACGTTTAACATTTGGGCAACAAACATCGGGATTCAATATGCAAGAACAGGGATTAAGCTATACTACTATAGAACAGGAATGGTATAACATAGCGACCGGTTTACATATTACTGATTTAGTTTACCAATATACTATGATGAATGAAATGTGCTATTTCTATCTATTTCTGGGCGAAATCCGGACTTATGAGTGGTGAAGTCAGCTGAACGCCACAGGATGAACAGGCTAACGATTGTGGATAAGTGGGGATAGGGACATGTGGAGGTTTCCAAAGTCATGGGGGTACCCCCAAATCATCCGAATCATGAACTGGTTGGTGGTTTGGAACATCTTTTTTTCCCCATATGCTGGGAATAATAATCATCCCAACTGACGAACTCATATTTTTCTGAGGGGTAGGTCAACCACCAACCAGATAATGATGATTGATGATGATTAATGATTAGTGTTGATTAATGTTGATTAATGATGATTAATGATGATGGAATGGGATATTAAACATAGCCATAAACCAGCCAATAAATCATTCCAGGTTTCCCACTTTCGGGGTTGCTTTCATCGACGGCCAGATCTGGGGTCTTTTTGGCGCTTTCGCCAGCCTGCCATCACAGAAATCAAGGTTTTTCATTGCTGAAAACTTCGCATGGACGTTGAGATAACGCCCTGAATACTCCCACAAATCATTGATACCCTCTGGTAATTTAACATAGCTATTGAAAATCACCATTTTTAATGGGAAAATCCACTATTAATGGTCATTTTCAATAGCTACGTTAAATTACCAGAGGGTAATGGCAGCTTCCATCTTTTTTTGTGAAAGAAAGTTCCGGACAACTCCCATAAATCCTTGAAGCTCGCACAACATCATCAAACAAAATCGCAATGCCCCCCACAATATAGTTATTGATAAGCTAACCAACTTAGCTATCATAAATCAGCTATTAGCATTCAAGCCATTGAATCCCCATGTTTATTGGTTCAATTAGTGAAAAATCATGATTTTCCTCTGGTTTCTATATGTTTCTATCATTTTCCCAGCTTTTCTAGATATTACAAGGTGGTTAAAAAAACACCATTAACATCCATTAACTAGACTAATATCGATATATCTACCATAAAACCCAAAAAAATATTGGAGTTACAAACTCACCAACTTATCTGTCATTCATCAACCATAATGCCATGGATTCTCCGCTTTTCCTGGCGAAATCCATCGTTTTCCGAACTGGGCCCAGGAGTCCAGCTCCACCGGGCGATGGACCGCCACCTGTGGCGCCTTTGAAGCGAAGGTCACAGACTTCAGGGGGTGACCTGGCAGCTGAAAGGGAAAAACACGTGATGATCCCCACACCATCCCACACCTAACATCACCTAACCATAGTTAGGATATATGTAGTTAGGAATATGATTAAGGATGATATATTAGGAATATCATGATAATCCCAAAAGGGGGTGTAAATCCTATGATCCTATGGGAATATAGTAATGATCATCCCCCTAACGAAATGGATCCTATAGGTCCTATGGGGGTGTAAATCCGGCCATAGTGCATGACCTAGTGATTCAACCAAACCTGGTGATGACCTAGTAATCAAAATTTATTGTGATTTAATTTTCTAGTGATTGTTCATTCCATTATCAATTCACCCATGCATTCATTTATCCATATTTATTCCATTTTATTTCCTTGATTATAGGATGATAATTGAGAATCAGTGAGCCATTAATGGAATTCAAGAATAGGAAATAACTAATTGATGATCTAGCAACCAATAAAAAGTGACTAATGGGATGATAGCGCGAATGAATGGAGTTTGTAACGGTATCAACATGATGATCCTAACCAATAATTTAATAATGGGGAATATCGTGATGACCAAAGCTGAATCGTGATGAATAGGGTGATACTTGGCAATCATTGATCCATTGACGGCATTTGATAATGGGATTTAGCAATCAATGAGGTCCTAATCAAAAATGAAACCCCTTACCCCCTAATCAATAATAGGATAATGATATGACTGGGATATACTAAGATTTAGGAATATAATAATAATCCTATGGAACCGGGGTGAAAACCCAACCATAGTGCAGAGTCAATAATATATAGTGATCTACCCAATGATGATCCTAATGATAATGATGATTATGGGAATATCATCATGATCACGGGTTTCATTACATTCCTGTTAAAAAAATACAGTGATTTAATTCCAGGATCATTCGCCCATTAATTCATTTATTCATTTGCTCCCTTCATTATAGTATGATAATTGAGAATCTTGAGAATCATTGACCCACAAAAAAAAGGGATTCAATAACGGAAAGTAAGAAATTGATGATTGTACTCAATCATAGTGACTAATGGGATGACTGTGGGAATTAGTTGGGCTTTGTAACATTTTTGTGAATAGTGATTAAAAGGGAAGGCAACTCATGTGGGAAAAAAACCCAACTGATTAGTGGTATAAACCCTAACCATTAGTTATAAACCATTAGTTATGTTTACCATTCCCAAATGATTAATGTCATAAACCACCCATGACTGGGAATGGTAAACATACCCTCTATTTATGGTGAAATTGGGGATGCTTTATAGCATTGTTGTGCCAACATTAATGATAATCAATGAAGATCCCAACAATGCCCCATTCCTTTCAGTGGTGATATCAAGCCATATCAAGTTGGGATATTCCGTCAGAGTTAAGCCATACATATATACATACCTTATTTAGATTTGCTGAATCCGTTATTTCTGGATTGTAAATTTCTTCTTCCTGCTTTGTGCCGCATTTACTGACAACAAAAAATTGTGTTTGGGAACCCTATGGACCCAGTCCAAGCTTACACCTGGCTGGCCACAACATCGTTATCCCCATCTCTTATGGAACGTCCCGAAGACAACGTCCCCTTCACGTCCCACCTCAGTCGGACAACCGAACAACATTTCACCTGGGGCCATGCAACAATGGAACAGGAATCATGACAAAATATTCAGCAAACATCCAATTTGATGTTAAATCATGAGCAATAACATTAGATTGCTAATGTAACTAATGTAGTTCATAGTAAACTCTACTCTATTGCTGGCCTTAAACTACATAAACAACTAGCAGTTAATTCGGTGAACAATAAACAATGTTAACTATTAACTATATCAATATATATATATATATATCACCAGAATTTTTCACTGTTAGGTACCTATTAGTTCACAATTTTCTTTACATAAATCACTAAATAGTGCTAACAATGTTAGCAATTTTATTTTAGTTTTAAAAAAATGGTGATATTGGTGAACACCTATATTTAAACACTAAACAATGTTACCCTCTGGTAAACATACAAAAAACTATGGAAAATCACCATTTTTAATGGGTAAACCCACTATTTCTATGGCCATGTTCAATAGTTTTTTGTATGTTTACCAGAGGATAAGTGAATCATTCAATCCCATTTTTTCTAGCTATATCAACTACACAATGTCTGGTTGGTGGTTTGGTACTTGCCTTTTATTTTCCCATATATTTGGAATAAATATCCCAACTGACTAACTCATATTTTTCAGAGGGGTAGGTATACCACCAACCAGTTAACTAAACATAGCCATATAAAATGGCCCATTAATAGATGGTTTACCTATTAATAGCATGGTGGATCTTTCCATGGCGAACTGTTAGTCATAACCAGAGGGTAACATTGTTTAGTTAATATAGCTAGAAGAAATGGGATTGAATGATTCACAGAAATCCTTTGGTTTCTACATTAACCAAAAACGATGGTTTCAATCACCATGCTATTTAGCTGGGTAAACAACGTTAACTAAACAGTGCAACGCCATGTGGTGCCCCCCAGTGATGTGAACGTTGGTTTATAAACCATTGTAAGTATAGATATACATAGATATACCTACCATAAAGCATAGTGAAATTGGAACTATAAACCAACTTATCAATGGGAATTTCAGGATCCTAAAATGGAGGTATGTAAACGTACCAATTTTCAGGCCATATTTTGTGGGGATCTTCCCTGAAATTTAGGCCTTATATTTAGGCCCTATAGACTTAGCTAACCAGTTATGTTTGTTGGTTTATAAACCATAGGAATAGTATAGATATACCTACCATAAAACATAGTGAAATTGGAATTGTGTTCACCAACTTAGCTAACTATGGGGCACCACCTTGTAGCTATAACCAGATGATATTTCGACCGAGGCTTGGAGGACGCTGGAGACGAAGGACGCGATAAGTTGGAGCCGTTGAGGCGCCGGGGAGCTTCGCCATGTTTCGAGATGCTTTACCCTCTGGTAACATGGTATTTCTAGGGTATTTATAGGGTATCTATATGGTATTTAATTATAGTATTTATAGGGTATTTATAGGGTATTTATCGGGTATTTATAGTATTTATAGGGTATTTATGGGGCATTATATTATATATTGATGATATATTGTATTTACCTTCTGGTATTTTGTTACAGTTCTCTGTGGTATTATATATATATATACATAATATGGCCCACATGAAAAGAGGGTCCTTCAGGGTAAGAGGATTGACAACGGACTGAGGAAGTACGGAAGTGTTTAGCTGCACCTGGTGTGCTTGTGAAATGGCCCACGGTGATCCAACTTTACTTTTCCCAAGGTGTCGTGCATGTTAGTTTCCAGGCTTGCGCCTCTCTCTTCTCGCACCATTTATCCCTCCCACAAATGCTAGCGTGGGGTTTGGCTGATTGTCCGCCTGGAGGGAGTCCATTTATAGTTGATCTACCCATTAAAGATGGTGATTTTCCATGGCTGTTTGTATGTTTACCAGAGGGTAGTCATAACAGAATATAATTGGTGAATGAATGATAGTGACAGTGGTGAATGATGAATACTTTTGATGGTTTCATGATGAATGATACTGGTTTATAATGGATGATGGCGTGCAAAACAATGAATGATAATGGTTGATGATGAAAAAGGGTGAATTGTACGAGGTGAGACCCCCATGGCCGAAGTAACTTTTTTTTTTGGTGGGGTAAGGCAAGTGCAGTTGCCATACCGCCTAAGTTTTGGACTGACTTGGGGGCCATACGATCATCATTGTGCGCCATATCAACTATTACCCAAACGGTTGAATGTTTGCTGTGGAACACCGCTGATTCATGGATCATTTACCTCTTAAGAATGGTGATTTTTCATAGCTATGTCAGATTACCAGAAGATAGTCACTGAGTCATCTTAGAACTTAGATGGAGGTTGGTTCAGCTTGCTTCATGCCTATAAGCTTGAAGGTTCTTCAGGGTCAGCGAGCATGGCAGCAAGCATCATTTTGCATGTTAAGCGGTTGATAGGGGAAAAGGATCATGTTTCATATGGGTTCGTCTGAACATAGAGTGCCCCGAACCCCCATGGATTATCATGATTTTCCTGTCAATTTGCTATATACATACATACTATATACATATACATATATTGTATATATATATATATGTGTGTGTTTAGAGTTTCGTTTGGGGACAGGGTATCGAAGGTGAAAATTGTGAAAAAAATATATTTGAGTTTTGCATTGATGGGTGCACCAATGCGCCCTAGTCCTAACACCATGAAGGGAACGCTGTTTTGCACCTCTGGCACGTTTGTGGTTTCAGCCAAGACTAGCTGGTGGACATTGGTGGACATCGTTCCCTTCTAGAAAGTTTCTTGCTAAGTGGTCAGCCCGGAAACATTTGGAAACCAATTGAGGTTTCAAAAATTCGGTGTGGTATGGCCGGTTTACATGGCTTTCCCGCCAATTTCCATGTATAGTACCCCATTTAGGCCACACACGTTGGTCCTTGCAAGCATTTTGGGGAGGAAGAAGAAATCACATCAGAAAATTGTGGAATCACAGTGGGCAGCCCAAATTCATACAACATGTTTTACAATTTAGATATGAATCTAAAGAAATTTGGATCCCAAATCATTTTTTCGGAAGCCCTAACATGCTTCTGCAAAGAGTGAGTTTCATGGGAGGATTTCCGCAATGTGTCTTGGAACATGTAGTCCACGAATGCGAAAAATGAACCAGGAGATATAGAAATCCCGAGGTTGATTCTCTTTCTTCAAAGTTTCCCATTTCGATAAAAACATGTGAATAACTGGAAACTGGGAAACATCATCACATACGGTTTGTTTATAGAGAATGCCCAAGAAATCCACTGTTTGATCAATAGTTTACTTATTGAAATGCATGGTGTTTTTTTTTTGGGGGGTTTAGTATTCCCCCACTGTTTCCAGGCGGAGATCTTTGACGTCTCATTCCTTGGTACCTTGGTTTTCCGAAAATGGGGGTAGCCCCATGACTTATGGGTTTTGAATGGAGAATCCATATGAAAATCCTATGATCATGGAGGATTTGGACGAATTTGGATGGATTTGCATGGTTTATCATGGAAAAAACTATGATTTATGATGGATGAGAACTAGGGGTACCCCCATGACTTAGGACACCTCACAGATGAGTAATCCTTACAGTGGCCCCCTGGAACAAAGACTTGACAAGCTGGGCCAGTTGCCAGCATGTCGTTAGGAATCACAACGAAGAATGGGGATGGGTGCGTGAACATAAAGCGCATAAGAACAGTTATAAATGACACAATTATACATGATTCATGATGACCAGTCACAATTACAATGACAAGGGCTTGGGCTTTTTGCGCCGCTGGGGACTGGTTTTGTAATCTAACCCAGAGCTGACACTCCCCATGAAAGCAATTGTAGTGAGCCAGGCGAGAAGTTTGTTCAAGCGTAGCCAGGTTTGAAACTATTTACTGAGGTGACGGTACAAAGTGACACCCCTGGACGATGTATCAGCAATCATCAAATGTGTTTTTTCTTTCCAGGGTATCTACTTGAACGATCCTGAACCCGCATCCCACTTAGTAATTGGGTAAAAATAACCTGTAAGACCCAGTTATATGTTGAATGTATCCTCCGGTAATCAAACGTGGCAATGGAAAATTCGTTATTGATGTATTTTTACGATTAAACATTACTGGTTGGTTTGGAACATTTTTTATTTTTCCATATCTTGGGAATGTCATCATCCCAATTGACGAACTCGTATTTTTCAGAGGGGTAGGTATACAACCAGTTATAATTTTTACGATTACCTTCTGGTAAACATACAAAAAACTATGGAAAATCACCATTTTCAATGGGTGAATCCACTATAAATGGCAATTTTCGATAGCTGTGTTAGTTTACCAGAGGGTATGGGTCAAGACTATGGTGACATTCTATTCTCTTTCCATAAAAAAAAGAAGATTGCTAATATCCTATTGTATCGCAATAATATCATCATATCATAATAGATATCCCATTATATCCCAATAATATCAGTGAATCATGTCAACCCCGGATTAATGGTTACCATGGAAATTTTACCAATAAATATGGATGGGGGTTTTTACCGGTGAAAATTTTCCCCAACAAACCAATCCATTGAGTAAACATTACCCTCTGGTAAACATACAAAAAGCTATTGAAAATGGCCCAGTCGACATAGTGGATTTACCCATTAATAGCATGGTGATTTTCCATAGTTTTTTGTATGTTTACCAGAGGGTAAAACCCCCATTGAGTTGGGGGACTTCCCCGCCATGTGAATTTATCCGAGGTCGACAATTCGCAAGGGATGTCACTGCTGCAGGTGCCACAGAGGCGCCGACTGAAAAGGGGGACACCGACTGGGTGAGATGACGATGGAAAAGCCTGGTTAACTATGGCCGGTATACCATTGTTTATAAGGGATATAACTATGACGAATGGGTTTATAAATGTTTATAAAGCAACTTATAACCTATGGTTTATAGATGTTTATAGTTTATATTTGGGATATGATAGATAATGGGTTTATAAAGCAATTGACATCACTGGGGGGCCTCACCTTGCATCCCAAAATCATGGCACGATGGTTAGGACCTAAGGGGAATCATTCCCTTAGATGGCCAAACTTATCAGCTATTTTCATCTATTTTTGGCATTGGGTTAGTGAATGTATATAATTCAGATTAATTCAGCCAGAGTGTTTGGATGGTGCAATAGTCTTTGTCAGGGATCACCATTTAGGATTTTAGAAGGGCCAAAACTCGGACAGTTGAATTGGACACAGCGAAAAAAACTGATGGCTGATCAACGTGGGCACAGAAACCGGATGGTTTGGTTCACAACAGGCCCACATACATAGCGTGCGCACAATAGATACATAGATGTATATATTATTATTACTAGTATTATCAGTATTATATTACTATTATATTGTTATTATTATTGCTATTAATATTATATTGTTTTTGTTATTACTACTATCATACTATCATTATTACTATTCTTATTATTACTATTATTTATTTATATATATACATATTATACGCCCATCCCCCCAATATTAAACACCTTCTGAATGGTCCCAATTATGTGGAAATCCCCTACTAAAGCATGGTTTCTGGGGTGTTTAATATAAGGGGAAAGGGATTATGCACCATAGTACATTCTATAATTACAATTAATTATATATGGAGTACAGTATAATACATATATAAAGATAGTTTTTCATAGTATAATAATGTGTACATGATATGATATTGTTACTTGTGAGGCGACTGGGGTCGCTTCAAAAGCTGGTTGCCCAGCCACCGAGTAACGCTCGCGCGCTTTCGTTTCGAGGCGTCGGAAGTCGGCGTCGAGCTCCAAGGAGCTCGACTCGGCGCAGCCCAGCAGAAGTCACAGCGACTTTCAAAGTCAGATGCTAATGGAGGTGGGGCCTCCTAGGGGATGGCCCAATCCCAGTATCCCAATAAAAAGGGCTATGGTTGTTGAAAGTTTGTTCAAGCCAAAAAACCGTAGAAATTTTCATAATATACATACATTTACATATACCATCTGGTTATTTAACATAGCCATGGAAAAAAGCCCATAGAAATAGATGATTTTCCCAGCTAGAAACCTCCATTTATGGTTGGGATTTTCCATGGCTATGTTAGTCATAACCAGAGGGTATCACTAATGATCTAGCTAGATTGAATGGCTGAGTTTTTGTGGACTTTTGTGGGTCATAGAGGTGATGGGATGGGTCATGATTCCCATGGGAGTCATGAGATGGCCATGGGTTAACCTGCCAATGGACTTTCAGAAAATGATCTTCAAAGTGACATAGGGGGCACATTTAGACTATAGTTAATTATGTTAATTGGTTAGTTAATTGTAGTTAGTTAGTTGGTTAGTTAGTTAGTTAGTTAGTTAGTTGGTTAGTCAGTGAGTGAGTTAGTTAATGGGTCACCAGGGGGGATGGACCTGGGTTAAAAGTTCGCTGATGGGATGGGTCAGCATTGGAGCACACAATTCGTGTTTATGGATAAGCGCGCAACCAGGAGAGCTATGGGATTACGATGATGAGATAATTATGGTGAGTTAGTAAGCGGATTATGTGGCTTCAAAGTTCGACCGGTGAGTGGATGTAAGTGGATTTTTTTAGGCACAGAAAAATGAGCTGATTGGTGAATTTTTTGTTTTGTGGGCCATAAGCTAACCATCATGATGACCGATTTTTTTAAATGAATTAGAACATATTATAAGCCACTTATTATATCCCAAAGATCATCCATTTACGTACTAATTAAGCTCCATTTTTTTTTGGGTGATGGCGGGAAAGGCCTTGGGGATGGCTGGTTGGTTACCGGAGTGTATGGTGATTGAGTCTGCGCGAAATGGATATGATGGTCTTTTTCAGTTGATCCATCTTCCAACGCTACATTTACCCTTAGGTAAACTAAGATAACTATGGAAAATCACCATTTTTAATGGGTAAATCAACTATCAATGGCAATTTTCAATAGCTATGTTAAATTACCGGGGGGTATATTGGCTCCATTTATGTTTTGGATCAAACGAGCGTTCTCTGATGATTCGAGCTGCTTTAGTTCATACCTTGAGATATCGGAGCTAGGTAAAAACAAACCGCACCAACGAGCGCAATAAGGCGCAATTATGCGCAAACGAGCGCAATCTCAAAAAATGTTTTTTTTTTTAAAGCTTTTATAATTGTGAGGAGGTCATAGGGGGTCTATTCGTTGCATAATTTGGGGCAACTCAAAACAGACATATTTTCTTCAAACGAGCATATTTATTCTCGAGCGTAAATATATATATATATATTTATATTGATATAGCAATGGATGGTGAAGGATTACTGGAGAGTAAACTCCCTGGGGTACCTTTTGAGACTTCAATCCTTCAATCCGTATGCCATACGCGCAAATCAGCTTGAAAAAGATATAAACACTTTTTTTCCGGGGGTATCTAAGGCTGCCAGTGACAATACGTTGAACTTGTCAGTTTTCTTCAAGCAAATCCAAAGGAAAAAAGATGCAATCAGCAACAACACGTCAATGCATTTTTAATAAACAGATAAACATACGTATATAATCGTACATATATATATATAATTCATTTGAATTTTTATATATGTTTGTGTACCTATGTCTGCCAAGCAAGAACACCTCAGAAATTGCGATATGAACCATGGGCTCGCACAAACATCGCAGTAGCTAGTTTTTAGCACAAATACATTCCTCAACTCCTCAGTGTGGGGTAAACACATCCTGGAATGAGTGGGCATACATGATATACACTGATGCATTCCAGTATGCAAGTGGTTTGTTACAGGATGTTGCCCCTCATGCCAGGAAGTTTAGAAGTCAAGCTTCCGACTTATGGACAGAGGAAGCAACAGTGGTGAGAAGAGTCAGAGAAGAGAGAGAGAGAGTCAGAAGAGAAGAGTCAGAGAAGAGAGAAACAGAAGAGAGAAGATCAAAGTGCGCGAAAAGGTAGAAAAGTCAGGAAACACTGTGTTTTTCCAATGTTTTTTGGCTCCGGAGGGTCGAAGAGTAGGCTAAAGCGGGGGTGCGGAGCCATTTGTTCGGATGAGAGATCAAAAAATTGCCACTGCTGTGGAACGAAACGTTCAACTGTCTTTTTCCGTGGCAAGCGTGATGGGTTCTCTACCTCGCCAAAAGTGAGCGAAACCTGACGGCTTTCGGGCAATCTCAAAAATCATGGCAGACGTGGGACGTTTGAACAGGATCTGCAAAGATGCATTACACAGGGTAGGCGCGGTACAAGAGACATGTCCGCAGACATGTTCGGAGGTCAGGGCGCTGATTTCCTGAGAGGGGTTGTATTTTTGGAGCATCAAATCCTCAGGTTTGCTGAGGTGGTTTTGCGTGACAGGTGCAGCACTTCGCATGACTTGGCCTTACTTAGAGAGATGGGATGGAAAAATGCACGAAGGCATTGGTACAAGGCTGGTTCTGCACTCGGCTTTCATCAGCTTTCCATTTTCGAAGGAAGTCTCGCAGAATTGCTTCGTTTTTTGACGTTGTCAAAAATTCAAAACATGAGGATGAAGCCTCGCAGAATTTCATCGTTTTGGAGCTGTGAACATCTTTTTTTTGAGGAAGTATCGCGGTTTTGGACCTGTCAACTTCAACTTTTCAAGGAAGCCTCGCAGAAGTGCTTCGTTTTTTGTCAATCGCTACTTTTGACTCGCACAATTGCTTGATTTCAGATAGATGGATAGACAGATAGATAGACAGGATAGATAGACAAGAAAGAAAGATAGACAGACAGACTGATAGATAGAGGGGGAGAGAGAGAGAGAGAGATAGATAGATAGATAATGATAGATAGAGAGATGGATGGATGGACGGACAGACGGAAGGATGGATGGATGGATGCATGGATGCATGGGTGGATGGAGGGGTGGATGGATGGACAGATGGAGACATAGAGGGATCGAGAGACGGAGAGATGGATAGATGGATGGATAGATAGATAGACACACAGACTGATAGACAGATAGATAATTAGATAGACAGACAGATGGATAGAGAGGTAGACAGGCAAACAGACAGACAGACAGACAGATAGATAGTTAGATAAAAAGACAGACAGATAGTTAGCTAGCTAGCTAGCTAGTTAGTTAGTTAGTTAGAAAGAAAGATAGAGAGAGAGAGAGAGAGAGATAGATAGATAGAAAGATAGGTAGGATTAGATCGGATTAGATAGATAGGATGAGATAGATAGGATTAGATAGATAGGATTAGATAGATAGGATTAGATAGATAGGATTAAATTGATAGGAATAGATAGATAGGATTAGATAGATAGGATTAGATAGATAGCATTAGATAGGATTAGATAGATAGGATTAGATAAGATTAGATAGATAAATAGATAGATAAATAGATAGGTAGATCGATTGATAGATATGATAAATTGATAGATATGATTGATGGATTTATGGATTGATGGATTGATTGATTGATTGATTGATTGATTTATAGATAGATTTATAGATAGATAGATAGATAGGTAGATAGATAGATAGGAAGATAGATAGATAGATAGATAGATAGGTAGATAGGTAGATAGGTAGATAGGTAGATAGATTGATATAGGATAGATAGATAGATAGAGGATAGATAGATAGATAGATAGATAGATAGATAGATAGATAAATAGATAGATAGATAGATAGATAGATAGATAAATAGATAGATAGATAGATAGATAGGTAGATGAATAGATAGATAGATAGATAGAGAGAGATAGATAGATAGGTAGATAGATAGATAGATAGATAGATAGATAGATACATAGATAGATAGATACATAGATAGATAGACAGACAGATAGACAGACAGATAGACACACAGATAGACGGACAGATAGATAGGTAGTTAGACTAATAGATAGACAAGCAGACAGATAGAGAAAGATAGAGAGAGATGGAAAGAGACAAGGAGACAGAGCGGGGAGAGAGAGAGAGAGAGAGAGACCCAGAGCCTAAACCGCCTTTCGGTCCATCAGTGGGCTCGCTCTGCCAGCCAGGCGTCACAACAAGGCTCCCCTATACGTTTCCTAACTTTGAAACTTCCTCCACCGCCTTGTGCCGTACTATGTTTTTAGGATGTACGGCAGTTGCAAACCAATACATCGAGAACCATTAAAGTTTGTAAGGGATATGAAGATATAATTACAGTTGGATACCTCCTTGCAGCAGTGACCGCCAGCATCGTCAGCACTGGGTCCTTAATAGAACCTATTTCCTTTTTCTTCGCATCCCAGAAGTTCTTGAGGGGAACACGTTTTGCTCGGAAAAACAAAAGACCGATAATTGGATAGCGAAAATCCATGGTTTCCCCGTTTCCCCCTTTTTTCCAAAAGCCAGCTACTGGAGACTCAGTTGCAGGCGCATGAGAAAGATTTGAGACCCAGCAGTGAAGGGCACCAGGAGCTGGGGGGATCTTACAGATGTCAGGTCGCATGATGGTCCCCATTTTGTACTTCAGAGGCACATGAAAAAGTGGTGCCTGTAGGGGTTGACCTGAGGCAGTTTTTCTACTTAATGATGGACTCATGCTCCACATTGAACCAAAGCCCCATTGATCTCTGAAGCACAAATCGTTTGCGGTAGGGGTTTCATTACCTATTCAAAATTGCAAGAAATCCGCACAAATCAGAAAAAACATGAACCAACGTAGAGGAAAACTTCAAAGCATGTCAGAGCTGCTCAGAAACCGAAACAAATCCAGACTTCACAAGCGAATATTCAATGTCATCACATTTTCAAATCCCATATCATGAATCATATATCATTATATCATCCCATCAAATATCCGCCAAAAAATAACAAAGACCTCACAAGGTGGTGCCTGCCAATCATAAGTTGGTTTACAGCACCAATAAACTAGTTTGACGTATCTACCAGAAGAATCCATAAAATCTATAGCTATTGGATTTTTTAAAAGTAACCAACTTAGCTGCCATAAATCAGCAATAAATGCCATTGAATCCCAACTTTTCCTGGTGAAATCATCATTTTCCTATGGTTTCTATGTTTTTCACATACGCATGGTGGTTTATAAACACCATTAACTTTAGATATCAATAGATCTACCACAAAGCCCATTGGTTTTGGAGTTACTAACCAACGTTCGCGGATGCACCGTGGTGCATGGATTCCTCCGTGGAGGAGCACCCCTCGGTCTCCGAGAGTTCCCCACGCGGTGCAAAATCCTCGGCCTCCAACGCCCGGGCGAACGCCCCGGCGGCACCCGTGGACGCGGAGCCAGAGGACGGCGCCCCTGCGGAGCTGGAGCGAGGGCAGATGAAGCCCGGCAAACATCATGGGTAATGATATACTAATGGTTCATGGAATATTAGTGGTATATCAATGGCTAATGGAATATGAATGGTATATTAATTAATGTTATGTTCACCTCTATAGCTTATTCTGATAATTTTTAACTTGAAAAAAACAAAAAAGAAGGAACACAAATGGAAAATCAAAAAGCAAAACTTCAAAACTGAAAAGAACAGGAAGCAAAATATATGGAAAAAAAGGAACGTCAAAAAGGGGGAAAACTGTGAAAAAAAGGACGTGTCCATTTGCATTTTTGTTGCCTTTTTTTTGCTTTTATTTTGCTTTTTTTGGCTTTTTGCCTGGAAAAAAGCAAAAAAAAAGCAAGCAAAAAGCAAACAAAAAGCAACAACACGCAAATCGAAAAGGCAAAAAAAGCAAAACAAATGGACGATTCCATTTTTTCCCATTTTTCCCCTTTTTGTCTTTCCTTTTTTTCCTTTTTTTTTTCCTTTTTTTTTGCTTTTTTTTTTTGGTTTTTGCTGATTTGCTTTTTTTTTTTTCCTTTTTTTTTTTGTTTTTTTTTCGCGCTTTTTTGCAAGTTTTAAGAAAGTTAGAATAAGCTATGGTCTGGCTGACATAAAATTAATTGTTAATGGAATATAAATGGTATATTGATGGTCAATGGAATATTAATGGAATATTAATTGATATTAATTGTATATTGATGGTTAATGGAATATTAATGGTATACTCTTTTAATGGTTAACGGAGTATTCACGGTATAGGAATGGTTAACGGAATATTCATGGTATACCAATGTTTAGTGGAATATTGATGGTATACTAATGGTTCGTGGAACATTAATGGTATAATGGTTAATGAAATTTTATGGTATATTAATGGTTAGTGGAAAATGAATGGTATACGAATGGTTAATGGAAAAAATATGGTATATTAATGGTTAGTGGAATATTAATGGTATACTAATGGTTCGTGGAATATTAATGCCATAGTAATGGTTAATGGAAAATAATTCGTATACTAATTTAATGGTTAATAGAGCATTGATGGCATACGAATGGTTAATGAACAAATATGTTTTTTTAATGGTTAATGGAATATTAATGGTATATTAATGGTTAATGGAATATTAACGATATATTCATGCTTAATGGAATATTAAATGGTATACTAATGGTTAGTGGAATATTAATGGTATACTAATGGTTAGTGGAATATTAATGGTATACTAACTAGTGGCTCATGGAATGCTAATTTAATGGTGTACTAATGATTAATGGAGAATTACTGGTATACTCATGGCTAATGGAATGTTAATGGCATACTAATGGCTAATGGAATATTAATGGTATATGAATGGGATAGTAATGGGATATGATATAGTTAATGACTAACGGTGGTATAGTCATGCGATTTAGTGAATAATGTTGGTAAAACAATGCCATAAACCACCCATGACTGGGAATGGTAATGATAACACCTCTAAAAATGGTGATGACTGGGGGATGGTTTATGGCATTGTTTTACCCACATTATACTAACTGATCTTATTATGTATGATCATTGGGATATGAATTAACCAAGTTGATACGACAAAGGATGGAAACATGGGATATTAACTGATATTATTGGGATATGTTTTATTTTTTATAAAATACCAACGTAATTTGAAATGGCACAAGGTGGGGCACCTGTTGATGATTCTGAAGTTGGTAAACATAAGTAGGGTTGCCTGTGGTTTATGGTAGACATATCTGATATCGATTGGGGATCCCAACTTGTAGGAAACGATGGAAATGGGAAAACCGGGGGTACATATATCGATATGAGATGAACCATAGCTAATGGATTTTTTCATATCCCAATTGGACATACTCCAGAAACATGGGTTTAATATGGGTTATATATGGTTGATATTCCGCAATATTGGTTGATTTATATGGGTAATGCCCCTTTAGGGGTATGTAAAAAATATCTATAATCTATTCCATAGGGATGTGAACATATGGCTTAATCAATGTAAGTAACAAGGCTTACCGTATATTTCATCCTAATTAAAAATCACCGTTGATTGATTGAACCTTCCAATTTCTGTATTCGTTGTCCTCCAGTTAGCCATGAAACAATTGGGAACGTGATGAAAAATTGCACATGATTACTTCGCATGAGAATATGTGTCCATATGGGCGTGCAGACAGGGTAGAAATTCAGCAAGATGACGACGTCTTCGCTTCATAGTGTTCAAGGTGCTGCCTAATAACCTAATATGATATATGGGTATGATAACCCTTAAAAATGGAAGATTGATAATTAAGAAGGGGGTATTTGCTACCAATCAGCACAACTTTAGCAAAACATGGTTTTGCCATCAAACGTGGGAAAAATGGGTATAACAAGCATCAACGTTTTTAACCATCTATAAACCATTAAACCCTAAACCACCTATATGGGTGTTATCCTTGGAAACTTGGAATTCTCAGGAAACCAACTGGATGGGTGGCGTAAACCATGGAAATATCCGATTTAAACAGGTAAAATCATTGAGAAAACAGGGATTTACCTATCAACCAATGTGGTACCTATCAACCAATTGGGATTCAACAATCAAAATATTGGGAAATTTTGCGTGAGTAGTTGACTATTTTATTTTTCGGGATAACTGGGGATGTATATATTACATACATATATATATATATATACATCGTCTTCAAACAGTAGGGTATGAATGGGAGACTTCTTAAGTAGCAAAGGGGTGTGAAAGAAACCACAACGGCGATATTTCGATTCAACCGGCTCAATAAAGATTGCTATGGGCTGTTGAAGCGGCCAAAATGCATCATGAGGGGGTACCCTCTGGTAGACTAACATAGCTATGGAACATCACCATTTTTTTCTTAATAGATAGATCAACAATAAGTGGCGATTTTCAATAACCATGTTAGTTTACATGATGGTATGATTCGATGGGAAAAACGCATAATAACCTTTTCCCAAAGTGACCCTCCAAAAAGCGTTGGGTTTGCATCTTTTGGGTTTGCGTCCCCATGATGATGGGAGGGGCTGGTGGTTGGCAAAAAAATTGCGTGAAACTAAGGGGAAAAAAACATGTTTGACAATACGGGTTTAAAACGTTTTAGCCATGGGACAATGGGGGCTTCAGTCAAAAAATCTGGGCAAAGCTTGACAACTGGGATCATCGTTAAACTGGGCGGATTTCAACGATGAGAACTTGGGATCCTTTCCCCAAATGGCCAGCTACAGAGGCTGTTTTCTCATTGAACAATTCGTAATTGGGCTGTGCATCATTGGGCTGTTGTGTGGCAGGAAAAGGTTTTTCAACCACATCATTTTTTTCTGGAAAATATGAGCACAGATGAGAACGATGAGAAATCAGAGAATTTCAGAAATAAAATCTAGCATCCCTTGTGGAAATTGAAGCAATGGGATAGATTGGGCACGTGAAAATGGTATAGAGATTTTAGAAAACACAAATTCAGATTTCACCCTTTTTTTGTCACCTGATTTCATTTGCTGTTCCTGATTGGGTGCATTCAATGGTGCGGAACTCGTATTAAGCATCCAACGTTTAAAGAAAAACCTGGAAGGGAAGGGCTGCAGTCGATAGAGGGGCGACTCATGATGGGGTGCCCCCCCCCCAGTTCCACCACGTTTTTGTACCCGGAAATCAAACATGGCAATGGAAAATCAGGCATATTATGTGTGTATATATATATATTCAAAAAAATGTATATATGTATATATATGCATATATGTATATATGTAGGGATATATATATATATGTACTATACCATTTATAGATCATTTTCCCACTAAACACTTCCCAAACAGGTGATTTCGTAGCAGCCAAGGACGAAAACCTTCAGCCGCATGAGTTCGCGTGGTTCACGCGGGGCACGAAGCATGCTGAGCCGCGACTTTTCGGGGTTCGATTTGCTCCACAACTTGGCCAACACCAACATCCGAGGTGGGATAGATGGGATAGCCTCTGGGAAGTCAACTATTTCAGACTATTTCTATGGATTTTCAATGGCTACTAATATATTAAATTACCAGAGGGTATGGTTTTGCGGTTGGCGGGGATATGGGCGTTTCCATAGGGAGTACCCCGATATTATCGCTTTTTAGGGTTTATTTATTTCATGGAAAATCACCAAAAGTCGATGGAGGGCATCTCTATTTATTATTTTTGGACACCTCCATATGGAGACGGTTAGGGGGTTGGGGCATCTTGGAAGTGGCGGAAGTGGCAATGCAGCTGCGAAAACGCTGTCGGTGTTGTCCATAAGATCGAAGGATCATTCTCTTGTTAATCACAGTGGAACGACCTGGTCTGATTTGCGTTGTTTTTAGTGTTCCGCTTTGGTTTCATGTTTCATAGTTTCGATGTTTGAAAATTTCTTACTATTTACCATCGCTTTGGAAAGTCATTTTTTTTTACATGGGCGCATATATAAATGGATAATGGACTGGTTGGTGGTTTCAAACATTTTTTATTTTCCATAATATATGGGTTGTCATCCTTCCCATTGACTTTCATATTTTTCAAGATGGTTATTGCACCACCAACCAGGAAATGGATCATGGACCATTTTCCGCCGCAGGTTAGTTTTCCAATCTTCAACTTACAGAAATCCCCCAGATGCTGAAGGGTCTGAAAGGTACCCATGGGTAGCGATTCCATCGGTTAATCATCACTATGAAAGTGGCACTTTGGGGGAAAAAAACATTCTCAGACACCAAAAAGTCCTATTGTTTGTGATTTATATCCCATTATATACCATGAAATTCCATATTAATGAGCTGGTGTATCCCATTATTGGTTCCTATGGTATATCACCCATTTTCAGACACCGCCATATCTCAAATAATCTCAAATCCATATGATACGTAGATAATCTAACATGTATTACACATGAATCAAACATTAATCGTCCAGTAGAGAATCATACATTAGATTTTCATTTGTCACACACACACATATATCATAGAACTGGATGATGGGAAAGTTTACAGGAACCCCCCTATATTTGATGGTAAAACCAGTAAAACCATGGTTTCCGGTTCAGATTTTCCCTTAAGCCAATCCATTGAATATATATATATCTGGTTGGTGGTTTGGAGCATTTTATATTTTCCATATATTGGGAGTGTCATCATCCCATTTGACTTTTATATTTTTCAGAGGGGTAGGTATACCACTAACCAGTATATATATATAATATTATACCCTCTGGTTATTTAACATAGCCCATTTATAGATGATTTTCCCAGCTAGAAACCTCCATTTATGGTTGGGATTTTCCATGGCAATGTTAGTCATAACCAGATGGTATATCATATGTTTCAAACGCTTTGGCCGAAAAGGGATCTATGCAGGTGACTCATCTTGGCAGCTGGAACAGAGTGGCTTTGATGCCTCCACGTGTCATGGCGTCAAAGGATGGTTGGTTCCTGGGTCAATGGGAATTTCAGGAACCGATGCCGACTGGAGGTACCTACTATAGAAAAAAGGCCTATAATATAAGGCCTATGTAAGGGAATATCCCCAGAAAATATGGGAATATGGGGATCCAAGAAATGGAAATAGTAAGGGAATGAATGAAAATGGGGAATATGGGGATCCCAAAATGGACCAAGAAAATATGGGAATATAGAAGAAATGGGAATATTCATGTGGCTTGAAATATGGTACAGTACCTCCATTTTAGGATCCTGAAATTCCCATTGATTTTATTTGAAGGTAATGGGGATGATCCTGGGCTTATTTTTGTTTGAAGATACCATCTGGTTATGACTAACAGTTCGCCATGGAAAGATCCACCATGCATTTTTAAGTTCGGTAAACCCAGGTAGTTACCATCTATTTCGATTAGGGCCATCGAAAAACCATGACGAACTGTGAATGTAATGTCATAACCAGAGGGTATATCCCACATGATCAACGGGATGGTAAATCCCAAGGGATGATCCAAAATTAGGGGTTGTATTTCATACCATGATGCCATCATGGGATGATTTACCAGCAAAAAAATGGGATGATTAGGCCCATGCCATCTTTCCCTGAAAATTTCAGGGTGATGAAGTATCACAAAAAATAGGCGACCATGTCCTACCGCGAGATTGCACAGGTCGGTTCATGACACATGTTCGCAGATGTTCGTAGGTTTTCCGCACTCATTCTGGTTAATCAATAGTGTTTACCGGATGTCGGCAATCTATTGTGCCAAGCAAATCCCTTGAATTTTGAAACAAGGAACTCATTTGGGTGAGAAATGTGAGAAATCAACCACTTGATCCACGATGTTTGGATGTTCATTCAGTGTTTGACAACCTTGGCTAGGAAGCCTCCTGACTGGCGGTGTCTCATGTACCGTACTTCTGCAACAAATCCAGGGCGTTAATACCAGTTGCACATTGGGCTGTGGGATGTTGGTCATTGTTCATGTGGTCCTCACTGAAGGGCGGGTTAGGAACCTACCAGGCTTATTGGACGCCCCAGCCTTTAACATAAACACAGAAACCCAACTCATAAGTTTGGTAAATGATTGTTCTAATTGGGACACATTCGATTCGAATTGACATGCACAAACCCGTGGTCATTTGGTTGCTTACATACAGTTATAATTATTCCCAATGTATCGCAGTTGTATCCCAACATATCCCAACTACACCCCCTACACCCTTTAAATGCTTGGTTTCATCACATATTTATCCCATTACATTATATTCCCATAAAATGTGTACCTGAATGGAATTCCATTGTTCATTGGCTAAATTCCCATGATGGTGCACCCACTTGAACGAATTGCTTACCTCAGCATTTTCCCTGGTTGGATCCACATTCATTAAACCACATTTTTTTGAGACATCACCTTTTGATGCTTCGAAGACTTGGGAACAGCCATGAAACTGCCCGTTTTTGCTGGTGAAATCCGGGTTTTCCTCATTTTTTATGGCTGAAACGGCCAGCCGCGGCCAGCCTTGGAGCGTTTTTCAGGCTTCGGCAAAGCCGCTCGCGTGGTGGGCTGAGCTCGGCGGCCTCCTTGCGGAGCGGCATCTCGGGGGCCTCGGGAAGGGTCCCTTGGCAACGTTCCATCTGGTTAGCCTCTGGTTATTGATGGTTAATGTCAACCCTGGATTAATAAACCCCAAACGGCTGTTTAATTGGGAGTGTACCATTTAAGTATCAGATTATGACTATTGGAGGAGTACCCCCCCTAATTAATAAACAATGGTTTATTAATCCGGGGTTGACATTAATGATGATGATTAATGATTAGTGTTGATTAATGATGATGAATAATGATGATTATGATGGTTAATGATGATTAATGATGATTAACGATGATTAATGATGATTTAATGATTAGTGTTATTTATGATGAATGATGATTATTAATGATTAGTGTTGATTAATGATGATTAATGGTGGTTTAATGATTAGTGTTATTTATGGTTAATGATGATGATTAATAATTAGATATAATTAGTGTTGATTAATGATGATTAATGCTGATTAATGATGATTTAATGACTAGTGTTATTTATGGTTAATGATGATGATTAATAATTAGTGTTGATTAATGATGATTAATTGTGGTTTAATGATTAGTGTTATTTATGGTTAATGATGATGATTAATAATTAGTGTTGATTAATGATGATTAATGCTGATTAATGATGATTTAATGACTAGTGTTATTTATGGTTAATGATGATGATTAATAATTAGTGTTGATCAATGATGATTAATTATGATTAATGATGATGATTAATGATGATTAATGATGATTTAATGATTAGTGTTATTTATGGCTAATGATGATGATTAACTGGTTGGTGGTTTGGAACATGGCTTTTTTGACTTTCCATCTATTGGGAATTTCATGACCCCAACTGACTTTCATATTTTTCAGAGGGGTAGGTCAACCACCAACCAGATAATGATGATTGATGATGATTAATGATTAACTAATGATGATTAATGATGATTTAATGATTAGTGTTATTTATGGCTAATGATGATGATTAACTGGTTGGTGGTTTGGAACATGGCTTTTATGACTTTCCATCTATTGGGAATTTCATGATCCCA
>Ga0126342_10004235_pt1 | contig 24328 bp, 20 predicted proteins | sample Cyp1metagenome_FD_92528 | JGI IMG/M metagenome (GOLD analysis project Ga0126342, IMG submission 92528) | Coral microbial communities from Lord Howe Island, Old Settlement Bay, Australia - Cyphastrea 1 metagenome | ecosystem: Host-associated > Invertebrates > Cnidaria > Coral ...
TGGTCATCTAGCCTTAATAAGGGGAAATGAAAGTCATATTGGGGACTACAACCTGATTTTTTTTGTGCTTTTTTTTGTGGTATGAATTGTGGTCACTGTTAGTGTCACGAGGCAGAGCCCAATGTAAACATTCTTTGTGTGTAAAAGCGTTTGCGTGTAGAAGAAGTGTTTGTGTGTAAAAGCGTTTGTGTGTAAAAGCGTTTGCGAGGAAACGTTGTTGTAGTAGCGTTAGTGTGTAAAAGTACGAAGTGTTTCTGTGTATATACTCGTACAAGCGCTTGTGCGTAAACATTATTTGTGTGTAAAAGCGTTTGTGTGTAGAAGTGTTTGCGTGTAAAAGTGTTTGCGTGTAAACATGCGTGTAAAACGCGCTTGTGTGTACAAGCGTTTGCGTGTAAACGTTGTTATAGAAGCGTTCATGTGTAAGAGCGTTTGTGTGTAGACGTGTTTTGCGTAAGGCTTTATGCGTAAAAGCTTCTGTGCGTAAAAGCTTCTGTGTGTAAAAGCGTTTGTGTGTAAAAGCGTTTGTGTGTAAAAGCTTCTGTGTGTAAAAGTGTCTGTGTGTAAAACCGTCTGGGTGTAAAAGTGTCTGTGTGTAAAAGTGGCTGTGTGTAAAAGCTTCTGTGTGTAAAGTGTCTGTGTGTGAAAGCTTCTGTGTGTAAAAGCTTTTGTGTCTAAAAGCTTTTGTGTGTAAAAACTTGTGTGTGTAAAAACTTCTGTGAGTAAAAGCGCCTGTGTGTAAAAGTGTTTGTGTGCAAAAGGTCTTGTGTGTAAAAGCTTCTGTCTGTAAAAGCTTTTGTGTGTAAAAGCTTTTGTGTGTTAACGCGTGTGTGTGTAAAAGGTTCTGTGTGTAAAAGTGTCTGTGTGTAAAAAAAATTTGTGTGTAAAAGCTTCTGTGCGTAAAAGCTTCTGTGTGTAAAAGCGTCTGTGTGTAAAAGTGTCTATGTGTAAAATTGCCTCTGTGTAAAAGCTTCTGTGTGTAAAAGCGTCTGTGTGTAAAAGCTTCTGTGTCTAAAAGCTTTTGTATGTAAAAGGTTTTGTGTGTAAAGGCTTGCTGTGTGTAAAAGCGTCTGTGTGTAAAATCGTATGTGTGTAAAAACGTCTGTGTGTAAAAGTGTTTGTGCGTACAAGTGACTGAGTGTTTGGGAAAAAATCTTCTGTGTGTATTAATAAAAGCGTATGAGTGTGTAAAAGCTTCTGTGTGTAAAAACTCCTGTGTGTAAAAACTTTTGTGTGTAAAAACGTCTGTGTGTAAAAGCTTCTGTGTGTAAAAATTGTAAACGTTTTTGTGTGTACAGGTTTCTGTGTGTAAAAGCTTCTTTATTTTGCAACTAAAACTCTGACATCTTCAAATCTTCTTATCTTGACGCCTGCGCAAAATGAACATATTCACATGATCTCAAATAACATTCTCATGAAGATATTCATGTAAGTCTTTGGCGTCTGCAAATCATACAACTACATGACACGTCTGAGTACCTATACACCTACTCGCTCTGGGGCCAACCGTCGTTTAGTTTAGTAGTGTGACTGGTCTTAAGTGCATCATGTTTCCCATCCCAACAATTGGAATGACAATTTTCATTGACTGACTCATATTAGATGCTGTTGGCTCCCACCAACCAGCAGCGATGCGACCCTCAACACATGCAGGCCCTGGCCACCATGATTGTCAACAAGCTGCGAGGAGGTTTGCAGCTTGCCGCCGTCAAGGCCCACCAGGGACCCAATCCTGTCGGACTGTGACTGCTATGGTTTTGCACCCCTCAACCAACCGAGGTCCACGCCATGGGTTTGGAAGATGATTTCCCGTCATTGCTGGCCGTTGGCGGATGATTTGGCCCTGTCAGCTCTTCCCGTGAAGCCGCAGCATGAACTCTTGCACCTCCAACAGCACTCCGGTAGCTGGGGTTTCTTGATTTACAACTCCTTTCTGACAATGTGACTAATCATGACTAATCATGACTAATCCATTATAAGTTAAATTCAGTTAACACACCCAACATGTCATGCGAACTTGTTACTCCTAGAACTTCCCTAAGCAACTCTTCAGCACATCTGGCAGCTTTCAGCAACTGGAGCCATGGCTCCGTTCTCAAGGGGCAGCGGCCATGCCACTTGCGCCTGGGCGCTCGGGGTCAGTGACCCTGCAAGGAAGGCGAGCTGAAGTGCACGGAGCAGTGGCCTGTTTTGTTTAACCCCCCAGTGATGGCCCAGTGATGTTTTTTTTTTTTTTTCCCGGGGTAATGCTTTCATCATTTCAAATTTCTGTGTGATTTGGAACCTGAAGGTCGTTTGTGTTGAAACGCCTGTTTCGATTTATTCGCATCGTTCCGCTTCCAGTCTGACTTATATAACTTGCCCCTTCCCCTGGGCTTTAGCACTTGATGTAGCTCAAAGCCTGCTTCACTGGCTTCGCCCAAGCAGAACTCGCCACATGTCAGCTCTTTGGGATGGCATGAATTTCCGGATCAGCCCATGATGTAGTAGCAGCACATGACCTTTTGCAGGTTCCTTTTCAGCACAGATGCTCTTCTAGGCCAGGGCTGCGCGGCCAAAGTCTACAAGGGCACAGATGTGAGTTGTGGCAGACCCGTAGCGGTGAAGATTTACAAAGATGCTGGAAGGACGGAGTCGGAAGGTACATCCCATTTCCATCCATTTCCCCCAATTGTTTCCTTGCGAAATGTTGACTTGTGAGCCCGACGCTTTGGTATCAGCAGTATGATGCCATGATGGCCTTATCGAAATGCATTATGACGGAGCACCCCATGATACCCCATGTCCCACGACATTGGGTGACACAATCTCTGAATCACGGATTCCAGCTTTGGTTTCCCGACTTGGTGTCGATCCTTGGTGTCGATCTGCCACCTTGGAATGTTGGAAAGGCAGTGCAACACTGGCTGCAGCTCATGTGCAAATGAGACATAATGAGACTATCTTGCTGGTAGCTGTTTTTTGATTCAAAAGTGCATTTACCAGGGCCGTAGCGGCCCCACTGCAGGATGTGTTTGCATTGCTTCCAAAACGCCATCAAAGTTAGTGGCATCCTGCATCGTGCCGCACGTGGCAACAGCCCGGAGGAGAAGTTGATCTCGAAAGGCCACGCCCCGGGTGCTGGGAGAATCAGGCGCTAAAATCGTTTAGAGTTTAGAGATGGATGAACCCAAAAGGTTATACTGTATATTTTGTCATGTTTTGTCTCTACTACGCAGTAGGGATTTGGAAACGGTTGGCAGCCATGGGTGCAGATGGATGAACATCGTATCTCGATGCCAGAGGTGAGTGGTGCGTGGTGCAACTGAGCAGATTTTGCGTTGAACACGTGTGGAAATGCTGGTTTGGAAAGTTTGGAACAGATTGGGTCACCTGACCAAAGGAAACAATTGAAACCCTAGACTGCCCGGCAGATTAGCTTCCTCTTTGTTCGACTTGTTTTGGAAATTGATGCAGGACATCGCAGGACCAAATTGCCACATTGAAGGTGTTGAAATTCCGACGCAAAATTTCATGCTGACATGTGCCACCTTCTCGGACCACCTGCACAGTTTCGATGTTGACTCCAGTACCTCTCTCTCGCATTTGCTAGATGTGCATCGGGATTTGTAGATAGTCTATTTGAATATATTTGAATATATTTGAATATATTTGAAGCTATTTGGATTTTCTTCTCAGGTTTGCTTCGCCTTGCTTGGCAGCAATGTACTGTTATCTACACGTGTTTTCCCCTCCTTGGAGGCACAAAGGCATTTTCTCCGCCTTTTCCTTCGCCATTTTTTCGACACGTGTTAATAGACTGTGACAATGAGACCCACTAGCATCATTGACCATTCAAGTCTGCCTAGCTGAATTCCTTTGGCTTCGTCCTCGGCGTGTGGAAGTTTCGGAAAGACATGGAAAGGCATCAAAAGACATGGCCAGAACACATGGATCCCTATGGGCCCAGCTCAAGAAAGACTGTCCATGGGTTAACTGTGATCAAATCAACATGATTTTAATCGTTTTCGGGCATCGTGCAAACCTTGGGTAGGCTCCTGGATCGCACTGCACATGATTGCACTGTATGTTGTAAGTTGTGACTTTAGCAGGGCATCCATGCCGATCCAACCTTGCCGCAATGCTATGAAGTTGGTGCTGCTTCTTCCATTTTGTGTCCACGGCTGGTGGTGTGAGACCAGTGCCCAAACGGGGTGTCGTGGGCACTCAAGGCATTTCGTGCGGGAGGTTTCTGCAAGGAATCCCTTCCTGGCATTTGCTGACATCAAAACCTCACGAAAGGATGATGCCATTGTGGTGGACTGGGACAGTGATGGCGATTTGGACGTGATTTTGAGGACCACCACAGAACTCCTGCTGTTTGAATCCAAGCCAGGCGGCAAGTTCGTTCGGGTGGAGCCAAATCCTTTCAAGGGCATTCCCGGCAATCCCTTTTCCAGCTCTTTGATCGGGGATTGCATGCCGGCGGTGGTGGATTGGGACCGAGACGGAGAACTCGACCTCATCATAGGAGCGAAGGACAGGAGCCAGGGATTTCAGATTTCAAATTGCACCTCTTTGCTGAGTTTGCTGTGAACTAGGGCGGAGAGCTATTCCACTGAAGGGTCTAAAAAATGGTGCTCTTTAGCTCCACCATGGGTCCAGTGGTTCCTCCTGTTTGTTTATTGACTTTCCAGGATGGTATTGAGTTCTACCATAGGGGCTTCGACAGAGAACTCCACCAGAGAACAGGGGCAGACAATCCGTTTCAACACATCAGAACGAAGAAGGGAGGTCCTTGCAGTGATCTCTCTGTAGCTGATTGGGATGGTGATGGTGACCTTGACCTCCTTGTTTCTGATTTGCATCTCCCAATGCGCTACTTCGAACAAGTAGATGGCAGACTGGTCTCGGTGGATGAGGACAGGAACCCTTTCCATCACATTCTCCAGAACTCCATACATCGAAGGCCTTTCATGGTGGATTGGAACGGCGATGGCCGCTTGGAACTGCTACTCATGCCAAACATCCTGGAGAGACTCGGACATGCACAAGGATTCTTTGCGGACGAGCTGTGCTCTGTCACTTGAACCCAAGTTGGCAACGTGTATTGCCCTGCAACTAAAGTTCTGGGGGCCAATAGCCTGGAAATAACGAACCTGTCCCGATTAGTCCCGACATCTCCCGATCTCTCCAGCCAAGGAAAGAAGCTGTCAAAGGAAAGAGTTTTCAGGAGAGAGAGATGCCAAGAGATAGAATGTCAAAAGGCATGTGAAGAGAAAGAGTTGTCAGGAAAAAAGCGGACTGAGGAGAAAAGGATATCAAGAGGAAGAATAGTCAGCAGAGCAGTAGGAAAAACATATGTAGTGAGAAAGAATGAGAACGAGACAGAGATGCCAAATTCAAAAGAAAGAGGCGGAAAGAGAAACGCTTCTCTCTTCTCTCCCATTTGTGCAGCACGTCTCGCACAGTAGCTTTGCTTTCGCATTTTTGACTTCATGTTTGATCATTTTTGTGAAGCAAGTCGCATACGAAAGCTTCATTTCTATTCATTTCTCACATCTTCAACTTCCACTTGTTCGATCCTTTTCGAACGAAGTCTCACACGCAGGAATGGTTTTTGCATCTGCAACTTCCTTATTTTAGAGACATTTTGCATGTGAGTTTTTACATCTTCAACCTCCAATTGTGCTGGTAGACCAGCTTGTTCAAGTGAGGTCTGCTGCGCAACGGGTGCGAGACGGTTTGGGGTCATGGTTGGATCACGGTCGGATGTTTGCGCATAGAATTGATGTTGCGCGTTGTTGTTGTTGTTGTTGTTGTTGTTGTTTTTTTTTTCCCCCTTGCGCGCTTGGGCACATTCCATTGTGTTTCGCAACTCTGTGCTTTGCAAATTGCAGTGAGGTAGCTGCGCCAATGTAGCTTCTTGCAGCGGCGGCGGCGCTACGCGCGCATAGGGCTGTCGTGTTTTGCAACTCAGTGCTTTAAAAATTGCAGTCAAATGGCTCGGCAATGGCTGCGGCGATGTATTTTAGTGCAGCAAACATGTGTAATTGTGTTTTTGACTCGGGCGGCGTCCAGAGAATCGGTTTTGAAGCAGTAATTTTTGTTGCCACTGTGAGAATTCTTTGGCCTTTTGCAACTGTGCCTTGCAAGTTGCCCATCGGACGGCTGCGTCACTGTAGCTGGTTGCTTTAGGTACTTGCGCGTGTTGTTCTCAGCTTTAAAACATGTTTCCATTATGCCATTGCTTGATTTTTGGCGTCTCAGAGGCCTAAACGGTGTGTTGCGGAGATTTCCAATGTAAAGAGAAAGGATATTCAAGAAAAGAGGTGCGAGGTAATTTTACCTCAATTGATTGAGGATTTATTCCGATTCCATTAAAACCATCATCTGTAGCTGGTTGTTTCCATAAAAATAGAGGATTTTCCCATCAAAGTATCCACATAGTTCCGGGATTTCGGAGGAAATGTTTGATGACACCAGAGGGTAGAAGAACCCCATATTTCTTAACCAATCCCATGATATTCCATTAACAGCGGTCCGCCAAAAATGCCGACACGTGTTTCCAGGATGGTGGTTTGACAAATTTGATGATGTTTCCTCCAAATTTCAAAGTTTCGATTTTTTAGGCATCTATGAATGGGGGTTTCTATAAATTAATCCATAGAAGGGTACCCACCACAAATCATCGAAATATATCGAAATTATATTCCATTCATGATCATTCATGCCCAAGACCATTTTCTTGTACCCAGTTATATTCTCGTCATTAACTCAAATTGTAAGGACAAAGGCAGAGGAGACGGGTGAGGAGCAAAGGAGAGTAAGCAAAAAGGGCAGAGAAGAGGGAGAAGAGTAGGAGATGAGCAATGCAGGGAAGAGAAGATTAGCGAAAAGAACAGTAGAGAGGAGCCGAAAGGAAGGACAAAGTAGATCAAAGTAAAGTAAAAGAAAGGCAACGTAGGTGGAGTGTATTGAATGGAGAATGAAGAATGGTTCCTATATGTGTGCTATTTACTGTGTTCATTGTGTCTTTGAGGTCTGAACTCAGCTTGGAGAAGATTTAAGACACAAAGCGGCAGGATGATTCAGAAAGATTTGATGAGAGCGGAGAGGCATGGAGAAGCAGAGAAAAGAGCAGAGAAGTGAAGGGTACGGGTACATACAGAGAAGAGAAAAATAGAGAAGAGTAGGAGAGAGAAGAAAGGAACACAGTACCTGTATCAAAGAGCAAGGAAGGAAACACTAGACATGAGAAGCAAGGAAAAGGGAAGGGAAGGGAAGGGAAGAGGAGAGGATTGGAGAGGAGAAGACAAGAGAAGAGAAGAGAAGAGAAGAGAAGGGAAGAGTAGGGAAGGGAAGAGATGAGATGAGATGAGAAGAGAAGAGAAGAGAAGAAAGATAGGAAAAGAGAAGAAAAGAGCAGAGAAAAGGACGACAAGAGTCAAGAGTAGATTAAAGGGAGAAAGAAGAGTAGAAAAAGGCAAGGGGGGGAGTAAAGTCAACAGGAGAGTAGAGTACCGAAAAGAGAGGAATTGAACGATCAGCGACCAAGAGCAAACAGGACCGTGAGAGAGAGTGTTCGAGTGCAAAGGGAGGATTGTCCCCATACATCCTTCCTCCCCGGCTCGCCGGTGACTATCATCATCGTCACAAGATGTCATTTTGCAGGCTCTGATTTTGAGCCACTTTTTGAAATGAACCTATAAATGACATGTCCGGTCCGCCCAACAATGAGGTGGAACTGTATGAGCGAGACTATTCCCAAGATCCTGAAATACTGCGGCAGAGTCTCGACCCCCTTCTTCTCAATCGGGGCTGCAGCAATTTCACTGGCTCTGGTGTCTCCCTTGCTGACTTAGATGGTGACGGAGATTTGGATGCGGTCTTTGGTGCAGATGGAGCACCTTTGCATGTCTTTGAACACACTCCAAGCGGTTGGCGTAGTGCAGGCCCAACTGGGATTGATTCTGACTCAATACCACTGGATGCGATTCCACTTGACAGTGCCGATCCCTCAAATCCTTCATTCAGGAAGAATCTGCTCCGTCCAGTCCTTGCGGACTGGGACTTGGATGGTGACCTGGACTTAGCACTTCTTCATGACAATGGTCTCAGGGGTGGGAACCGCTACTTCGAGCATCAATCAGATGGGACTGTCAGGGAAATCAATGATACCCACTTGTCAAGGTTGAATGCCAACTGTTCCATGAATTGGAGAGTGGGCTTTAGCTTCGTCGACTTCGATGGGGACGGAGCGAAGGATCTGGTGGGCTTTGACCGAAACTTCAATGTTATCATTTGTGTGCGCACTTCTTCGGGGTTTGAAATGGTGAGTGCTGAAAGGGATCCCTTCTACTGGGGGCCGCGGCAAAATGCAAGCTGCTTCTTGAAGTACGGTGACCGCTGCCCATGGGACAATGACTATCCTTTTGGCTGGTTTGGCATAATGGGGTTTCCTTCTTTTTTAGATTGGGACGGAGATGGAGATGTCGACATGCTCAGAATCAATGCAGCCAACCAGGTGGGGTCCCAAGAAGGATTTCGTCTCATGAGCTGAGCGAATCGGCAAGGTCGGTGTGGGTGTTGTATGTTCCTTTTTGTTCGTTGGGGCGGACATTTCCATGGCGCCAAGAGATTTGAACAAACGTGATTGCGGCAAGCTGTTCGTGGTGGATATATATATATATATTTTTCTCCCACACACACATATATATATAATCACAAACACACACATATATATATACACACGTCGTTTTTTTTTTTTGTATATATGTATTTAACTCGAGTGACCTGCGACGCTGGTACCAAAAATGGGCGCAAGATGCAACATGGAATCTCAACATACCAGCAAAAGAACGTTTCTTTAGAGTTGTTTTTTAGATAAATATATCCTTCCAAACATTGCATGCATGTATAGACAAAGTTATAGTGAAAGTTATAATTTTCATTTACACACCAAATGAGCTTTATTTACACGTGTTCTATATATACATACTAATGTCGATAGATGCATGCAGCACACGGTAAATTCAATGCAGGTCAAAGTTCAAAGAAAAAAAAAAAAAAACAACGAAAATTACTTTCCTCGAGTAATCTCCACCACCTGACATTCTATTCGACATGAATTCTGATATTCTATCTGGCATTTTATCTGGCATTCTGAGTGAGAGACAGACAGACAGACAGACAGAAGGAAGCTGGTGACCATGGCATTCCCCAAGTTGAAGGAATAATCAAGGAGTCTACAACGTTCAAAAAGAAGCACCGGCCGCGCCTCCGTTCTTTGAGCACCTTTTTGGAAAACATGCAAACGAAAGCGTTGGGGGCGTTGGAAAATGAAAAGCATCCGACCGCACCCGTTTTGGGCAATTAAACACCCCTCTCACCCCACTCTGTTTTCGGGAATTGTTGTCCCAGGTCACTCCTTTTCCCTTTGAAACTTTGTTTTCAATTGCTGGGCGCATGCTACTCTGGAACACCGCATCCCCTAAAAGAAAACTATTCCCGTAGAACGCGGGACTCTTACAAGCATAGGAAGTGGACTGCGCGCTCTAGAGGGAACCAGTTTTTTTTGGTGATTTCAAGTTTGATCAAGGCGCTGTGTCGGCCTGTTGCACTGTGTCGTTTACTGAGAAACTTGAAATGCAGCCAGAATCAGCCAGATATCTTATTGCCCACATGTCCCATAAAGATTCTTGCTGTTCCATTTTGTTTAAGACGATTGGTGCCACCCAGTCAGCCAATCCCATGATGTCAACTCGAAAGGTTTATTTGTATGAGCAGCTGCCGAACTACACTTTTTTCCCGCAACCTTTGGCGGTTCCGAATGCCCGCGACTACGTGGCGGCAGATTTCGATGGAGATGGTGATATTGATGTGATGATCTCCTTACACAAGTCGAACCAGCGGTTGTATTTTGAACGCCGCAGCGACGGAACGCTGGACCAGCTGTATGACACCGATAACCCATTCAACGCCATTGGCTAGACCACTCATGATGATTCGTACCTTGGTGAAACAAACGCTCAGAGAGCTCCTATTCAGTGGGCACGATCCACTCTGGGTGATTGGAATGGAGATGGTGATGTAGACCTGGTGGTGGTGGATGAGTCCAAGGTGAGTCTGTGGATAAATCAACGGATGGAGGCTTTCGCTGAAGTTTCTGGAAGCGAAAACCCATTTGGACCGCTGGGGTTTCCCATGGAAACGGTGGTGGGCGTGGTGAACACCACGAGAGGTCAGAAATTGGACCTGGTGGTTCCACATTTTTACGAAGTGCCAGGCCCTGCTGTCAAAAATGGAAGCTATGGCTATTTCCAGCAGCAGATGAGTGGAGAGCTTTTAGAACAGCATGGTGCCAAGAACCCCTTTGATGGTTTGGAGTTTGCCGATTGGAGGCTGGCCTATAGAGCCGTGGTCAAGTCCTTGGTGGTTGACTTTGACGGAGATGGCGACTTGGACATCATCAGTGGAGAACTGGCCTACCGACGGAATGATGCCGGGCACTTCAAGGTTGTGTTGCCTGAGGATCCTGCCTATCCTTTCCGCGGGATCTTTGACAACAAGCACTCGCAGTGGACCTTCGTGGACTGGGATCACGATGGCGACCTCGACTTTGTGCAGGCCTTCATGCCGCTGCAAACCATTGAGCTCCGCCGCTGGGCGCTTGGGGAGATCCTGGAGATGAAGAGGAATGGGACCAGCCAAGCAGAGATTAACGCCTGGATGCAGAAAGTGATGGGTGCCGAGCTACGCTTCTACCGCCAGGATGGAGATGGACGTACTAACATCAGCTGGACTGAGCTCGCAGGGACAGCCAACCCTTTTCATCACATCGGTGGCCTGGGGGTCGACTTTGCGTGCCCGGCTGTGGTCGATTTGGATGGTGATGGTGATTGGGAGTTGGTAGTGGCCACAAAAGACGGTAGCTTAACACAACATGTGTGGAGAAGTTGAAGTTTTCGAGCATACATTTGCACACAGGTTTAAAGATTGCCGAAGGAAGTTTAGAAGTCAAACTTCCGACAATATGGACAGATGAAAAGCAGAGATGGGAAGAGTCAGCGAAGAGAAAAGAAGAAAGAAGATCAAACAAGAGAAAGTCTCAGAAGAAAGAAGATCCAGGTGCGCGAAAAGGTAGGAAAGTCGCGAAACACTGTGTTTTTCCAATGATTTGTGGCTCCGGAGGGTCGAAAAGTATGTGGAGCCATCTGGCCAGATGAGAGATGAAAAAGTGCACGCCGTAGTGGCGCGAAGCACATTTGCAAGTGAAAACGCTAAAAACACCCCACGTTCGGACCACTTTTTGAAGTTGAGATGTCGAAAAAGTGCACGCCGTTGTGGCACGAAGCACATTTCGAAGTCAAAATGTACAAAACTCACCATTCTCGGACCACTTTTGGAAGTTGAGATGTTGAAAAAGTGCACGCGGTTGTGGCGGGAAGCACGTTTCGAAGTCAAAATGGTCAAAGCACGAAAGTTCGGACCACTTTTGGACGTTCAGATGTCGTTTTGCGTGGCAGGCGCAAGGGATTGTGCACCTTGTCAAAAGTGAGCAAGACGTGAGGGTTTTGTAGCGTTTTCAACTACAACCACTACACCACACTACACTCCAATACACTACACTACAACGACAACTACACCTTCACTACATTCCACTGCGCTACACTACACTACACTCCACTACACTCCACTACACTACACTACACTACACTGCACTCAATTACACTCAATTACACTACACTACACTACACTACACTACACTACAACTACAACAATACTACATGTACACTACGCTACACTACACTACATTCCATTACACCACACTACACCACACTACATTACACTACACTACACCCCACTACACTACACTACATTACACTACAACTACATTCCACTACACTACACTACATTGCACTACACTCGACTACACTACACTACACTACAACTACACTACACATTCCACTACACTACGCTACACTCCACTACACTCCACTGCACTCCACTACACTACACTCAATTACACTACATTACACTACACTACATTACACTACACTAACTACAACTACAACTACAATATTACATGTGCACTACGCTACACTACACCACACTAATTACACTACACTACATTACACTACACTCCACTACACTACACTACGCTGAATGACACTTCACCACACCTACAACCACAACCACAACTACAACTACAACTGCAACTGCAACTACACTACATTACATTACACTACTAATGACATTACACTACACCGCACTACATTACACTACATCACACTAACTACAACTACAACTACATAAGACTACACTACACTACGCTAATTACATTACACTGCACTGCGCTACGCTACACTACACTACACTACACTACACTACACCCCACTCCACTACACTACACTACACCTCACTACACTACACTCCACTACACTCCACTACAGTACACTACACTCAATTACACTACACTACACCACGCGACACTACACTACACTACACTCCACTGCACTGCACTACAGTACACTACACTACACTAACTACAGCTACAACTACAACTGCAACTACAACTGCAACTACAATACATTACAAATCACTACACTACACTACAACTACAACCACAACCACATCTACAATTACAACTGCGCTACACTAATTGCATTACACTACGCTACACAACACACCACACAACACACTACACTACACACTACACAACACACTACACAACACACTACACTACACACTACACTACACGACACGGCACTACACTACACTAATTGCATGACACTACGCTACGCTACGCTACACTACACTGCACTACACTACCCTACACCACACTACAACACACCACACCACACTGCACTCAATTGCACTACACTACACTACCCTACCCAACATTGCATTACCTTACCTTACAATACACTCATTACACTACACCATAACTACAACTCCACTACACTACAACTACAACTACAGCTGCACTACACCACACTACATCCAGCAGTTGTAGGTGAGGTGACCGACCAGGTGACCACTGCAACCATTGCAGCCACTCCAAAAAACACAGCTCCAACCACCTTTCGGTCCATCAGTGGATTCGCTCTGCCATCCGTGATTAACAACAACCAATCTCTCCTATAGGTTTCCTATTTTTGAAACTTCCGCCACCGCCTTGTGCGGCACTACTGGTAATCGACGCCTGCAAGTCTAATTAAGTATAATTACCTGGCCTTGCGCTGAGTGCTAGTCGCCAGCCTCTGACTTGAGGCTTGCGATATTTCGAACAGATGGAGGGCGCCTTTCAGAAAGCAGCTTCCAATCCGTTCGCTGATGTGACCCCGCACATGACTGATGGTGCCTTATGTCCGGTGCCCATATTTGTAGATTGGGATGGTGATGGTTCCATTGACTTGGTGTTGACCGGAACCGACAAAGTCCAGTATTTCCAGCGGAGGGTTTGCATGCCATCCCTTCCATTTTGCCAACAGGGCAAATGCAATGAGCAGACCTCAACATGCGACTGGTTTCCAGCATTTTTTGTTTCCCCTCACTTCCGGGGATGGGGATGACACATAATGGTGCCTAGTGGCATCGATAGACTAACTTCTTTTTTTGGGGAATGGGTTGGGGCCACCAGGTGAATGCTTTCCTGGTGCTGAGGGCAGGGACTGCACCCTTTGTGGCGACTTCCACGTCCGTGCTGAGGGTCTTTGCCGGAAGTGTCCTGGTTGGGACTCGCCAGCAGGCACTTGCAGTCGCCGAGGCGGGGCCGCAAAGGCGATGCATCCCTGGTGTTTTACCATTAAAATATTCTGGACATCCAACACCCAAAGAGTTGATTGGAATGATACGGCCGATTTGAGCCGAATGGTGCGTCAAAAATAGAAGCCTCCTGCATTTTTTCTTTGAGAAGGACCCCAAAGATCACCAAAGACTTCATGATTGCTGCGGCCTTGGGAGGTATGTGTGACGATGATGCCGATGCAAGGAGCAAACGTTTGGCCTCAAACGCTTCCAAAGCAACGCCCGCAACAGGCAGTGGCAATTGCACTTGTTCGGAGCCATTCTATGGGGAAACGTGTGAACATGGCCTGTGTCCACCAGGGCAGCGGCTGGACCGAGACGCGCAGGTGGACATGCGCAGTAAAAAGTATCCAAAGTGGGAAGCTTGTGTCCCTTGCCAGTCTGGCAAAGTTAAGAATCATTCTGGAATTGAAGAGTGTTCAACCTGTCCTGGTGGCTACATCCCACTCAATGGCACCAGCTGTGTTGCATGTGAAGCGGGAACGACTCCATCACCAGATCACAACAACGAAATCTGCATGCCATGCCCCATTGGCTCGGTGGCCGGCTCCGGCAATGCAAGTTGCACACCATGTGAGGCTGGTGAAGCGCCAAGCGAGGATCGAAGCCTTTGCATTCTCTGCGCGTCTGGCTCAGTTGCAAGGCACAACTGAGAGACGGGAGAGCAATTTGAGAAAGCCAATATTTTCATTTTTTTGCACGTTTTGTTACTTAAAATGTTGGCATTTCCTGCCGAAAAGCATTTTGTAGCCCTGTGAGGCCCCGCTCTGGCAAGTGCCGTGCATGCGGTGCAGGTTTTGTTCCAAACCAATGGAAGAGTGACTGCCAGCCGTGTACTGGACAGATGTATGCCTTGCCTGGTGATGATTTTTGCCAAGCGTGCGCTTTTCCATCGATGATTTTGGGAGAGGACAACTGGTGCACCCAGCTGTACACTTGGCTCTTCCTGTTGGCCTTCTTCCTTTTGGTGTTCTTAGTGTTGGCCGTCTTTGGACGGATGCGCCTGCACTGTTTGAAGAGACGCCTCAAGAAGATCACTGCAGCAAAGGATTGGGAGGAGTTGCATGCAACACAAGCCACTTCGTTGGAATACGGCCTCTGGAAGCGCAGAGCGAGTAGAGAGCTATCGGATCGAAAGCACGAAGTCAAGTCGCAGTCTTTCCAGCTCGGCATTTCCTTACAGTTCGTTTTTGAACAGCTTGAGGATGTTTACAAGGAGACAGCTGGAAAGGCAGAGTGGCGCCTTGACGAGTGGGGTCCCGTGACCAAGAGTGGCTACTTGGTGAAGGTCCGCAATTGTGGTATTCAACTTGATGACCCCATTGGTGCTTGGAATGCTTTGCCGATATGCGATTACCCAAAGGATCCCAATTTCCACCAGGTGGCAGGGGTTTTGGCATATGGCCCTTGGGCTTTGGGGAAGCACATGTGTTGCCCCCGTGACGGCCAGCCCGATTGCAGTATTGTGGACGCGCTACAAGCACAATCCAAGAGTGCGAAAGCAACATGGTTCCTCTCCTGGGTTTGGGGCTACAAGTTTTCAACCGTGTACAAGGCATTGGATTTCGGTGATACCACTGTAGACACGGCCTTCTGCAACCAATTGATGGTCATCGTTTTGGACCGAACGCCGCATATTCTTTAGAGCGACCCGATTCCTTCAGTGCGCGATACCAGTAGGTACTGAAACGATGTAGCTTATTGAACGAACGTCCAGGGGAAGGAAGGAAGGCAACCAGGAGAGAAGTGAGCAGGTGAGGTGAAGAGGAAGGGAGGAAGGGAAGAAAACAGACGCGCAGGAAAGGAACTCGCCGATTCACCATTTCATTTTGGATCCAACAATCACATCTACAACAATAGCATACATTTATATAATTTGATTGCCTCCATTTGGCACAGGTGCAAAAAGCAAAGGTGTAATTGTCAAATGAAGTTTCGAAGAGAAGCTCCAAGTTACTGAAGGTCTAGAAAAGTGAAAACCACAGTTACTCACCTTCAAATCATGTCAGCTTCACATCATGTCAACTTCACATTATTTCAACTTCGAACCATCTTAACTTCACAACATCTCAGCTTCACACCATCTCAACTTCACAGCATGTCAGCTGTGCTGTTGATATTGGACGTCAACTTGCTCTCACGGAAGTGAAGTAAGTAAGACGCCAAAAACCCAAAGCAGATCAAACCCTCAAACCCAGGGGAGCATGTTCCAGAAACGCTTTGTGCTGGCCACCTGACAATGAAAAGCATGACAGCCTCAGAGTGCTTCGCTAAAGTCGCATCAAAAGCATCTTTGCAATGACCTGTGACCGACCTCGCAGCTTCATGAGCTCGAGCATTCAGCTCAAAGCATGCGGCTGCAGGCATACCAGGAGGTCGCCAATTTACCCTCTTGCGATGCGACGGCGCCCAAAAAACCGAACCCGGGACAAGTGCAGATTGCAAGCAGGGGCTTGCGAGGGTTCCAGTGGCTGTGGGGTTTGCCCAACACCCACACAGCCCTGGACCTTGCACAATTCCCTTCAAAGGGCACCCCTTACAGGCATGGACATTGGGCAAACTTCGGGTGTCGGGGTGCTTTTTTTGGGGCCAGCTTTTCCTTTTTCCAAGACAAGGCAAGGGTGCATCCTTTGATGCCTTTTTTGCAGACAGAGAAGCTTCCATGGCTTTTTGGTACCTTGGAGACATCATCTCCATTTCTCACCACCGCAACATTACATCATCTCAGCATCGCATCATCCCAGCTTCGCCCAATCTCAACGTCACATACGGCGAAGATTTGAAGTGGTGTGAAAACATGCATATCACATCATATCACGATCGAAAGTTGCAACTGATGTACTGCATGCGCAAAGAACGGGCGCCGGGAATTCAACATTCTTGCGGAATACATGTCCAATCCATCATGCGATCACTCTGCATTTGCAGGTGGAGCATGCGAAGAACATCCAAGACACAGATCCACAGATTCCTGCATGAAGCTGGTTATTTTTTTTTGCTGGCGTGCAAGCTGACTTGGCTGAGCCTTGTGCAGCAAGTGCTCGAATTTCTGCCTGGTGCTGTGGCGTTGAAGATATCAAAAGAAAGAGATGCCAAAGAAAACGGATGACAGGATGGAGAGGTGCCAAGTGAAAGAGATGTCAAGACAAGGAGATGCCAACAGAAAGGTATGCCAAGGGAAAGGGTTGGATGTCAGGAAAAAGAGATGTCAAGAGAATGAAATGTTTGGGCCTACTGGGCCTACTGTGTTGGAACCAGAGATCTGCCGGCGAGCCACGGCACGCTGTTTGTTTGGCAGCTCGCCCGGCTCCTTCAGGCAGAGTCTTTCCAGCAGTCCTGCAGGAACGCGCGTTATTGGAAACTTCCCCTGCCCGCTGTTGTGCGTGCTCTACTTGTAGCCAGACGATGCAAATGCAAAAGGCATGTGATGACCAAATGTTTCAATTTTCGTCAATATGCATCGTGTATCTTGTTCGCCAGGCGTTGGCCCGATGGTGGGAAAGACACAGGATCGTGTCCGGTGCTGGTTTGGAGGATGGCATCTACATGTGGTGGTGCGTCTTTGTGAACAACCAGTTCAGGATGTTGGAAGCTGGTCAAGTGGAAGAACCAGACGATTTGTTCGATGTCTTTGGCCAGCAGTTGCAGGGCATTGGCAAGATGCTCATGTGCTTAGACAAAATGCGCGGTGGCCAATACACTACCAGAATTTGGTGCATTTTTGAAGTATTTGTTGCGTGCCAAAGGCCGGGCCAAACCATCCCGGCTTTGTTGTATTGGTCCCTGGGACTAGTTGGTATTCCAGCGTTTCGGTGGGAGAACCAAGTAAAGGGACTGCACGGAGTTGTGGAATATTTCCTCAGAGTAACATCAACAGCAGCAGCAGCGGCAGCAACAACGTCATCATCAGCAAGAAACAGCAGCAGCATGCAGCAGCAACAACACGTTTCAATTTGGCCGGACCGCAGCAACTGCAGAAACCATAGCAACCACAGCAACAAAAGCAGAAACAGGAACAACTGCAAGGCAACAGCAAGACCAACAAAAAACAAGAAGAACAACGGGAAGAACAAGAACAACAACAACAACAAAAACAACCAACACATAAAAGAACATGTAACATAAACATCGGCAACAACAACAAGAACAACAAGAACAGGAGAACAACAAAAACAACAAACACAACAAAGACAACAAAAACAAAAAACAACGAAAACAACGAAAATAACACACACAACAAAAACAACAAAAACAACAAACACAACAAAGACAACAAAAACAACAAAAAACAACAAAAACAACAAAAACAACAAAAAACAACAAAAAACAACAAAAAACAACAAACAACAAAAAGCAACAAAAAACAACAACAAAACAACAACACGACAAAACAACAACACAACACCAACACCAACACCAACACCACCACCACCACAACCACCACCACCACCACCACCACCAACAACAACAACAACAGCAACAGCAACAGCAACAGCAAGAGCAAGAGCAAGAGCAACAGCAACAGCAACAACAACAACAAAAACGACAGGAACAACAAGAACAACAAGAGCAACAAAAACAAAAACAACAAAAACAACAATAACAAAAACCGAGACGACGACAACAACAACAGCAACAACAGCAACAACAGCAACAACAACAGCAACAACAGCAACAACAACGACAACAACAAGTTACAAAAACAAAAAACACAGACAAAACCACCTCAACCCCCACCACAACGCGTTTGAGGTTGTGCCGCCCAACTTGGCAGAACAAAGACTTTGCATGTCATACTTTAGGCCAGAACCTAGAATACCCAGATAGTTGTCAACCCCACTGGAGGTGCAGTTTTTTTCTTCAGTCGTGATATGTTAGGGCCGGTTGAATTTATATACTGTAATTGAGGCGTAGGCGTAGGTGATGTGCAGGCGCAAGTTTCGGAGGTTCACCTGATTGAGCAGCCTTTACACTTTGGCGCATAGCTCTGACCAAAACAGCCTTGGAACATGGAAATGGGTTATAGACCTATGTTTCATAACTATGTTTCATATATTTTTTTTGTTTTCTGACATGAGTCCTTTTACCCTGGGAAAGGGGCTAGTATGGGCCGGCGGAATACAAAGATTTCAACGATGATACCCAAAGCTGTGAATACTATGCATGGTACACAGGTTCCGCAAACAAATTACTTTATTCGAGTGACTTCCACCAACTGATATTCTATCTGACAGGTATTCTGACAATATATCTGGCATTCTATTTGACATATCCTGACATCATTTGGCATACATATTCTGACATTCCATCCGGCATTCTGTTTGGCATTTTTATCTGATATATATATATATATTTGACATTTCATCAGGCATTCTATCAAACATTTCTTTTGACATTCTATCTGAAATTCTGGTTGACATTCTATGTGACATCTTGCGTTCGCAATTGAGGTCCTGCAGTGCCCACTGAGGTCTGGCTCTCGTAGTTGGGGTCCGGCACTGCGTTCGCGGTTGGGGTCCGGCAGTGCCCACTGAGAACTGGCGCTCTCGGCTAAGGTTGGGGTCCGGCAGTGCCCACTGAGATCTGGCGCTCGCGGTTGAGGTCCGGCAGTGCCAGTGCCCACTGACATCTGGCGCTCGCAGTGCCCATTGAGAACTGGCGCTCTCGGCTAAGGTTGGGGTCCGGCAGTGCCCACTGACATCTGGCGCTCGGAATGCCCATTGAGAACTGGCGCTCTCGGCTAAGGTTGGGGTCCGGCAGTGCCCACTGACATCTGGCGCTCGCGGTTGAGGTTCGGCAGTGCCCACTGACATTTGCAGCGCCCACTGAGATCTTGCGGCCGCAGGTGGGGCCTGGGAGTGCCCACTGGGAACTGGAGCTCGCAGTTGAGGCCTGGCGGAGGCAAAGGTGAAGGTGGAGGTGAAGGCGGAGGTGTCTGATAAAACCTAGGGACCCTCACCTGGCAAGTGGGGAAAAACATGTTTTGCACTAAACAAAACCCATTGGTCCTTCAGACATGCAGATGCGCAAAGAAAATCATTGGAGGGATCGTTGAAACAGACCATGATGAACCCATGGAAAAATCAGCAAATCCAATACGTGCAGCATAAAATGTATACAGTATACAGTGCGTTACCCTTGTCCCTATTTTTTTGCATTGGAATGAAAACATGCTGCCCCGGCCTTTGCAGCAAAAAACATGGAGAGGAGCATTCCAACCACGGTGATCCTTCCCGAGCTGGAGGTGGGTGCGATTGCATCTTTGGAGGACGCGTTCAGCATTCTATCCTTCACATGGACCTGTTTCTAGCTGCGGGGAACAACCAAAATCCACCCACATCTTCACAGTGGTCTCGAATGAACTGCAACTAGTTGGCGGCAAATCTCCGGTGAATGCAAGGTCAGGACAACTGAACCAGGGTAAGGAAAACAGAACCAAGATCAGGATTATTTTTTTTCTCAGAGCAGCGTCTTCTGAAACTTTGGCAGGAGTTGACCCATGAATGCCGAGTTGATGCTGAGCAGGCCCCAAACCAGTTTTATTTTTTTTTCCCCCTCCCCGAAGCAGCCGACACCTTTGACTTTGAGAGTCCCCAAAATCTAGCGGCTGCCTTTGCGTAGTGAATTTGTTGACAGGCGAAAGCTTCCGTCCAAGCGGATGCTGATGCCATTAAAGATCACATCAAACAGAAACACCAGTCCTTTGAGTACGTGAATCGAACAGTGGAACATGCGCTGTGGTGTGAAGTCATCGAATTTTTGGAGAGCAGCAAGAAAGGAGGCGCTGGCCGACCCAGCCAGTTGGGCCCTGGGAGCACGTCGACGGGGCCGCCCACCAGTGGCCCGGCCGAGTCGACCATGTCGGAGTCCATGGCCACAGATATGGCAGCGGAACATGGGAAGTGCAACCTTCAATGAAAATTCCAATGGAATTTGTGTGGCAAATCGGCTCCCACTAAATCACTAGGTCCAGCTGTCTCCATTGGGATGCGAAGTTTTGGAACTGTTTTGTCTAGTGACTAGTGCTTGCGTAGTGTGGATGCCACATGGCATTTGGCATGCACAGGTTTAATCAGTAGCATGTTGTCTTACATGACACGGCCGTGCACAAGTACACGGCCATACTCGGCCAAAATACGGTCTCAAAAATAGAAACTTTGATGATAACTTCACCCCATGTCGTTTTATTCCCATCGTTCAACTTGTTTTGACCGTCGTTTTATTCAAAGCGTGTCATGGCCAAACTAGTCCGACGCACCTGTGATGGGATCAATGCAGCGGCCAGGGCTCTTTGTGGAGCTTCTGGGTCATTCCATGGATGGCCATCAGCCAGGCATCCAGGAAGGCCAACTCTTCACCATTTTGGAACTGGGTGGTCCTTCCCTGGAGACTTGCTGTGGATGGAGGGTGAAACCATTGTGAAACTGTATGACACTTTCATTTTTTTTTGCTTGCTTTCCTCGTGTATAGGGTTGTACTAAGGGATTTACGATATTTAAGGCTTCCTAGTGTTTTTCGACCCACGAGTCGACATGGGTCAGCTGAATCAACTCAGCAGATCTCAGCAGATCTCAGATCTCGAGCCAGCTGGGCAAGCTGAAGTCCATAAGATCCGCATCCGTAAGATTCCGTAAGTACCCATCCATATCCAACCATGAACTATCTGATTTTTTTAAAGATGCCATGAGTATCACAAAAGAATACAAAAGATCATACCACAAATTCCACCAATCCCAAGAATCCATCGGTTTCTTTGTCTCATTTTGTTTCCCACTTGATTGGCTTTATATATGATTTGAATTGATTTGATGAGATGTTATGATGGATTTTCATGGATTTTCTGGATCTTACCATTCTTTTGAATTTCTGATGGATTTCCTGGATCTTACATGACCTTACTACCTTTTTCATCAACTTCCTTGGGTCCCAAGCCGTTCCTGGACCAAGGAGGACAGCCTTGCAGCGCGCCTGGGACACCGGGACCTCTTGGCGCTGCCGGAGCTCAGAGAGTTGAGCTGGGCGCTGGCGTCCATTTTGTGGCGGCGACCTGGTGGATCTACCCTCTGGTTATGTCAAAATAGCTATTGAAAATGACCATTAATAGTGGATTTTCCCATTAAAAATTGTGATTTTCAATAGCTATTTTGACATAACCAGAGGGTAACCATTATAGGATTGATTCGGATTGATGGAAGATTTGTGCCAAACTGATTGATGGAGGATCGGAGGATCTAACCATTCAGAAAACATCAGAATTTATGGGGTTGTGGAGAACTGATGAAGACAATTTGGAGGATTTTATGCATTTATGGAGGATCTATGGGGGGTTGATGCGGGGATTTATGGGGATATGGGGACTTAGAATGGTTGATAAGTTGATTGCGCAGTTTCTGTGACATTTGCTGACGATGTGGGAGAAGATATCGGAGATATAGTGGGAGGGTTGATGGAATCCTGGCCCATTTTTTCTTTCTCACATGGCTGGATGGCTGGCCAACAGAAGCTATATGGAAGAACAGGAATCAAGAAACCGTGGCTTGAACACAGCCAGCCAGTTTGGACTGCCAGAGGGTGTAGGCATGGTGGATTTAGTGCTTCCTGGTCCCATGGGGAGAGTGATCAACCAGGATGAGAATCCCGTTGACAGCTGGTTCAACTGATCTACGCTGCACCATAGGTTGCAGTCACTTCAGCTGGTGCATCTGGACATCAAACCATCGAATCTGGTCTGCTTTCAGCATGGAGGCCGGTTGGTCTTGTTCACAACTGGATGGCTAGACAACCTATTGACGAAAGATTGTAGATGCAACTGCCAATGCCCGATTCGCCGCAGGCAAATCTCAGTGGAAATTGATCGATCTGGAACTGCGCTTAGCTTTAGAGTCAGCACAGTCGTGAAACAGACGAAGTCAACGTCTACTGAGGGGACGTGGTCTCAAAAATTATTCGGAGAAACGTTTCATTTCTTCACAGTCTTGTTTCTGACGGGCAGCTTTAGCTGTGCGGGTTGAAGAATTGGCCTTGCAAGTTGCAACATTGTAGGGCTAGTGACTCATCGGTAGAGATGAACACGCCTTGCTTTTGGAATATACATGGCCTCAAGATAGTCATGTACCGTACGCATCTATATGCACATCCATGTACCTCTCTATACAAAGAGGTATGCACACTCTTATCCATCCATCCCTCCATCCATCCATCCCTCCCTCACTCCCATGCATCCACGCACATTCACACACACACATACATACACATCCATACACACACATGCATAAACATGTGCAGTATACACTATACACAAACATACATACACATGCACACACACATACACATGCACACACACACACCCCCACGCACACACACACACCCACACACACACACACGCACACACACACATGTACATGCATTGCATTGCATTGCGTTGCGTTGCGTTGCATTGCATTGCATTACATTACATTACATACATACACGCACACAGATTGAACAATTCTACAGTATAAACACATACATCAACACACACACACACACACCAATACGTTTGTGCAATATACACACATAATTATATATATATATAGACGCACATTATAAATATGTTTGTGCAATATATACACATTATATATATATATATAGACGCGCATTATATTGCATAATACATTTGCAAAATATCAGTGTGACATAGCGTGCCAATAGGTGTATATAGGTTATACATGGTTATACATCATTAGCAAATCATCTTCAAATCCCCAAGTCGTTGCTCCAAGGATTGCGTGAGTTCCACGGAGGCCACGGCGCGTTTCGGGGACATCACCTTCACCCCCGCCTACATGGCGCCAGAGCTGGCACGCGCTTATCTACACGCGGGTCCGGGGCGAGCACAACGCTGCCCGGTGACATGGACTGCACCGGAAGCGGGGGGATGTGGTCTGGGTATGTCACGGTATGTCGGTATGGAAACACTCAAGGAATTGAGGCATTTGAGATGCTGAGATGAGTCTTATGAGGGATGTATGCTTGCTGATGTTCGGCCTTGATTTTCATCTTAATCTTTTGGATATTCACGAAAGCCAGCGGCTAGGCTAGGCGAAGTTTTTTTTGCGAACAAAGTGAGTTTACCTAACGGATCAAAAATCACGAAATTAGGTGGTAAAAAAGGTGGACCGAGGTGAACTTTTTCAGGGGTATGTACCAGGTGGCAATTGGGTGACGGTGGGGTATCGATTCCCCCCTGGTCCGTCCTCTGATCTGGACTTGGGGGGACTGCAATGGAGGGGAAAATGATGAGAAAAACAATGGAAAAAATGAGGGAATATCACATAAAACAATGGGAAAACAATGGAAAAATTGAGTAGAACGCTTGGAAAATGATGCCAAGCAAAATAAAAGTAAAAGGATGGAAATTGATGGGGTGGAAAAACAATGGAAAAATTGAGGCTCCGATGTGGGACCATTATATGTGCAAGAAGAGTTTCTGGGTGAAGAGTCTCTAGGTGAAAAGTATATGGGTGAAAAGTATGTGCAAGAAGAGTTTCTGGGTGAA
>Ga0126342_10004236_pt1:0-22500 | contig 24328 bp, 24 predicted proteins | sample Cyp1metagenome_FD_92528 | JGI IMG/M metagenome (GOLD analysis project Ga0126342, IMG submission 92528) | Coral microbial communities from Lord Howe Island, Old Settlement Bay, Australia - Cyphastrea 1 metagenome | ecosystem: Host-associated > Invertebrates > Cnidaria > Coral ...
CCACGGTATCATGAGTGTGACAACATGTTGTTCATGTCATCAGAAGTGATCATGGGCACATGTGAATCATGCGAAACAACAGAAGGCGGAGGTAACACATCATAAAAGTAGCCAGATTCGCAGTCACTGCACTTTTTGACAATTTGCACTATCACAGAGTCGCTGCGACACAATGTTGGCTTACAATTACAATCAACTTGCCTGCAGCATGTTTTGACCAACAGCACGCAGAACAAAGTGCCAGGCTCCCTGTGTCCGTGAATCCACAGAAACCGATGAAGCGAGACCTTCAAAAATCGCTTAGCAGCGTCAACTGCGAACCACCAAATTGTTGCGGGCTCTATGTCAGTAATTTGTCTTTCTAAGTAGACCTGACTAGCCCTATGAGCATGGGTCAAATTCTCATAAAATCCTGAGAAATCCTGAGAAGCCACAATGGCAATATGTCGAAATCATCAATTTTTCAGATGTTAGACTGTTAGATCTAGAACATTCATGAACATTCTAGAACCACGCCATCTTTTGTTGGATCTCCAATGACCACTGATGGCTTGGGGCCAGACGCTCTCTCAGCCGACTCATGGCCGACTTCTCAGGGCCTTCTCCCTGACTGGCACGAGCTGCTGACCTCGACCTGCGGCTTGCCATAAGGTGAAAGTGATCTATGTTTACTAGGGAAAGCCACGTGGGTCTGGCCCCATGGATATCCTTCCATATTTGATCAGATCTTCGGTTTGATAGATATTTAATATTATTTGAGCATTTACACTAGTATCACTAGTCAGCAGCAGCCCAGAAATGTCGATTTGGCAACGCCCGGCCTGTTCCAAGCGCCCCATTTCTCCACCGTCCGATTGATGACCCAGGCGACCTCCGCCGCAAACTCCTCAGCATGGATCCCACGGATCGCGTCGCTCGGAATCGCTTTTTGTTGGTGAACAGAACTCCAACAACTGTCTATGATCATTTATCACCTAGTAGTTATTAGTTACTATAGTTAATGGAAAATATCACATGAGTATCTCTAGTTAATGGAAACTATCATGTATCTATATAATATATATATATATATATACATATATAGTTAATGGATGTTAATGGAAAATTGCCATGAAAACATCAACAAAACCTATTGCAGACGTCAATGTAATCTCAGTTGCACACGTCCGCATCCGTTGCAGCTGTAATGGCGACGAGCAACGCCTGCTTGAGCCACTGGCACTTGTGTTGGGGTTACTGGGTTTATCTGTCGGTGTCAGGTCACTTCTCCGTCCTCGGGAAGATTGGCATCTCCAGCAACGGCAGCCGTGCTTTCCTCGGTATCGAAACTCGACTGGAGAAATGCAGCGCAACTCAGCAGACTGCCACCGAGGTCGGAAATTGAGACAAGAGCGAGGCAAACCAAAGCCAATGGCCGCCATAGGCTTTGAAGCCATGGATTCCTTGCTTAGCTGTCATGGTATGTCATGGTGATATCCATGAAACCATCATGGGAAAAGAGATGGAAATCACCAATAACACAGATTTCTTCACGGAATTCTTCCGTTTTGACATATTTTGACCGTGAATTTTGACCATGTTCTTCGGTGTGCCAGTAGCACTAGACTCACGAATGACATGAAGTTGCGGTGTCGTGCTGGGTTCAAAGAAGCCCAGACCTAGTGCGCAGTAAGATCCGTACTCCTCTTCTCCATGTCCTTTGACAATCAAACATGACGAAGGCACCAAAAGATGAGAGGTCTCCCAGAACAGCAAACTATTGCAACTGGGGAAGCCTCCACTGCAGACTGACAACTCGCGGCTCAGAAAACGCACCAAACCTCGAAAAGAGAGCACAAATTGAGGGCGCAGTGGTCATGGCTGACTAATGCCAAGCTGGTTGGTGACTTCAACCCATACCAACATCACATCACATCCTTTTATACTATAGACATCTATAGACATCTATAGACTATATACTGTTTGTTTTTCAGATGTCCATCCATTTACATGAATTATACCATGTGATAACCCCCAATATTGGTTGATAACTCTAGGTCAACGGAGCCCCAGAACTCGCACAAGTTACGAGGCAAGGCCAGGACGGTCGGAAGCTGATTGACCTGGTTGAAGCTAAACTGAGATTGGAATAAACCCCAACTGTTTGTAAAATCATATAATATATATATATATATATTATCATCATCAATCCAAGTTTATAAATATCTTAGTTGATAATCATGGGTTCTTTAATGATGGATAAGTTTATAATTCCAAAATCTTTCAGAATCCTATTTTTTTTCGTGATAATCCAACTAATCCAACTATCATATAAAATCCTCATAAAATCCCAGATAGTTGATCAATTACCAAAACAGCCAAGGTACCACTGGAAGCAAATGTCCCAATCTCCACAGGTCGCAAAAGAGAAATCCTTCAGACGCAGCGGCTAGGACCTGCACCATGGATGATAGCTGGTGCAGTTTGTTCGCCAAGAAATGGATAGAAATGCTTGGTTTATGTTGGTTTAATATAGGTTTATAGTGTGGTTTCGAATGGTTTAGTATAGTGTTGTACTGTGGCCAAGCCGAAATTCATCAATGTTCTGGGCCCAAATGGCCCAGTTTAGAGGCGTTTTATCAGATTGTTTGCCAAGACCGTGCTTGCGGATCAACACCAGCCACCATGCCGCAGCCTTCATATGATGGGAAGACAAGCTGCGGAGGGATGCGAAGAAACGCAGCAGTCGTCCACTGAACACCGATGCCTCTGCAGTAGCCAAGAAGGAGGCATCACACATAGACTCTGGGGTCAAAACCAAAGATACCTCAAGATCTGGCCACAAACTTGGAAAGATCTTGATTTTGTTCCATCCCAAACCAATGACTAGCTACATCAATCTGCAACACACTGCTGCAGGCAAAGGATGCCTCCAATGCAAAGTTTCCGGACAATGGGCTTTCAACTTGAGCAAATGCTTGGACCAACAACCAGGTGGCAACCCAGTAGTGTGCCGAGTCCAGCTGAATACCTGGACCGAGAACACAACTGCTGAAGTCTCGAGCATATGAAGTTTAAATCAGCTGCTGGGGCACCATGAAAAACCATCAGTGTGCACATCCGGAAGGCCACAGCTTGGCGCAGCCAGGCACTGATATGACTTCCACCTGGTCAGGACATGCAACGAAGAGCTTGGGAAATCAAAAAGTGTGCCCTGCCTGCAAGCAAGGTGGCCACAGCCTGACAAATGCCCGTGGGGTCCTGTTCTCTTGCTCAGAGTTGTAAAGCACTTCTGTTAATTACATTTAATTTCCACATGATAGGCAACTTCAAAAGGACTCGGCATGTCACAGACTGTCCACTTTCTGTCGCAAAGTTCGGTCCTGACCGTCCTGACCCTCAAATTCAGAGCCGTGCAAGGTCAACGCATCAGTCATGAAGGCCACGCAACTGAAGATGATCTTTTCAGAGGCTGTCGGATCTCCCACACTGTAGCGGAGATTCTGTGTCGACACTTCTGGGATGTGCCGTTCCAAAACCTTGGATTCGCCAACTTCAGGGGCTCAAAAATATTCAACATAATCCCAATAGATTCCCGAGTCATGGTGGATCAACCAATGATTTCAATGGGAAAATCCAGAAACAAATCATCAGCTCAGCAAGGTATGAGTCAGAATAGGGTACCCCAATACTTAGATGGTCAATACTACGTAAGAACAGATTAAAAACTGTGGTCGGGTCTTCTTTCTGGTGACCCATTCCCAGCCATTCCCAGGCACAGATTTGAAGAAGTTCCAGTGTTGCCCCGAAGTCTCCGGGGACAGTGAAGCATAAAGTGCTATGCATCTCACCGCCAGCGCTCGAACAGAGGGCCAGGAACCTACTGGCGGAGCGGAATCTGCAATCATCAGTGCAGGATGTAAAAGATCTTCCATCAGAAGGAACAAATGATAATCTTCACTCAGATCAGCTTGTGTGTGAACCAGGATGGCCTCAGCCACACTCAAGATACGGGACAAGTGTTGTTCCAGTTCTGCGAAAACAGCCTCTGCTGCTGTCTTGGCGGTCTCATATTTCTCTTGGAGACTATCCAAATCCTTTTGCAAACTGCATGCTGAGACATAGTCCTTGGCATTCACAAAACGACCACGAGCAGAACGGATCCCATCAAGTTGCTCTGCAAGCTGTTTTGCTAAGGAATGCTGCTCGCGGCCATGCTCTGCCAATGCAGTGATCCCTTCATCTTTGAAATCCTCAAAACCAGCAGTGGCTTTGGTTTGAAGAACATTCAGCACAGTCACCATTGATTCGGTGAAACGGCCCTCACGTCGACCCACATTCATCTTGGATCCAACTCGAGAGCTTAGACCCAAAGAGTGACGTGCAAGAAGGACCGCCAAATGGAAGGTGCTTCGACAGGATCGTTGCACTGAATCTTGTGGGAACGCCAACATCGTCTGAAATGCATCTAGTAACTTCACCGGGGCCCTCAGCAATGTTGCGGTTGCAATGTGCAGCAGGCTTTTGTCATCGCAACGATCGCAACGTACATCACTGTGTAGCAGAACCAAAAGCAATTGCCGTAGCATAAACTCATCGCCTTTGTCAAGGGCCTTGGATTTTGCGATCAGGGAAAAAATATACAAACATCTATTCGCAGTAGATTTCCCAGTCGTGGTGGATTTACCAATGGGAAAATCCATGACACATCTTCAGTGGAATTGCCACTGGGAAATTTACCAATGGGAAAAAAAACAGTCATTCCGAGTCATTCGGCAGTTTTCAGCAAATCCAAGGGGCTTGAAGTGTCTTCCGAAGTAGGCCAGGACATTGCTCCCAGCTGCGCTCCATGCTCCAGACTTCAGCATCAAGGGCAAGAGCCACCCGCCCAACCACAGCTTCTTCTGGGGAGAGCACCGATTCACTGTGCAGCAGCGAAGTCATACCTGATTTCAAGGCAGTAGCCATCCATCAAATGAAAGGTGCATAGGAAATGTATGGAAAAGGGATGAAAAGGGTGTGAAATATGTACCAACAAGAATGATCATACCTGTATGGGCAATAATCCAATCCCCAAAAATATGAGCCAATTCAATTGGGATGATCCCAGGCAAGATCAAAGCACAACATAGGGCGCAACATATTTGAAACCTCCAACAACAAGCTACTCTCTTCGGCAATGACACACCAATCTGCCGATGCCAACAAACTTCGCAAGGCTTTCTCGGCCGAGAGCTCATTGAATACCGGGTCACTGCTGGACACAAGCAGCTGGCCAACAAAGCTCAACAATGATGGCATAGTAGATGAATTGGAATTTCGTGCCAGTCCCTGTAACATCGTCTCACATGTTCTTCGGACTGCCAGGGTTGTGTCTTCTAGGCCCTGTCGCAATACCAAAGCAAACTTGACATTTGTCGTGGGATGGGCCTTTGACAGCAAGGAAAAGAGTTGCGCACGAACAGCCACAGACACGTCCATGGAGCGGTCTAGCAGCGCTTCCCAAAGATGGCGTTCAAGTTGAAGGGCATGCTCTGCCTGTAGCTTGGAGGCTATGCCTATGGTCATCCCAACATGATTGGGAATCCTGATATTGGCCAGTATAAATAGGATAAATCCCTAAAAATGATTAAAAATGGAGGTATGACGGTATGACCATCTTGGATAATCTGGGTATGGCATATTAATCCAACCCTTGACCATGGCACATCCTTTCCAAAGATGGAGTTGTACAGTACCTACATATTCCAAACCAAAGGGGTCCTTCTGACAGTCCCTTCGGTTGGAGTGGCCTGAAGCATTTCGACCTGCACCAATGCTTCTTGTCGAATCTTGGCGACGGGGTCGCTGCATCCAATCTCCACGAGCGTCGCAATGGTCTGCGCTGTTCCCAAGGCAGCTAAACCAGGGAGGGCCACGAGCCGAATTGGAGCGAACTTGTCCAGAGCCAGTTGCAGAAAAGCTGCTTGTTGACTACGACCAGTGCTGGGAGGAGCCTCTGTCAATAATCTGGCTAAGATCAGAGCACAACAATGTCGAACATGTTTGCTCTTGGGTGCCACACCACTGGCCAGTCCCATGAGGCGCAAAGTGAAGCGGAGCAGTGCCAGGCAGTGTTTGGAGTCCACTGCAAGATCTGCCAATAGCTCTGCTGCATCTACTGATCCACTGGGAGCTTTGTTGCCACCACCATCTACCCCTTCAAGCAAAGCTTGTGCAATTCGGATCACAGCAACATCCATCTCACTTGGAAAGGACTCTGCAATGACCTCAAGACAAACACAACAACTGCCCACAAGTCCCACAAGTCCCACAAGTCCCACAAGCACTAAAGTTTGGTCACTGACGCCACTGAAATGAAGAGCACGAAAGCCTCTGAGAGGAGCACCAAAAGCTTGGGCAAGGCATTGCGCACCGCAAATCTGCTTCCATTCTTGGTGCAGGCTGCGAACGTTCGCATCAGCGTTCGTGCTCCCTCGGAGTCTCCTAAAGCGGGTCGTTTTCAAAATGGAACGATGAGTGGCCATAGAAATCCTACAGGCACCTTAGGATTCACCAAAAACATCCAAAAACTATAAGCAAGGAATGGTCCATGGCCAGAATTTGACTTAACAAAAAAAGTCAGGGATAGTGACTATGGATAGTCAAGGAATGTTCCATCTCAAAAGAAAAGCCGATGCCTTCCATATCCCATCCCTTCCTTCAGCTGTGCAAGGGCTTCCGGCAGCAGCATCACCCATCCTGCGCCAGAAACCTGATCACTGGAGAGAAGGTTTGAAGGCTGGGTCCAAAATTCAGAGGTCTAGATTTCAGACAGCTGTCCTATAATAAGATGCCATCTGCAAGAGAAATTAATAGATCGGGTGCTCATAAATCCAAAGGGGCATCAAATGTGCAGCCCGCAACAGACCACACCCCCGTCTTGCCGCGCCTCCAGAAATGCCCTCACTACAGTTGTTGAGATGTTGTGGCTGCAATCAATCCCAACATGATTCCTCAACATGTTATGTGACGTAACAAATTTTTGCAGAGCTGAAAGACCGCAGGACTTGCTGATTCTGTACTACACTGGTCTCTGGACTTTGATAACATGGAAAATAAAAATATGTGATTTCCACCTGCTATGGCCAAATCAACTGCTTGGAGGCCTTTCGCACTGCCTGCTCAAACGACTGTGATTGGTCAATTGAGAGAATGCAATCTCGCGCATTAAAAGTCAAAAGCTAAGCATAAGGTCACAGGTTCTGGCTCTTGGAACCTGTCTCACATTGAATCCGTGAAATATCACCAATTCGCTCTTCCTGCTCCAACTTTCTCAAATGAGATGAGCTCTCAGTCAATGTGCGTAGGCAAAGCACCTGTTCCAAGAGTCTGCAGTGACTTCTCCAGGACCTCCTCTGAGGCATTTTGGCAATTCTTCCAGAGATCATCATCTTAAATTTTGGTCAGCTTTGTCCACAGGGTACCTTGAATCTCATATGCTTGTGCTGAATCCAACTGCCCCTGACTTTTCTCGGCGACCATTGGATCGAAGCATCATTCGTCGGGCGGGCTTGGAGATCTAAGGCGCATTGTCTGGTAGCAGCTTGGGTACCATAGGCTACCCCAAAATGTCAAATGGTTTAAAAGTTAAGAACCATTAAGAACCATACTTTATAGGTATACATGTTTAAATAACCATGGTTTTCCTATGAAATATGGTCATATTTTATAGGTACACACTACCCATTCTCAGACACACCGATTTCCAGTGGATCTTCTGGATCTGCCAGGAAATCCATCAGCTTCCGTTCCACTCCCAGGATCCCACAGGCGTGCTGCGCCAGGGTCAAACTCTGTGGGCTGGGTGGAAGATTCTGGAGCTGCAGCTCATCATACAACCTGGGGTGGTGCTATCCAAATATTCCAAGTTGCCCCAAGACACCCACAAAAAATCCTTGGTGATGTGGGGATAATCTTCATCTTCTACAATCTTCCCCAATCTTGTAGAAGGGATGGAAAAAACTTGAAACATGTTGAAACCTCGAGCCAGCAACTGCAAGATCCACTCCCATTCATTGGCAGCCCCACAAGCTTCCATGGCCGAAGCGAAGGTGTCAGAATCAGGCATCAAGTCTTCAGAGTACATCTCATCAAGAAATCTCAGGACTACATCCCAACTCCCAGCTCTAAGGCCGCAAGACCGCATCAAGGCATTGTAGGCTTGCACGGACATACTCCCCGGGCTGGAGCTGGACTGGTGCACTTGAAGAGCCACATTCCAATACGCGCCTCGAGAATACGCCATGATCTTGGTGGGAATGATATCCTGTAGAAATCTCTCAGGTCCACCTTGATCCTGCGACGATTGCTCAGTTGTCTCAAGGAGTTCTGCAGACAGCCTCCAATCAGCCAGTGATGATTCACAGGCTTCTGCAACTGCTGCATGTGAACGAATCAACCTGCTAACTCCTTTCTGCCGCATTCCCGCAAGATGCGTCAGAGCTCCCTGCCATCTCTCCATCATGGCTTCGCACAATCCCAGTGCTGCACCAGTTCCATCATAGGCTCGGATAGACCATCGAAGCATTTTCTCCAAAAATCCCAGTGCCACGGCCCAACTTTTCTCGGCGCCGCCGGATCTGCAGGCGCGCATGGCAGCGGTACATGCGGCAGCACGGGCTTCCAGCTGCACCTTTTGCATGGCCTCTAAGAGTTTCAAGGCCTGGCATCTGGAACATGCTCCATGGGCGTTCACACATGGTTAAATACCACTGGTGGAAATGTAGAAAAATATGGAAAAGTGAAGTTTATCATGAATATGTCTATGTGTATATTTCTTCAACAGCGTTCGACCAAAAAGATGAAGGTATGTAGCTGTCAGCAACTATCGCGGTACATTCCCGGTACATAAAGGAATGCAAACAATCGAACCAATAGTGATAGCACCATCTCATGTCCGATTTTTCCAAAGACTGGAGGCTTTACAAACCCATTGGTTTCCATGGTGATTTCTGGAGGTCCTCAGTTCCCCTTGTGCCTTGTGCCATGGAGGACCTTTGGTCCTGGAGATTGCAATGGCAGTGCTGTAGGTCGCTTCAGTCAGACGTGATCGGAGTCTAAGGTCCAGCAACCAGCGAACCTGCACCGCTGGGATGTGGGAAGACCCAAGCCACAGATCTGGGCCACTACTTGACCATAGATGACCATAGATGACCATGGTCCAAGTTTGGGGGTCTCTAGTCTCTCTAGTGGCTAACCATGGCTAACCATTTTCCAACCAATGCGGCCTGGATACCAAGAGGTCAGTTGAGTCAAAGCCTTCAGGAGGAAATTGAACGAAAGCTGAACCTCGTCGTGCCTCAGTTTGACTTCGGGTCCAAAATGGTCCGCGAATTCGCGCAGCTTCCATTGGACATGGGCAACCTGGCTTGAGCATCATGGCAACCGCAAGTTGGAGAATGCCAAAGGATGCCAAAGGGCACAAGCAATTCCAGTTCCAGCAAATCATAGAAGCATACAGAAGCCGGAAAGCATCACTATCTTGTAGTAGCACTTGAAGGTGGCCAAGTCCTACATTCAACATGTTCAACATGCTCGCAACACCACGGGAATCGCAACTGTTTTTTTGCGCCGCTTTTGGGTCCGCTACTCAACCAGCCGCAGCGGCACAGTGCTCGATGAGGGAGATGTCCATTGTCAGCGCACGGCATAAAGACCCAAAATACTCCCGGGCAAATTGGTAGAAGACCTCGGTGCCATTCTGCATCATTCTGCTACCATCCCAACATGGACACTACCATTTATCCGGCTTTTTTTGTAGACTACTTTCATTATAAAATTGCTGATTCTCAGGATCTTTGTTGGGATGGTAAATCCTCCAGTCATCCAACATTGGCCTGGCACAGACGTTCAACCGAGCCATACCGAGCGGCACCAGCATCCATTGGCCCATCCCACAGATCGTCTGCCTGCAGGAGGCTTCTGTGTTTGGATCACAGGATCCACATTTTTGGTGCTGAAACCAGCCTCCTCTGGCTCAACTGGCTCTATTCCACAATGGTTGCAGATGTAATTCCTGCGAGGTCAAGAATAAGTGGGGATTCAGATGTATCAACAAGAGTTGGTATTGAGAAACAAATATTGCAGTTCATATCCCAATAAATCCAAAGATATATTCACCAACTCTACATTGGGAGTAAGCAGCAGGCAGAGCGGCGGAGAAGGACTGAACCTGGCACAGGATTCAGAACATTGGTGGGATTTGAGTTCCAAAACTGGTGGAACACTCGAAAACTCTATGCTGTACTGGCTATACTTCAGTAGGCGCAACCCATGGTTGCTGTGGTCTCCTCCACACAGCATCAGCGCAGACTTAGGAAGAGACTGTTGAGAGCTGCAAGATCGTCCCCTGCTCGGACCTTACGAGGGCTTAATGTATGGTCTTCCCCGCGGTGCAGACCCTGTGCACACCTGGAGGTCAGAAAATGGGCACCGGGCGCTGATTTCATCGCTTCGTTGCAAACCTGCCAGGATCATCCGAAATCTACCAGGACCCAGCAGGCACCCTCTATTTATTCTATTTCAAGCACTGGCACCTCAAAAAAGGCAGCATTGTCGCGAAGCAAAGCCTCGCAGGTAAAAAGTCCTTGCAGACATAGGCTACATGCGATGACATAATACTAATATTAATATTAATATTAATATTAATATATATATATATAAATATTGATCACATTTATGTACTGGCCCTACTTCTTTGAGGGGTTCCTAATACAGCGTGTCCAGATGTCGGTTTACAAGGTCTCTTCATGGGGTTTCCATCAGCCGTTAAAAACAAACCCAGGTTCTCAGCATTACACGCCTGCAGCCGCTGCGGGTCGATGCTATCATCTGAATCCCCATCTTTTCCACTAGGCTCTTCGCTTTGGTGCGCTGGATTCAACGGACAGTACGTCGCGGAAGCCGAAGTCTGTGCGGCCACCTCGCTATGTTCAAAGGACTCCGCAGTTGCTGCTTGAGCAGGAGTTGCGCTTGCTCCGCTGGTTACACCCCATCCCTGCAACGTGCCAGCATCGGAGTTCACTTGCCACTGTCGCAGCGAATCTCCACCAGCATCTAAATCTGGCTTTCCGCCAGCCATAGTTGAATGAATTGAAGTATGTGAGTGCAAAAGTACAAATGCTCTTGGTGAAGAACGCCTCACAGGATTGTGCTCTTGTCGGAAAGTCAGCTGCATCCTTCACACTGGTTGATGATTCATTCTGATGGCTGCAGGGCGTGAATGTGATGACTCTTGTCTTGTTGCCATCGTCTTAATCCAGAAAGCTGCGGCAAATAAAATGCTGCCTGTGACCAGTGAGTGTAAAGTAGAAACCCAAAAAGACAAGTTTAAAATGGAATGGACCAACAACATGATCACGGATTGCGAAAGCCCACATTCGACAGGTTTGCACATGATCCACATGTTTGCGAATTTCGGAGCCCTTTTGATGCAAACGAGATTTTCGCAGCTCTTGGCACGGCTTCATGAAACCTCATGGAAGCTTGGATGACTGGTTTAGAGTTGTTCTGATAGGTGACAAAGGGCGTACAATCGTAAGAGCAGGGCCGCAGTCTCGTAAATGATTCCAGGCGCCAGCATGTCAAAAGGTGAGCGTTCCAGCCTTTCCGCTGCAGCCTGCCATTAGTCAAAAAGATTCATCAACCCTGTGACTCAGAGATTGTGTGGTACTAGTACTTACTTTGAACCCAGAGCCATTTTCTCCTTATCCAGTGGAAAATCTCAGATGGGCCTTCGCAGCTGGAGGGAGCTGAAACAATCTTTGAATCTGGCCCTCTGCCCGGTCGCTACCTGCAATGACTGAGACAGAAGATGAGCCCAGCTGATGGTTTTTCGGAGTAACTGACGCTCTGAACATCGGCTGAACATCTCCGCCTTCATAATGGCTGTCCCCATTAGGCACACTGTGTACCTGCTCCTGTTTTGCTAAGGTTGTGTCAGATCGACTCCAACATTTAGGCGGCCATCTCCAAGGAGTTCAGGATCGACCAAACTGAATCCAATTTGCAGCCCTATGAGGTTCTTAGAGAAGATTCAACATTCAAGTCACTTCTGCACTCAGTTGCTGGTCCTGGGGCTGCATTCTTGGCGCAACCTGCTCAGAACTGTGCTTTGAGTCCTGCAGAAGCTGAGTGATCCCAAAGGTTCGACCAGGATCTCGCAAGATCCCGCAGAATTATCAAATCATCCATCCTCATCCATCTTTTGGGTTGAAAAATCACTGAATTTGTTGGTGTCACTAGGCTTTTGAGACACTCAGAGCTGGTGTCCTGAACGCTTTCAGATGGCACCGGATGCGGTGCGGGGTCGTTTTTTGGGCGAGCCGATGGCAGGTGCCCTTGGGTCTGTTGCAACCTAGGCTGGGAAGGGTTTCAGTGGATCCCCTTCTACATCCTTCTACTGGTTGTTGCTAGTTATAAATAGATCATTAAACATCCCAAGAATCAACAGTTGGTATGTTTTTTTTGGTGTTTTTTTAATGATCTTAGGTAACGGTAATCTACTGATATTACATAGTTTCCTAACAACCAGCAGAAGTTTTGGGTGTTTTGCTCAGTCCAAGGAGCTGCAAGAGCTGTTGTTGCATGTACATAAACTGCTGGAGGTGTTGCTGCTGCAGCTCTGAAAGCTCTTGCTGAGTCCTCAGTGACACATGCGAGCGAGGTCTGATCAGGGGATATCAGGGGAAGCATCTTATCTTTTTTGGAGATCCCGGTCCCCTGGGCGTTGAACCGTGGCTTTGCTTTGGACGTGTCTTTTGATTGGAACTGCAATCTTTATTCTTCTGGTGACACTGGCCGATGTTCAAAGAAAACATCATGTGTTCAAATCCTGAGAGTTTGCCACTGCATGCCATTGCCCAATGCCAGGGTTCAGCAATGGATCGTGCCTGTGTACTACATTAACTTGGCCAGAATGAGATGTGTGTATAAAACATTGGAAAACAATCTATCCCCCACATCGTTACTTATAGCAGTTCAGCCCTTCACTTAAGCTCCAGACTGTAGCTTCTGCAGCAGCGAAAGTTCATGCTGGACTTGGGAGAGCAGCTCATTCACTTGTTGAGGGTCCTGTGGCAACTTGTTATAAAATGACAGCAAAGACTAGCAAGATGGAATTGGGTTGATTTGTATCTCTACCCCCATTATTAAATAAGGACTCCAAAGTGAAACTGATTGTTTAGATGGAATTTTGTATCAATTTGATGCAAGTCAAATCCTCTGATTTCATATATTTCATAGTGATTTCCCCGACATTTTCCATGCAAGTCACCACACCCCACGATCCACGAGCCCCAGCAGTCCAGCTGACGCGGAACAGCAACTTGAGGACCCGGTGCAGCGTCGGAGCCTGGCCCTGAGAATGACCCATGCAGAAAGCCAACTGGGTCAACTTTAAAAAAAGTGTGCCATAATGGCAACAATGATAGTAGTATAATAGTAATAATAAAATAATGACAATAATCATAACGATTAAAAACACAAAAATGATAATAATAATCATCATCATAATAATAATAATGATCATCATCATCATCATCATCGTGTTGTTGGTTGTGAACCCCCGACTGTTGATGAAATCAAGTGTATCAGTGTCATGGTGCTTCGGTATGTAAAAGCAACCATCAATTGTGTCCCTCACACTATTATAACCTGGATTAACCTGGGTTATCTAGCAAACTATATAACCGCGGATAGTGAAGGTTAGGGTACCAATCTCAAAAATATGTTCTGATCCTGGTGGTGGCTGTTAGATACTGCTAGCTGGGGGATAACCCAAGGATCTAAACTGAGACTCCAAACTCACTTTGATTCATAGAAATTGTGAGGTTGTCTTTACATTGGGTATTTTTTTGAAATTTAAGCAGCTTGTCTTGAATTGTTTGGATTGTTGAATGCCTATGTTTCATGTCTGAATTCCATCTTCACTGGTTGAAACAACAGAAATCTGCTGAGTCGGCTGCCCTGCGGTATCTCCGGTTCCAGCAAAGGATCATCGCCGCCGAAGGCACGCCTTTAGAAGTTGAGGTCAGGTGGTAAAGCTACAAATTCTGACAAGAAAAAAAACTGGTAAATAAAATACTTGCACCATTTGTTGCTTGTTTTCAACTATCTTCAGTTGTCAGAAAACAACTTCAAAAGTTTTAGATGAATTGCACCCAATCATCTTCAATAGCTAAGGATCTCATCAAATAATCATATAGAATCATATTCCAAAGTGATACAAGTCATGGATCCTGTGATTTGATTACTGTATCAAAGCTATAAAAAAACAAATCCAGTTAGTTATGTACGTTGTATCATAAGATATCATAAGTTCTTGTAATTTCCTATCATTACCATGCTTTTCCAAGTTGTCCAAGGATCTTCATCTGATTTTTTCTGGAAAGCATGGCACCTCGGTGCAGGAATCCGATGGAGGAGGCCCGTTCGGATGTCCGCGCCAATGGCACCTTCACCTTGGGTACCCCCCTTGGAACGTTGCAAGATATGGAGCTTTCGTGAAATGAGGGGTACCCCCAGTTCTCATCCGTTTATAGATGGATTTTCCATGAACTAAACCCAGCATTTTTGGGGATCCCCCATTTACGGACACCCCAAAAAATAGTACAACTATGGGAAAATCGGAAAATCTGAGGAAAAAAAGACTGCTTTTTCCTATGAATGTGAGGAAGTTCCATGAGGTTTCCTGTAAATTTACCCCCTGAAAGCAATTGCCGGACCAGTGTTTTCGGCAGCAAGACTGACTACAAATCAAAATTCACAGTACTCTGTTGGTTCATATTCAACATTTTATTACAGTAAATTTGATTAAGAACTGATTATAATTGATTGTAACTTTATGTTCATCCCCAACTCAAATAGATTAAATAGGGTAAATAGACAAAAACTCATAGGTTTCCACCATGTTTCGAGCCCATCCCCTGTCTCCTGGGCTTCTCGGACCACCCCAATCTGTCCTGGGGACCAGGATGATTTCTCGGATGCTCTCCGAATCCAGGTTGTACACCTCGGCTTCACGCATCGATGCCATCCCTGGCCATAAATCCTATGTTTTGGGTCCATCGAGGTTTCTACCTCCGGAGGATTCCCTTGAATTTCATTGCTACAGTGATAATAAATGATAATTCTTTAGTTCCTCAGGTGATCACATAGACCTTGAGCTCCTTTCCCATGTAGAGATTCACCACTTCCGCCAGCTCATCCATATCTCGGAACATCACCTCCGTGGTGCCCAAGAGGAAGTCCTCCAGGAGTGGCGCTGACCCCGCTGACCCATCAATTCCGATGTCGCTGGTTGCCCGGCCTTGTTGGGCACCAATCCCGCAGCTTCCGCTGGAGAGTCGGGGAAAATGCTCAGCACGCGCATTCCCTGCAATTCACGAGTCGCGTCACTCGGACATTTGAAAGATTGCACCAAGAATTGTACAAGTGGATGACAGTGGATGCATTTGGGTGGTGCAAAAAGTCTAGGACACACTTATTATAGTAGGCATTACAGTATAGTGGATGCATTCCAAAATTGCCGAAAACATCCACCAACTAAGAACGTTGATTTGGTCGGGTCAGTCTCCAGGCCTGTCCCTCTGCACTTTCCAAGGAATCGTATCTCACCTGAGTGTCACTATCCGTCCTGGTGCAGTGGCCAAAACCCTCAACAAAATCCTTGATTAATCAAGTACGGTGTATCGATTTATCTGTACATATGTTGCAACTATAATAAATAGATAATCTCTATCACGTCTGGGCATATAGTATTATATAATGGTGTATATATATATATACATATATCAGGATGTGTTTGATATCACCATTCTTACATCCAATGATCTATCTGATGTAATTATGATGTATGTGTTTGTGCTTGTGAAAAAAAAAAGTGAAAACCACATTCATCTTCTATATATACAATATATATATACATGTATATATGTATGTAAGATCGTGTCGATCTAGAGGTCAAATATAGATATTATATATAATTTATATAATATGCAAATGTAGATAAATATAGATAAATATAGATAAATATAGATCATATAGGCTATATACGGCTATATCATGCTGTAATATGCTGTATAGGTGTTTTTTTTTTAAAAAAAAAACATTATATACATTTTTTAAACATATCTCAGATCTCTAGTATGAATGATATGTTGATTAAAGTTTATGGTTGTTATTTAGGTCACCATATCAGCCATTGCCGAGGTGCCACAGCACCCAGAAGTCCAGCACCGCCCCAGCGCCGGGGAGTCACATAGACGTCGCGGGACCTCGGGTCCAGTCGGTCGAGGGAGAAAAAAACCAGGGAAATCCGGGATAAAAATGGAGAAATAGTTTTCCAATATTGTTTTCAATAGAGTTTCCTACACTTTTATACGATCCAGGATATCTGTGTATAATATTGTATAATATTGTAGATGTTGAGTTCTTGATTATGATGGAGTAAAACAAACAAAAACACGGCGCGTTGATTTATAAGCCAACGAATCAAGCAAAAATGGTTCATTGATTGATCCACTAGCCAATATTACCGAAGGTGAAGAACCCAAAGATCTCAATCCGTTAGTATTCATGTGTTGATTTTCTGAACGGGTTGGTTTTGGTAACCCCCATTTCTGAAAGCACTCGTGGGTAGCTGTACTGAGTGGCCGGGCGTGTGGGTTCGAATATTCTGCACCACCAGCTTGGTCCGCTGATTCTCGGCATCTTGAATGGCTTTGGCGAAGGTTGTCTGGTCTGCATCCATCAAAACTCCGTTGATTTCCACGATGAAATCAAAGAAGACCTCCAGCCCCGCTTCTGCTGCAGGGCTGCCATCGTTCACCTTGAAGATGCGAAATCCACCAATCTCGCTGGACCTGACTGAAGGAATGGCAACGGGTCCTAGAACTCGGTGTTTTTCCGCATTTCCCGCACACTTTCTATGGGTTATACCATGTTATACCATGTTATACCCATGACAAAATGCAGAATGCTAGGAATCAAACTGGCTTCCTCCCATGGCTCTCAATCGATCAACGCATTCCCCATGGCATGAAATGTGCAGCTGTAGTTTGGTTGGTACAATACTGGCTTTTAGACGTAGAATGACGTAGATGTCTCTGGCACCTGCAGAGATCTAGTGCAGTTCAGGGAATGAAAGGAATAAAGACGCAAGTGGACCGGGCTGGAAGCATGAACCGTTTTTCTCCACCATTGGCTGGAAGTATTGAGTTCTGGACTTTGGTTTCAAATGTAGATCTCTCGTCTTATCTTGTTTGAGCAGAATGCTGGCAATTCACATTGCTGAACCCTCAGATCCACATGGTCCCCCCACATCACTAGCTGAATGTCATTCAACTTCTGCATCTTTTTCAGGCCATGAGAGGTTGAGGCTTCACCTGCCGTCCTAGGGCACTTGAGACCTCGGTTCTATGCCTATCGCTGGTGTCTCTTGTAGTGCTGGTGCCTTGACTCTTTGCTTGCAGAGCTTGAGATCCTACTACTAATGATCATGAAATTATCACATGATCAATGAAATTCTTGTCACTTCTTCCGGTACAACTTGCATCCCCGCTCACTCTGGAGAGCTAGTCAAGCCGGGGCTTCTTTTCTGATTCGGCCTGACCAGCGGCCAGGCTTTAAAGACATGGCATAGGTCCAGGTGGTATCCCCACCTTGTCCTCCGCACTCCAGGCAAGCACCACAGCAGTCAGATTGTCATCGCTCCCCAGCTCAAAGGCTCGCCTCAGAAATGTTGCTATGTCCAAAAGGATGTTAGTTGCACCAACAAAAAGTGAATTCCTTCACAATGGTTCCGTCATTGGAAACTATGACACTCTGAGCACTAAACCGGACAAGAGCATGAGCAGCCAAATCAGCAGTTTTATGCTCTGAGCACACGCTGATTGCCTTGCAGGGCCATGTGCCATGTTCCGACTCCATGGGATTACCCAAGTAACCTCAGATGCTTCAGACTCCAATCCACGTCCAATTCAATATCCAAAACCTTCAAGCCAAACTCGGGAAAAAAAAACAGTGATTGGACTCATCTGCATTTGTCTGAACATAAGGTACCCTGAAGATCCCTGAAGAATCCTTTACGGTCAATTAAAATCATAAGTTCCCTCCTTAAAATGGCCATATATCATGGGGTAAATTCACCCATTCTCAGAGCCTCCTCATCGCTCAGCACGTCCCAAATACCATCGCACGCCAGGACCAGAAACCTGTCCTGGGCCAATCTTAGATATCCATAGAATTCCACAGATATATCTTGCATTTTGTTGTTTAGCCGGTTGGGCTAAATATGCCCACATGCCCATTTATAGCAGAATGTTGAAGGAATTGTTTTTACTAAAGTAGGCGTCCAAAAGTGACCTAGTGTGGAGACCTATCTCTACCGCTGGTATTGTTCTTTCTTGTGAAAGAAGACTAAGTGCTGTTGGATCATGTGAAAGAGAACAAGTGCATCCCCTGCCTCGCTGACGTTCAGGCCGCAGGTGGTGATTTCGGGCATGGCACTGACTAAAGCTCCAGAGCAGTTTGTGCAGCCATATCTCTGGGGCTCCTGTCAACCGCAGCTCCCCTCAATCGCATCCCACATTCAAGCAACTTCAACAAACGAGACTGTGTTGGAGGCAATCCTTAGACCCATTCGGATGAGTGACCACAAACACAAACGCAACAGAAACCTGAATATCTTCAATTCTGGAGTTCAGGGGGGAACGTGAAACAAACGATGCTTCACATTGCTCTCCTTCATGAGCAAGTCACCGAAGGCTCGCGACACTGCAAGGCCCCAAAGCAAGCTGCGTCCACCAAAGGTGGCAGGACCAGGCGTGAAAACACGCCACACGCCCTGCACTGGGGCGAATTGCCAGCCCAAAAAATTGCCTTCAATGCTTTCCTCAAACTAGTCCAAAGCTAGTGGCAGCTTCCTGTTCACCGAACCATCATCCCCTGTGTTAAAAGCAACAAAATCCAGGAACTCAATGTCTATCGAAAATCACCACTAACTCAATGGGCCATAAATTCCATAGCTCTTTACCAGAGGCTCCCTAAAAGTCGCCGGGTTTTTGTCATCTGCCGGTCCATCCCGCAGGTGATGGAACGAAACGCGCCTGCATGTCCACGACCCCTCCATTTCCTTCGATGCGTTGTTGCTCATCCGGTCGTCCGGGCTTGTGATCTTCCGAAAGCCGAAAGGATCCAAGGTGCTGCCCCTGCGAAAAAGCACCATGATGGAGAAAAAAAGGTCCCTTTGTAGGGCATCAAATCATCTGAAATAATCCATCATTAATCCATCATTAATCAATCATAATCCATCATTAATCCATCATTAATCCATCATTAATCCATCATTAATCCATCATTAATCAATCATAATCCCCATTAACTCAGATAGTACAACTGAACCAGGGTCACTCATAAGTCCCTCGTCAGATCCGGCCTGCTGTCGACAGATCACAGCACGAGAGTCACCCAAATTGGCCACCAAGAGCCTGCGCCAAAACAAGATGCGTCAACTCAAATTGGAACCAAAAAAGTGTTGAACATCCTGAAATTGTTGTTAAAGCATAATTACATGTTGTTACTGGCCTGTAAGTTACACAAACTGAACAGTAGCGGTAGCGAAGCTTTGTCGAAGCTTGGGTACTGTTTCACAAACCAGCAAGATCATATCTGAATGGTTCCATGCGTTTCTGATTGGTTTTGTACATTCTTGTGCTGCCACCACAACATCCATAACTGCGCAGGGGCATGCCATGGGTTGATGTCCTGCCTGCACCGACTCTTGCCTTGTGCCCGACCCACATCTTCAGGCCAGAGCAAGCACAAGATCATGGTGGTGCCATCCAGCGCATCCTTTTCTCGAGCCTTCAACCGGAATTCCATGTAGGTCGAAGAATGTGAATGATCCTTTTCTGTTGTTTCCTGTGAAATTCTTATATATGTTTTCTTTGTTGAATTATGTTTTCTTTGTTGAATTTCCTAAATATGAATTTCCTATGAATCATGAATCAACATGTCAGCTTTCCACCAAAATATTCAACGACCTTGGCTTTTCCGAAGTCTGGGGAACAAGATCCTCCAACTGTCATCCGTGCCTTCGCCAGGAACTCATCATCCGTCAAAACGCAAGCCTCTGTGACCTGCTCATCTTTCAAGCTTTGGAAAGCTAAGCTGATATCTCTTACGGTCTTGAAAGCTCATCTACTATTAGCATATAGTATCTGATATGTATAAGTAAGAGATCTGAAATTTCATCTTATTAGTATCTTATGTAATATATGTCAACTCCATATAGTATCTAATTCACACTATATAAGTATAAGTTGTATATAAATATGGCTCAAAAGTCATGGTAGGTACCTCTGGTCTCCTTCCAGGTCTCCAGGCCGCATTTTTCAAGTGTTCCTCCGTGAGCGCCGGCTTCGCCGAGAGACACTTCTGGAGGTTCCTGCACGGCATGGTGGGCGGCTGTGCCGGCTTAGGGAAAAGCGGTGAAAACAACGGGGCGCCTGGGAAGCCAGTCCATCATGATATCCACCTGGGAGCCATGACACCAATGGAATCCAATGGAACAAACTGGACCACTAGACCAACTGGAGCCTAGAAGGATACGAATTGGGAGAAATTCGGAGTCTCGGAGCCACTTTGGGGGTTTTCTGGTTGAGTCTCCAGCACAGAGACTTCCAGAGTGGCCATCGAAAACAATGACACCTGCAAGCACAGAAAAGCAAGGCTAAAGCAGAAGAGCAGAAGCACACTTTGAACACTTTGATCATTGAATCATGCGAGCAGCTGAGAGCGTTGTCCATGATACTCTGGGGGACCCAACCCACTATTCGCTGACCCCCTGGTGCTTGAAGTTCAACGTCAGTGACTGGCAAGGTGCGATGTGTAGGCGAACCAACAGAGGGGGGTTCACATGTTGGCTCATGGTCAACCTGTGGAGATTCGCTGGAACTGAAAAAGTGCAAGGCTGTAAGGTCCGCACGGAAACGATCTTCTTGCACTTCCTGCTATGCCCAATTCGGGCATGCCAGGCGACCATACAACCCTTGAGCGTTTCAATTACCCTCTGTTAATTAATCAAACGTTGCAGTTAAAAGTTTCCCATTTATAGAGGATTTTCCATTTGAAGCCTCCATTTACAGAGCATTTTCCAGCCAGCCACAGTTGATAAAGATTCCGGTCAGGCTCCTTGTTCCCCTGCCAGGATGCAGCACCTGCTGACATCAGCAAACGGCCCACGGTCGTCTCGTGCGCCTCACTCGGCTGATCTGGGTATACGATGGATGGTCGCTGATCAATATTGCTCAATCAAAACTGCTCAACATTATCTCAGCATCCATAGTGACTGCCACAGTGCCATACCCCAAGCCATCCGTCTCGGTGTTCCTCGGTGTCCCTCGGTGTCCCTGGGTGTCCCGGCTCCATTCAGCGACCAGGGCGGATTGCCTTCACCGCCCTGACGCTCGCAGAGCTGCTGGTGCCGACTCACCTCCAGGCGTTCCTGCACCTCGACGTGGAAGGTCGGCAATCCCCAGATGAAAAATTCGGGACTTGAAATATCTTGAAATCATCCATTCAGAAAAGTGGTCAGGTCACTTTTTCCATACTTTTTTCTATATTAACTTGTTGGGGCTTCCTGTATATAATGCTTGGACTTCGGCAGAAACGAATGAGAATCTCGCCTGGCCATATTCGGTCATGGCCTGCAGACAAAGATAGACAAAGGGCAAAAGCATGGAATTGATGAAATGTAAAGGAAATTCCGGTGAGACCACTCAAAGACATTTGCCTTGCCTGTCGGCACTTCATTTCCAAGCTGGTCCGCTGGCCTATCAGCCCCTGCAGGCGAAAAGAAATGGATCAGAGCGGCAGTGCCGCTCTGCAACTCTCTTGCAAGAATTGACCGTTTCTTCAGTAATTTTTCCAGGTTTCAGCAGGCCTCATCTGCTACCTCCAGTTTACTCAAGGAAACTTCGATTTCCTGGCTAAGGGCGTCTCTGGGCTACTGAGGGCTACTGAGGGCTACTGAGGGCTAGTGAGGGCTACTGAGGGCTGCAGCTGTTGCATCTGTCCTGAAGTTGTCTCTTCACTGCAGCAACAGCTTGGCGCAGTTCCTGCATGACACGTTTCACCTTGTTTCAGGATACTGCCGGGGAGCCTGTGCTGATGCAGGGATCCCGAAAATAGACAAGGAGTGAGAAGGAAAAGTGAATCAGAATGCCTAGATGAAGTATTCTCAAATGATGTAGTTTCCCCATGGTTTCCAATGTTTTCCTTCTCTTCCTGCGCTTCCGCTTGTCCAGTATGGAACTTCACAGTCCTCCTTTCGCTGCTGGTTTTCCTCTTCCTGCTTGGTGAGATTCCGTCGGTGCAGCTCGGACAACTGCTTGTGCTTTGTGAGCAAAGCGGCACTCGCAAATTTCCTTTTGCAAAGGAAGCAAATGTACCTGGAAATTGCTGGAAATAGCTGGGAAA
>Ga0126342_10004237_pt1:0-15000 | contig 24325 bp, 21 predicted proteins | sample Cyp1metagenome_FD_92528 | JGI IMG/M metagenome (GOLD analysis project Ga0126342, IMG submission 92528) | Coral microbial communities from Lord Howe Island, Old Settlement Bay, Australia - Cyphastrea 1 metagenome | ecosystem: Host-associated > Invertebrates > Cnidaria > Coral ...
GTCATCGTCGTCGTCATCATCATCATCATCGTCATCGTCGTTGTCATCATCATCATCATCATCGTCATCGTCGTCGTCATCATCATCATCATCGTCGTCGTCGTCGTCATCATCATCATCATCGTCATCGTCGTCGTCATCATCATCATCATCATCGTCATCGTCGTCGTCATCATCATCATCATCATCGTCATCGTCATCGTCATCGTCGTCGTCATCGTCCTCATCCTCGTCGTCAAGATCATGGGACATCGCTCGAAGGAAGGGAACCTCTTGGTGAAATCTGCCGCTTCGCACGGACTTCTCTGATGCGGCTCCCACGTCCTGTCAGCCGGCTCTGTCATGGAAAAGCAGAGGACCATTGTGGCGATGGCCCAAAATCAGAGGTACCCATAATCTAGGTTCCCACAATCTTAGTTAGCATCATGCAACACCTCGTTCCATGTACGAAACAGCAGGGTTACTTATTCTATAGAATCAGCTCGGATTCGGCGTGTTGAATGATGCTCATGTTGAATTTGGAAGTGACCGCGGGTTGGAGCAGCACTAGTAGATCCAGAATGCAGCGCAGCAAATGTAAAGCCATGTAAAGCCGGAGGATGCGCAGGGTACCGGTAACATCTAGCAACAAAGGAAAAGCATGCCATGTCCAACAAACATGAGGTCATAATTGACTACACCCATCCAACCCATCATCAAATTCCAGCTTTTCATGCCCAACTATAGGCAGAATTCACCTGGACCGAACTGCACGCATTTTCCGCGATGAACTTCTGGGGTTTCGTCTGGTCCTCTGAGACCGTCGAAGACAAGGCGGAGGCTCCAGTGGAAGTGGAAGCCGAGAACATCGCCGTGGCGTTCCTCGGCCCCCAAGGAGTGTAAGTGGCTTGTTATGGCCTTGCTCAAGTACTGTATCCCTAAGTGGGTTCATTATTTTGTCGTAGCAAATCTGAAGAAACTCGTGAAACTCCGATTTGGACCATGACATACCATGACCATGAGTTTCTTTTTGCTGCAAGAAATTGTGACAGTTGTGGTCCGTACATGGGTCCAGGGTTAATATTTTTTCAGGTGCCATCCAACCCTCCAGGGAGCCTCCACCCCTTAGGTCTGACATCTTGGAATGGCAGAAGCCCAGTCGAAGCTGGGCTAGCGTCTTTGAGGGTTTCAGGGACCGCACCTTGGCTCAACGGCCATTGTTAAATCCACGTGTCCTATGGTGGTTTTGGTGAACCCACAAGAATTTCCACAGTTTTTCCTGACAAAACATATCAATTTTTAACAAATCAATCGCCCTTCTTGATGGTCATATATGCTTCAAACCTTGCTTTAAGATCGACATTCTTCTAGCAAGCTGGTTCTAAACATCCCAGTCTACCCCATAGGACAGTGATCAGGCCAAAACCATCCAAAATCATCCCAACATCCACATTTGCCTAGAGTAAAATCTACATCTTCCATCCCCCGCATCAAGGCGCCGAGGAGTCCCAGCCTCGTGGCGCCAGCAGCGGGCAGCACGCCGCGCTGCGCAGCTTCACCCGCCGCGCGCATCAGCTGCTGGCGAAGCAACATCAACGCGCCTGCGAGAGCCGCAGGGCGCCTAGGGCGGGGGAAAAAAGGAGGAGAAAACCACAGAAAACCCACATAAACCATGGTGAATAGTGATTTGATAGTGGTTATATACTAGCTAATAGTGGTTAATAGTATAGTTAATTAGTCTTATATAATTATATATATTATATGATCAATCACCACCCTTTTCGTGGGGTGTAAGCAAGGGGGGCGTTCAAAAAATGTAAGCAACAGTTTTGACCCCTGCGTATTTTTCCCGATGGGAAAGGCTATATGTATCTTAGACCCCTCCTACGTCAAAAACTGTGCCCCGGAAGATTTACATTTAGGGAGGGGGGGTGAAAGTCCGTAAGAGATAGGTCACCCCGTACCCCCCTCCGAACCCCGCCCCGTACTCTACGGATAGGGGGGGCGGGGGGAGTTAAAAATTGTTAAATGTCCGCCAGCAGTTTGTAAACTGTTTGTGAGGTGTCTTTGTTGGGGTGTAATCAACATTAATCAACCTATGTCTGAGGTCCATAGTTCCTTGCAGAAAATGTTCGAAAAAGAAGGTAAAACTAAGATAGAACAATGTAACCATCCTACACCTGAGGTCCTTAATTCCTGGCAGAAAGTGCTTTAAAAAGAAGGTCGAGATGAGATAAACAAAGTAGCCATCTTACACTTGAGGTCCTTAATTTGAGTACGCCCACCCTCCTTAAAAGGGTACTGATATTATATAATATGATTAATGTTTAATGCTGGTTCAAAATGGCTAGTACTGGGATATTTAATGGGGATACCCGATGTGGTAAAGCCAATACCGTAAAGCTACCATGACGGGATAGTTTATAGTGGTTTATAGCACCATGCGCCCATAAAAATGATGACGACTTGGGGATGGTTTATTATTGGGTTACTGCATTATATAAACACCAGAGAAATTGAGCGTTTGAGTTGTGAACAATATGTCATCCCTGTGGGATGGTACCAATCATAATGAAGGGGAAGATTGCTCATGGAAACCAAAACCACCATGAAAACAAATAATTTCAAGGAAACGTTCCACTTTCTTGGTATACACCTGAGTGAAAGGGACGCGAGACCCTTGAAATTCGGCGTTAGAACTGGCACCAAACCTCCGTCGTCCTCCGTCCATGGTACAACAATGTACAACATATAACATGTAGCAGAAGTTTCATCGACAAATCATGGAGATATGATCCGTAGAATGGGGCTTTCAGATACTTGTGGCAAGAACCTTGAAAAATGACTGAAATATGAGATTGAACCCATGAAGGTGTAGAAAGGTCAAGCAAAGAATAGGGGTACAGGTACAACCAACATAATTACTTGAGGAGGGGGTAGTGCAATAGCCAATGCAAAAAAGGCGTGGAAGCACTTTGGATATTTTGGGGTATAACAGATGGCTAATCTATTAGACCATCAAAAGTGTCGACAGCGGGTCTTTTCCAATACAGCCGGACGTGTAATGACATGACATGGGCAAATAATGACTACTTGGTGGCTCATCCCACTTGGTAAGTTTGTTCACCCTAGTTATGAACTTTTATTTAAGCCTACTTATCCCAGAAACCAGGTATATCACCTACAAAAACTTTGTGAAATCCCATCCCTATTTATTCCCCTTAAATCCCCACCAGATATGCGGCCCGCCAGGCCCTGGCCTTGGCACAGCGCTTTGCCACGGAGCGCTATGTGCTGAGCTTGGCCGAGGCTGAGGAGTTGGACGATGTGTTGCGGAGCAGCGAGTGCCGTGGCAGGATTTGCCGTTGCCATCAATGAAAATGGTATATATAGTAGTAATTTCTAGTAATAATCGTGATAATCCTGGTATATTTGTAGTAACGGATAGTAAGAATAATAATTATAGCGATAGTAGTAATATGTAGTAAAAATTGTAAATTTGACTATAGTAATGGATAGTAACGGTATATGTAGTAGCAATAATGATATTATGATAATGATAAATCATAAATAGTAGCAATAATAATATAGTAGTAATATGTAGTATCATGATATTTTATTGTAGTAGTATATAGCAGTAGTAAATTTAAACATGATGGTATATAGATGTATATAGTAATAGTAATGGTATATATTAATGGTTCTGGAATAATGATGGTATATGATAGTAGCATTGGTAGTATATATTAGATTATATGAGTAGTTATAGTAATAGTAGATAGTAGTAGCAAGATTAGTATGTAATAGTCATAGGAATGATGGCAGTATAATGGTAAATAATAGTAGTAATAGTACAAGAATGGTATATGTTTGTATTTATAGTAGTATATGATAGTAGTATATATATTGTATCTTCCTGTAGTATTCATAATAGGTGGTATTATATAGTTCATATAATCATGGTGTTATAGTATATAATAATAGTCATAGCAATGATGGTATATAATAATAGTATAATGACGGTACATTAATAGTAGTATACAATGATGGTATATACTAGTAATTATAGTAATAGTAAAAATAGTATACAATAGTAATCATAATATACAGCCAGAATGATTAGTAGTATATAATAGTCATAGTAATGATGGTATCATGATAATAGTGATAGTAATAGTGATGGTTAGTAAAGTTGATGATTAATTTGTTGCATGGCTATTGAACACGGCACATCTAGTTCGTTGATTTACCTAACAGAAATAGTGATTTTCTATAGCTATGTTAGTTTACCAGAGAGTAGCTTTAGTTTTATGATTAGTTAACACAGTGAACAGTTAATGATCAGCTTTTTGTTGTGTTCTATTAACTATATATAATTAATTATGATTAACGATATGTTACCATCATAACTCAAAACCCAATTATCTATTAATAGGTCATGATCTTATCAATAGTAATTCTCATAATCATGGATACAGATACAGAGAGAGATAATCATCCATGAGAGTAGTTGTATACTAGTTAACTACCATAATTATAGTAAGCCCAATGATAAACTATCCCAAAAAATAGAAATTTTATTGGTGGTATCAACCCCCCCAAATGATAGGTTGATAGCTGGGTTTCCAACAATAAAAAACAGTTCAGGATTACAGTCGTTCTTGAATAATGGTTGTCTCATGAAAACTCCTTTTCAATTTAGTTCGGCTAGATTTCCCAGCTAGCCATGTTTCAATACTGGCGGATTTAGCAAATATTAACTAACTATAGAGTGCTTAAATGGGTCGACACCTATGGTATAGGGCTTGAATGAAGTGAAACCAATGATATAGGGCTTAAATGGGGTGAAACCAATAATACAAGAGTGGGGTAAAACCAATGATACTGTATCGGGCTTTTTTATGGGCTGTTTCGTGTTTCGGCTGGTGATTCAACCAATGGGGGGGCCAGTTGGAGCTACGAATTGAGTGGGCCCCAACCACGGCCGATAGTTCACCAGTGATATAAGGCTTATATTTTTTTGGGGTCATAACCATGGATTTACGCGTCAAAAATAGGGGATGGGGATGATGTGAGGGATAGAATGGGTATACAGTCAATGGCTACGATGGGTAGTCAAACATGGCGAGCGATATGATTTATGTACAACATTGTATGATGATAAAATGATATAGGGCTTTAATGGATAGGGATTACCATGATTTCGCCATCAAAAATATTGTGGACATTTCCATTTGGGATATTGTTTGAAATGGATTGAAATTGGTGGGATTTGAGATTTGATTTAAGTCCATCGAGATGGCTCAAGTTCCCAGCGGCTTATTGATAACGAGAGCCCCGATCCATCGACTAAAATATTTCCATGTCATTCAAAGATACATCAAAAACATCCTGATCTTAAGATCCCAATACCTTATCTTGACCTAAAGATCATATACTCTGCTGTAAATTAACATAGACCCTGAAAATGACTAATTTTGAGTGGAAACTAATCTTCCAACCCTGAAAAATGGCAGGGTCATGTTAATTTACTGGAGGGTAACCATTATTAATCAGTATCAGTCATCAACTATCTCATGATATTAGTATTAATCATCTATTAGTGATTATTCATCAACTATAATATCAGTATAAATCGGTGTTTATTATTATCTAAGCATTAATCACGTTCGCGGTCGGAGGCTTTCGGCCTCGGCTGCCTCCGTCTCGCGTCGCGATGTGGACACCGACCTGGAGCGGGCCGAGCGCTTGTCGGGCTGGTCCACCTCAGCTTCCTCCGGGTGCAAGGTGCGGGAAATGTGCCAAAACTCGCCTGAGCTCAAGGAATTTCATATTTGTTTATATATATATATAATAACATTACATAACTATATAATGTTTTGCCGTGATTTTTGTTTGGGGGTTTGAAATTTGTAGATGGTTTCCATGCCAGTGATTTTGTTATGAATTCATGGGGGTTTCCATTGCCAAGTTTAGATTTCCAGAGGCTACACTAGCTGCACGCGGACTGGGGTAATCCACGTGAGAATCGATGAGTAGGACCTCGATCATTCTGTGTTTGGGGAATCGACTTTCGCGTGACCCACGGAAATTGATTCGAGCGGCGTGGTTTTACATTTTTTTCTTTACGCTGTAATTCTCCAGGTAGCAAGACGACTCCCATTGATGAGGATAATTGTGGGACGGATGGCTCGAACATCAGCCAGATTAAATATGGGATTTCATTAGGCTCGAACCAACAAATCGAAGCAACAAATAATATATATATATATAGAACTGAACTAATGTATTTTTTCCTGATTTTTCTCGGAAATCTCAAGTGACCAAGCTCCTTGAAATGATCCTGATCATGGTCAAAACATGCTTCCCACAGGGGGACACTCCTATAGAACATTCACGTTCATTCATTTTAATTTCAAACAATTCAATTTCATTCCAAATAGCTCAATTTCATTCCAAATCCTTATATTTCATTCCAAACAACTATTTTTCATTAATACGTTTTCGGTTATTTAAGAATTACTTAAATATTTTTTGTTAATTTAAACATGTTTTTCTGTTTTTGTTTTGTTTTTTTTGAAGTTTGTAGATTTGCTTGGTGGATTTTTGGGATTGTTTGGAACTTTTTGTTTTTTTTTAATCTTTTCAGCATTTTTGGATTTTCTTGGAACTCTTTGTTTTTTGTTTTTTTTTTGATTTGATTAGTTTATTTCATTTTTTGGAGGTTTCGATTTTCTTTTTGAATTGTTGGATTGATTTTAAGTTTTTTTAATTGAGTTTTTTTTAACACAACACATTTTGGAATTTTTGATATTCTTTTGAAAGGATAGCAACCTTTAGGAGTAGCGCTGTTAGGAGTAGCCTATGGCTCTTCAAAGGGGACGGTCATCATATGTCATTACCCTGAATAGAGGTGAATATACGAATGATGCTAATCCAATGGGAGGGGATCACAGTGGGAATTTCAGGACCCTGAAATGGAGGTACTGTATGTACCATCTGGTTATTTGCGCCATAGCGATGGAAAATCACCATTTTTAATAGGTAAACCGGTAAACCATCTATAATTGGGGCTTGGCTTCCATGGCTATGTTAAATAACCAGAGGGTACTATATAAGGCTATAGTTTGGGGTATAGTTTGAGGGTATTTCCGAAAAAAGAGCCGATTCATAGGCCTCGAAAAAAATGCAATCGGTACATCATGGTACATCCAACCCACTGGTCCCTGCAATGGCCATGGGATGGATGACCATACCGCATATGCCAATTTCATGTGGCCCGATAATACACCATTCCATGAATCAAACAGAAAAGGGGGTCATAAACATCATCCCATTTCTTTTTTGGGGGAAAAGCCAATTTCATAAACCTCAAACTTGGGATTGGTCGTTATAGTTACCCTATAATTATCCATTATCATCCCACAATTGCCGCATATGTTTTACAATGTTCTCATTAGTATCTCCAATTTAACGATCCCCTATGAGGTTCACCACATGAATGAATCATCAGAACCATGAGGATTATATAACCGTTTGCTATGGAAAATGGAGCATAGAAATAGATGTTTTACCTATTAAAATGGTGATTTTCAATAGCTATGTTAATTTACCAGAGGGTAATATCCATATACCCAACAATATTAGCACCATGAAAATATCCATAAATCCATTAAAAAATATGAGTACCATTCATTATCCATCAATGCCAGCACCATTCATATCCATTAATATCAGCACCATTCATACCCATGAATTTTCCCATTCATGCCCTTGTGAGAAAAATGGTTTGCCATGGCTTGATCTCATGGTGCACGATCTCACAAGGGCAGCGACCAGCTCCTCTCCCGCTGGGAAACCGAAGATAAAGAGTTGCGCCAAGAGTTGCTAGCGCTGCAGAGCTCCTTGGCCGGGGGTTCAAGGTAAACTGGGCAAAATTTTGGGGGTTAACCAGCAAAAAATGGAGGTCTCATGGGGTTTGATAAGGGTTTTGGTGTAGGGCCCCACGAGTAGTTTGATAACTTAGTGTATATAACTAGGGACTAGGGATCTATAGGGTTTGAGAGAGAGATATATATATATATATACACTATAGGCTTTCTATAGGCTCTTATCGGGATATAGACCTAGCAAAAATGGGGATGAGATGGGATATACCCTCTGGTAGGATGAACACAGCGAACTGGAAACTAAATGGACCATGGCTTCCATAGCTATGTTAGTTTACCAAAGGGTGACTAGGCCAACTGAACTTGTTTGGCACGTTACCCTTTGAGAATGAAACATGTCAAACGTGGCTTGCTGGAAAATCCCTTATTTAGTTGGATGTTTTTCCCATTTGCTCATTTTGATCGGGATTTACCAGCTAGCCATGTTGATTACCGGAGGGTAACTTGGTTTATGTCAGATATGTCTACAGTTCCATGGGATCCAAAACCCATCTATAACCGGGTGGGCCTTGTAGGACATGACATGGGAAATTTTGAGCCACCTGAGTCTTGTCCTAGGCGATTGTGGACAAATCATTGTTAGCCATTCTTGTATCATTATTGGCCATTTTACTAGCCATTATTAACTAGTATCAACCATTATAATCCACTAATTGCTAGCTAACATTAACCATTATTGACCATCATGAACCATTATAATCATCAACATTAGGACCAATGTACTAACATGAACTAACATTAACCATTTACTAGCTAGTTAACATGAACCATGTTAGTACCAGTTACTGTAACTAGTTAGCTATTGACCATTACTCTAACCATTAAAAGCCGTTTACCATTAGTCCCGTTAGCCATAGTTATCCATCATTCGCCACTAGTTACAAAAGCTATAAACCATGATTTAGCCATAATTACATATAATTACATATAATTGCTAGCTACTAACCATTATTAACCACACAATTACTAGCCATAATTACATATTATTCGCCATTAGTTAGCCATAATTAACCACATAAGGTGCCAAGTCCTCCGCCGCCTCCGAGCTGCGCTCGGGCCTCCGACGCCTCCGCAGCGCCTGGGCCACGCCGGCAGCGCACAGCGAAGCGCTGCCGGTGCTGGCGGCGGCGCTGCCGCAGCTGGCGCAGCGCCTGGGCCAAGGGCGGGGGAAAGGCTGGGAGATGGGGATTTCACTGAAAAAATGGGGGGAGCATTTTGACTCCGATTCTTTTTGTGATCCAAACATGGGGAGAGATGGGTAGTTGAAGGTGATTGTTTGCCATGAAGATTTGGATTTGAAGATGATTTAAGCAGCAAGACTGGTGGTATCATGGGACATGAAGCAACAATGATGGGTATATGGGGGATTTTTGAGATACCTACGAACCTAAAACGGTGATCTTATATATATATAGTGTGCATAAATAAATAAATATATATATATAGATACATAACCCTTATGTGTGTTCCCTTCCGTTAATGTTAATTCATGCAACTAATTGTGACATACTGTGGAAATCCTGGTGTCGCGTATTTGGATCTAATCATTCTGGGAAAGGGATGATTTTCGAACTGGAACATGGGGATTGGACGGCCGTTTGGAAGATTAATGATGAACCTTCATTTTAGTGGCCTTGGAGCCAACTTGGAGTTAGCACCATTTGTGGGAAGTCATTGATTAACTGGGCTATGGTCTTTGGGATTGAGCTTGCCACATTAATTTTTGGATAAGTCCACTTGAGGGGAATATCCTTTTGGTATTTGGAAGGTGTCTCACTTAGCAGCTGGTAAACTACCTATGCTTAACCTCCTTTTTTTGAGGATTTATACCACCCATTTCTTGCAAGTCGTTTCAGAAGAGTTGTGGCTTTAGGTTGAGCACATTGCCTAGAGTTGCCGGTTACTAAGACAAAAGCTTTCAAGTCATGTGAGCGTGACATCACGCCACTTATGTATGGGTCATGATCCAGCTCGTTCATGGGATGCGCATCCAAGATCATCCAAGTATTTCATGAATCTGATCCAAGTAGTTTTGCGCTTGAGATATCACCTTCGGATGGGTCATGATGTTGCTGATTTGTTTCCCAGCATTGGTTTTTGTTCGCATATTGACCCGTTACCATCTAAAAAAGCACTGACACTCCCAAATTTGCCAGATCCATCCAGATCCCCAACTCCCCCAAACCACATCACACCCCAACCCCCCAAACCCCAGTCCCTAGGAGCTGCGCGGATTCCCTCCACGGCGATGATGACTGGGCCACCGCCGAGGCCCAGCTCTTCGAGGCCCTGGCGGAGCACCTCCCGGCGCAGGGCCCAGCCGGGCCCTGGGGGCCGCTGGAGCCGGACTTTGCCCCGCGTGGCTTCGGGGCGACTCGGTGGGCGGCGACTCGGGGGTGAGATTTTGGTGATGTGTTGGGTTTTCCCCTTTTGGTTGGTATGTAATTGATAAATAAATATATAAATATTCATATATACATACATACACACAGACAGATAGATAGATAGATAGATAGATAGATAGATAATTATATATACACTTAGCATGTATATTTATATATATATATACCGATTCCTCTAAAATTTCACTGGGTTGAAGTTAGTACATATGTTAGTCCGTTCTTCTAGTTTTATTGGATTGAGAGGGGTGGTGCAGATCAACACAGTGGATTAACCAGTTGCGGACTGGTGATGTTAGGTGAATGATGCATGGACTCTTAGAACTTTGGATAGGAAAAGGTGGAGAATTGTCATGGAGAAACATGATCATGGAAACTAACACATAATACATACAGAAATCCAGTGGGTGATTGTTTTTTTGGCAGTCTCCCATTTCAGAATTAGCTTTCAATATCTGGGCCCAAGTTTGGATAGAGAGGCAAAGTTGTAGCCGTTGTAGCTTCATGTAGCTTCCAAACTCCCGCAAAGTAGGTGAGGATTCTTGTTGTGGAAAACCCTCATTGATCTTCAACGAGCATTTCCTAACATGTGCGAGTCATCAGCTGGTGCTTAACTCGTTGGATTGAGCAGTATTCAAACCCCCTTTGTGGTTGATTGTTAAAAACGGGGATTATACCCAATAGATCTTGTTGGTTAATGATAAGGGATTATACCATATTATACCATATTATACCATATTATACCCAATATTATGGATGACTATATATCATAATATCCAAGAACCAGTTCTACGATAGTCACAGTTCCTACTATAATACACCATATTAGACCCATATTATACCCATATTAGTGGGGAATCCCCTTCCCAACCAACCAGTAGGGTTCCGCCCTGAGGACAAGGAGGTGCTCCTCAACGAGGTGCCAGGCGCGGGCGGGCCACGCTCGGCGGAGGAGGAGCGCGACCAGACGGCGCTGCAGAATTTATTGCTGCGGATCGAACGCTTGAGCCAACGCATGGAGGAAGAGGTGGATGCTCCAACGTTGAACCAACAAACCCTCCGAAAATTGGAAGTCGGAGCACTGGGTGGGTATCCATGATATTCCGATATTCCCTATGAGTCATGGGCAGGCAGTTGTAGTTATGAACTGAGTTTCCCAACCACATCTTTGTTGAGTTGTTGTTTTTAGATGTTTTTAGCCTATAGTTACAGTTGAAAAAATAAGAAAGAGAGAGACAGAGACAGAGAGAGAGAGAGAGAGAGAGAGTTGATTTACCTACACAAAAGCACACTGCTAAATCGCCAAAGGAGAGGATCCTTTCAGCAGAATTTGGGCAACCTATTGTTGGATATATTTGGGGTACAGGGGAACATCCATTTACCGGCTATTTTTGGTATTCACGGTACCAGGGAGTTGCTGGGACCGCATATCTTTGGTCATCTCTGGTCATTTTGAAGTAGTAGCAGTCCATTTTTTTTGGGGGTTACCCCAACTTTTTGACCCAGTTTGGAATCAATGACATCAATGACTCAGTTTGCATCAAAGATTGAGCCTGGGATGATCCAAAGTGAAACGCTGTGGCATGTGCATTTAAAAGTTTGGCGTTTGAGCTGCACAAATTAGGCGCAAATTAGGCTTGATGATGCTTTCACTAGCGAAAGGTTGGGATTTCACCTTCAAACATGGGTATTTTAACAAGCCTAATTTCATTAGCAAATTCTAGGTTGCAGGGGAACTATGGGGTGTTGAACCAGCCAAAAAAACTATGGCTATGTGGATGTAGCCAGCAAATTGTGGATTGAACCACTCACAACATATTTAATCCACTCACTGGTGGTTTTGAGTTTTGAGAATCTAAAATCACCAAAAAAGAACATTAAGAGCAGCAAAACAACGCGTTTGTTTTTTTTTTCTGTCATGCACAATTTCCAGGCGCTGGGCGGAGACCGAGTCCAGCAAGTTCCGATGCGACCGTTGGACGCGCAGGCGAAGAAGCGAGCCAAAGAACAGAGGAAGTTGCTGGGAAGCACATGGCCATTTGGGGGGTTCTTAAAAGAGGGGGGCAAATCATGCAACATGAAATCATTAGTAAAAAATTAATGGTCTTGGGCTGTCTTGGGGTACCATCATTTTAGGAACCCACCTAATTATGATATAAATATATATACATATATGATATATATATATACACAGTATATATATATTTGACACACACACATATATATATATATATATATTAATAAATAAATAAATATATAGATAGATATATATTTATTAATATGTATATATATCTATGCATACCAATATACATATGTATATATATATATATTGTGTATAGATGCAGCAGCAACCAACTAAGTAGGGTTCTTAATACGTAATAATCGAGTAATTAATCTAGTACGTATTCATAAGATATATAGGATTCATACTGTGTAGATAATCTGGATGAATTTGATCATGACTGAACCCATCTTGACCGGAATTCTAGAATGATGGGAATTGATTCGGGGAATCATCCCCGTAGCTGGCCGCAAGTTTCAGCTATTTTCAGGTTAGTGAAATACTAGCATTCAGCCAGATTGTAGTTACCCTCCACAATATGAGTTTCGGCAACAAAATGGCATGGTTTAGCTTGGCCTGACCCTCCAGCAATAAAAGCCGGTTATGTTTGTTCGTGTATAGCGCCATCCAACTATGTATGCATACATATATATATATATTGGGGCATATATATATATATATATATATATATATATTGGGGCATATATATATATATATATATATGTATATAATATAGTATAATATAATATAATATATAATATATAATATAATATAATATATAATATAATATTTAATATAATATAATATTGTAGAATATAATATCCACCACAAACTCGAGGGAGAGTGAGAGAGGGAGAGACAGAGACAGAAAGAGAGAGAGAGAGAGAGCATGAGCATATATAGAACGTCCGAAGGCGATGCAGAGCAAGAGAGAGAGAGAGAGAGAGAGCGAGAGAAAGAATTCTAATTGATTAAATTACAATAATTATTGCGTCCAGTAATGAAATTAGCAACGGAAATCAACCATGTTTTTCCATGAATCTCATTTAAATCGATTTAGTTCCTACCCGTGTTTGACTACCGGAAATTATATATACGGGGGTAAAATTGGGATACCCGTATACTGTATTTGATGGGATGCAATGGGATACCAAATCCACGACGTGCTATGGTCAAGTTACATGCTGTATTTTCCCATAAAAAAGATACTGTAGTCATCGACCCATTAGCAGGTGTGGAATTTCTAATGACGGTGGGATGACCAGACCCCGCATGCCATGTTTTCAACACTTCACTAACACGTCCTTTTACCATTGGCAGTCCCATTGGTTATGGATGATGGGTCGCCCCCAGACATGTTTTCCAAGAGGATGTCGTTGTCCATGAGAAAACCTGGGCCAATGGCTGGTGCAATTCATTGGTCGGCCAATCCCCATCTTTCAGCTGGTAGTTTGACCTTGTCGTATCGGGGGTTAATGCATGTTAATGCTATATATAAATGATTTATGGAGTATAGAGTATATAGCAGAATTCCATGTCTCCGTCTTCTTTTTTTGTCGGAAGCGCTCAAGACTGATTCCAATCCTCGTGATCCTGTTGGCGGCAGCATCCACAGCTTGCGCCAAGTGATTGCTGACGATGAGACTGGTTTCCTGTGCTCAGAGGCTGGAACTCAGATGGCGAAGACCTTCTTCCGGAGGCCCAATATCTGGTTGATGACGAAGGAGCCGTCTTCTCTGCAGATGCCACCTTGGATTCAGTAGAGGAAGAACGAAATTCCGTTATAGAGTCTGTGGAAGATAGCATAGGAAGCGCCACGAAGGAAAGCTAGCCTGTGTGTTTTGCCCTTTCCGAACCTTTCCAGGAAGGCAAAAAAAAACTTTTGATCCATCTTGGCCGCACCACAAAAAAGATAATTAATCACTATGCGTGTTCTGGCTCAAGATCATTCTGACATTGCACGACGCTGTTTGCGCTAGTAGAAAAGTCGAGTTGGGATACTTGCGCCACAGTGCGGCATACCTCCGCCAACACGTCGACCCACCTCTTGCTGGCAAAGCGGAATGCTGTGGACCCTATGCCCGGTTGTGATTCGCAGCTGCTGGACCTATCTATTGCAATGAAAGATCCTTGGGTGTGAAGTTTTTTGCCCTCAGAGCCCGCAGCATCTATTACGAGCAGTCCTTTGCGGAGATCCTATATCGCGAGCTTCTCCTCCTCCACGCAGATGCTTCTTGCCAGAAATTCCTCGGGTCTTTTGCTTCTTGTGCCTTTCCCCTAAATCTCAAAAAACAGTTTGCGTGCTTTCTTTCGTTTGCAAGCAGTTGCAGGTAAAAAGCATATGGGGCCGACTACATTTACGTTGCGTGGAAGCTGGAAACGAGCTGGGGAACTTATTTCCGACCCACACACGGCACTGGTGGCCTATTGCTGAGGATGTCTTTATGCGCAAGGATGTCCAAAACACTTCTGGCCAGCATCGAGCTTACGCTTCGATCAAATTCTGAATTCCTGTGTGTTTCTATCCAGCAACAGTAGCTATGTCCATCAAAGGTCAAGCTAGTTACTGTACAGAAGCAGTGCTGCAGTCAGAAATCAAGCATGCTTCGGC
>Ga0126342_10004237_pt1:20000-24325 | contig 24325 bp, 21 predicted proteins | sample Cyp1metagenome_FD_92528 | JGI IMG/M metagenome (GOLD analysis project Ga0126342, IMG submission 92528) | Coral microbial communities from Lord Howe Island, Old Settlement Bay, Australia - Cyphastrea 1 metagenome | ecosystem: Host-associated > Invertebrates > Cnidaria > Coral ...
ATGTTGTGGGTTACGCCTGCAATTCTTAGAGATCTGGGGCAGGACCACGGCGGCACTTGGAGAAGAAACTGTCTCCGGCAGAAGCTGGGAAGTCAATGGGTAAATATGGGTGAGCTGTCCGGCACTGTGTAGGAGGAATTCTGAGGAATTGGCAATGATATTGGGGTTGTTTTTACCCATGAATTACGCATAGTTATCTTTTTTGAAGCTGTTGTCTCAAACCAGAACTCGTTGCTCTCACGAGTTCTGGATTTTTGGACTCCTGAAATTTCCTGCGGCCTTCGTCCAATGATGTCCAATGGCACTGAATTCTGGGCCACTTGACAGGAGTCAAGTTTCGAACCACTATCAGTGTGGTAAAACCAATCATAAACCTACCATGACATCCATGACTGGGGATGGTTTCTGCCACTTTATCCTGATTTTGGGGCTGGTTTATGATTGGATTTCCCACCACATGACCAAAGTTTTAAGGATGGAACTGGGGACTGAGGAACGGCTGGCCCTGTCGAACCGCCGCGCGCGCGAAGGAAGAGAAGGGCCTCCAGGAGGCGATTTTTCGGGGGAAAACACAGGAACGGAGTGAAACATACCCTGCAGTGAACTAACAGTTTGCTATGGAAAATGGGCCATTTATAGATGATTTACCTACAAACATAGTGATTTTCCATACCAGAGGGTAGGTCCGGGTAGATCAAACATAAATGAAATATGATGTGAGAAAAACAATGTCATAAACTAGCCATGACTGGGAACGGTAACCATGCCACATAAAAATGGTGATTTGGGGGATGGTTTATTATTGTTTTATTCACATTACTGTAAATATGAAAACTGAATGAAACAGATGAAAAGACAATATATGTTTATCCATTTCCGAGGGAGTGGTGTTTCTTCTTTGGCACTGGCCACCTGTTTTGTTGACTTTTTCCTTTTAAAGACGCGCGCCGAAATAAGCTGTATGCTTGGACTTTGGGCCTCCATGTGCCTTTATTCCTATGGTTTGACTCCACTTCTTTGTCTAGGTAGTCTTAGGCATCAGGCATTCTGACGGGTATGGTTTTTCTTTCCACCTGAACTTGTTGCTACATGACCTCCTGCCAATATAAACCTGTCACAGCTGTCAGGAGAGAATGTCACCTTTGGCCGGCCGTTTGGTGCTCAGATATGCAGACTTGCCTTTTGGCCATTATTGGTCATGAATGATGATATGAGGATTCAGTTGATGCCGCGAAACCTTTCGAAACCTTCAAATGCTCCTCCAATTCTGTGTTTTCTCATGTTTTGAAGTTCTGTTTGAAGTGCATAGGATGAACCCAGCTGCCACACCCGCTGGCCATTTTCCCACCCCACCTAGGTCTATACATTTTTTCAAGAATGTGTAGATATTTGTTTTAGCTTGTCCTTGAGATATTGAACAGATATGAACAGATCATCAAGCCTTCGTTTCTGAGCAGTGGGTACATCATGATATATCGACCCTCCAACAAAGGTGATATTTTTGAGGGCTAGCACCTCAACAACTCAGCCCAGTTGGACCAGGAACTCCACGCAGATCTTTGCCAGTCAGAGGATGGTGGGACTGGCTGGGAAATACCTCGGGCTCAGCTCACTTAGAGAGGATTCGGTGCCGTCGGAGGAATGAGTCGTATGATTTGATTCAATGACCCTTCTGGTACTGATGATTTGGTCCGCTGATGCTTCCTGGCCTCGCTTTTGATCCATGAATTGAAGGAATTTGTGCAGGAAATCCCTGAATTTGGCTTGTAAATCAACAGTTGAACCAATTCGTGGTTTCAGAACCCCAACGCTTCGCCACCGCCACGGTCTGTCACGTGATGATTTGCGTGAGCCAGGCGAGTGCTCGTGGAACTGCGGAAAGAATTGGCAGAGACCTACGAGGCTGGTGAAGAGCAGATGCTGAAGCTAGCCACTGATGAGTGAAATGATTTCATCTACCAACCTCCGCAAATTAAGCCGGCAATATCCGGCAATGTTCAACCCTATAAGGAAATGCAAGCACATGTTTTTGGGGCTGGAATATCCGTCGCCAGGTCAGATTTTATCACTGGAGTGTATACTGGAACTGGAGTGGAGATAAACAGGAATTGAATGGAATTGAAACACCACTTGCTGCTGATTTATGGCCCTTTGGTAAGAGAGAAGACCTGGAGCCTGTGTATCTATACAGGTTATACAGGCTCCTTGTTGGACCGACAGTTTGGAGTAACCAAGTTAGACATACTTACCAACTCAGACCCTTAAAACCATCCATCATCATCCATCATCACTAATCTTTAGAAGAAAAAACAGTTAATCCAGCCATCATCATGGACCATCATCCATCTTTAGAACATAGTTCAGAAAATAACATCAGAATAGCGCGCTTTGAACAGCTCGCAGCCGCTTGGACTGCTAGCGGGGAATGCCCTGCTTTTGTGGCTGGTCTGTGTTTTCTCTGGGGGCTCTGGTTCATCGATGATTCCATCCTTCTTTTTCGCAGCTTGTCCATGCTTGTCCCAGGCTGTTCGCTGGCTGCCTGAAGTGATTTCTTTACTTGCCACCGTGGGTTTGAGCACTAATGTTTCCAAGTCTTGTGTGGTGGGGTTACCCCCGTCTCTTGCGGCGTTGCCTGGCTGTTTGGCGCCTTTTCCTCTCGTTGCGCAGTCCAAGTACCTTGGCTTGCCTCTGCAGCTTGTTGAGGATCATGAGCCCATGGTTGACCAAGTCTGTGCCCGTGCTATTGCTGCATTCTTCTCCAACCGCGTGCTCCTTACTTGCCGTTGCGCCACGCGGCGCTAGAAGCTCGGTCTCTTTCAATCTCTCGTGACTGCGTCCTTGCGGTGGTCCTTGTGCGTTCTGTCTGTCAAGCAGGGCACTCTCCGTCGCCTTCGGGTGCATTGCGTTACCCTGTTGACTTGGTTGTTAGGTGGTCGTGCCCATCACTCTTGGCTCACTGTGGAGTGCCTCCAGGTCTTAAGGCATGGTGTGAAACTTTGGGGGCGCTCCTACACTGAGCTTTGGGATTCCTTGCTTGTCCGGATGGTTTGGCAGTGGTTCGGTCATGTTCTTCGTCAGCCTGAGTCTTCCTTAGCGCGGTCTGTCCTTCTTGGTTTGCAGCCAGCTCGGCACCAGAGGCGGCTCCGTACCGGACCCAACAATAGCGGACATCGGTCGACCCTCGGATACCTACAACATAGAAACATTCCAGTGGAGACAGCCACAGACAGGCAACAATGGAGGAACCCCGAAGAACCCTGGCTCCGCCACAATGGGTTTTGTGGGCCAGTCTCTCGAACGAATGTCTTCGCCATTGCTTGTGATAAACACATGTGGGCCAGACGCTGTCTTCAGGGAGCTTATCATGGGCAACGTGTTTCTTTGCCATGTGACCGTTGCTGGGGTACAATGTTGCTTGAGAATGATCATGTGCCTGGCTGGAGAAAACATTCCTTTCCCGGGGATTGTTTGCGCAGCGTCCTCAAGGGCATTTTGGCCACTGCCTGGGTACATCCACGGCACCTTTCATATTCGAGTCTTGCTTTTCCAAGCGCCCAGTGAAGAACACAATGACACCGCCCAACATCTAGTGAACGCCACGCCTTTGAATTTTGAACCTTTTAAGCACCCTTTTTTTATTGTTTCTGAAGTTTCAGCTTTGCCCGCTGCCTGGTGCAGTGATATGACGCAGCTTGCCACAGAGCTCGCTGGCTGACACACTGTTTCTGGGGGGCTGGGCCGTTGGCTCGCCTTCAGTCCGTGACTGGGAGAGGGAGATGGAGAGAGAGAGAGTTCATCATCATCCATCATCATCCACCATAGTCTGAATAGTTCATCTTCCAACCCCATGGCAGGGTCTCAGTACAAGCACTGACCACTGAGGTCCTTGCATTGAGGCGGCTGGCGGGTGGGTTGACCAGACCAACTTCTGGTGTCCTCAAACGTGGCTGGGAAAGCCTCTATAAATGGAGGTTTTGATGGGGAAAATAATGGGACATCCCTACAGCCTTAAGCCTAGTTTTACCCCGGGGGACGTCAAAAAGGTAACTTACAATAACAGAATTCCAGTTGACCCCCCAACATGAAGGGTCTGGGGGGGGGGTCTTGAAAATGTAAAATTTCAAGTTACCCTACCCAGATGAGAATTTAACATTTTCAAATCCCCCCCCCCCAAGGCTATGTTTCCAGGTTAAAGATTGCGATATATTGAGTCAATTTCAAGGGGGGGGGGAAGGTGGAAAATGTCAGATTTTAGTTTGGGAACCCAAGTAGCAATTTTACATTTTTCACCTCCCCCTCCCTTTCAATCTACACAAATGAACCCA
>Ga0126342_10004238_pt1 | contig 24321 bp, 22 predicted proteins | sample Cyp1metagenome_FD_92528 | JGI IMG/M metagenome (GOLD analysis project Ga0126342, IMG submission 92528) | Coral microbial communities from Lord Howe Island, Old Settlement Bay, Australia - Cyphastrea 1 metagenome | ecosystem: Host-associated > Invertebrates > Cnidaria > Coral ...
CGCAGAAAATAACACCCAGGTTCTCCCAGGAAATCCCGGAAACCCACAAAATCGCAGGAAACCACTAATTTCCTGGGAGAACCTGGGAGAACCTGGGAGAACCTGGGAGAACCTGGGAGAACCTGCAAGTTGGGATTGACCTGGGCAGACTTAGGCGGACCTGGGCCGGCCTGGACGGGGGTAGCCTGAATAAACCACGCATATGTAAACCAGAGCAGAATTGGATAAAACACCACTAACGAATAGTCCTGAGCCAACACCATTTTGATATGTATCCTGCACCATTCAAAAACCAGTTTTAACACCCAGAAACCCTCCAAAATTAAAACCCAGGCCCCAGAATCCTGATTTATATTATATGCATTACAGGGGTTTATCAAATAATATGTCTGATATGTATAATATGTATATATATAATATGTATAATATGTATGATATGTATGTGTGTAATATGTATATATATATACGGGGCGGGCTACAGTTATAACTTTATCATATGTGAAACTGTGGTGCCTACCCCTCTGATGTCCTTAAGCTGGGGGATCCCCAATAGTTGGATGGTTTATTTCGTGGAAAAACCCAAGATAAAATGGATGATTAAAAGAGGGGTACCCTCTGGTAAGCTAGCAGTTAATGGGATTATTAATGGGATAATTAACAATGGTATATTGAAAGTAACAGTAATAGTCAATTAATGGGATACCCTCTGGGAAACAAACATAGCTATTGAAAATGGCCATTGAAATAGTTGATTTACCCATAAAACATGGTGATTTCCTATTAAAAATGGTGGATCTGTCCATATAAATCACAATTTTCCGATGGTTTTCCCATAGTTTTCCCATTAAAAAATGTGATTTTCCATAGTTATGTAAACGTTTACCAAAGATATATCCCCATTTTAGGAAACCTCCACATGGCACTGCAACAGAGCCCGTGTTTGGTGACTCATCTCGCCCTTCTGAGTTTTATATCCCACTTTTTGATGAATTGTCTCCCCATTGTCTGGCAAGATATCTCCCATTTTTTCTAAGAGTTTCTCCAAACATGTAATGTATATATAATTCAAAATATATTACACTTTATATGTTGTCAAAATTTATGCCAGATTGTATAAAATGACAATTTGGGTCCCAAAAAACGGATGATATCTATAGAAACATACATAATTATATAACTATATACAGATACACACAATGAGCGTACCCCCAAATCATCCAAAATTAGACTATTTTAGTATTGAAACAACCATGGTGACGTGGCTTTCCTACAGTTGTTTTTTTTCCTGAGATGTGGATGTTTCATGATGTTTCCCCATTTTGCCAGGAAATTATAACTTCCTGAAGTTACTGGTTGGTGGTATACCTACCCCTCCTGAAATAACCATCTTTAATAGGTAAATCCACTATAAATAGGCAATGTTCAATAGCTATGCTAAATCACCAGAAGTTGAACTTAACCATCTTTAATAGATTTTGTTCCATCATTTCCTATTGAACCATGTTTGCCATTTCCTACAATGTAGTTCAATTTTACCAACTTAACCATCATTTCCCTACAATTTCCAGATTTTGTTGGTTCATCCATATTCATCCCCAACTCACCGGTCACCTCCTGCGCGCTGCTTGGCACACGTAGCATGCCGCTGCTGCGGCTGTGCGGCACAAAGTCCAACGCGAAAGGCGCCACGGGCAGCAGGAACCTCCAGCATTTCACCAATGAGCGATGAAAAAAAGGGAAAACATATGGAAACATATGGAAAAATTGAGAAACATATGAAAAACATAGGGATAGCAAGGGGATATTGACCATTATATATATATATATATTGGGAAAATAAACCATATAGTGGTCATTGACCATTCTTCAAGGACTTTAACCTATATAATCCTATATATATATATACTATATATATATATATACACGTTATGTGTAGCTAATAATATGTTGATACTGGGATAAGATATTATTAGTGTAACCGTTGTTGATGTTTAAATCAAGTTTTACCAAGCATCACATTCCGAGGAGATCACTTGATTTTAACATCAATAATGGTGATATAATGGTCATATAATGGGAAGAATATGGAGATATCAACCTTAGATTAAAAAAAAGGAGTGAGTGAATAATCTGGTATGGATAACTCCGCGGTGATCCGTACTATGGGTCGGAAGTGTTTGCGTAAGGTTCCTGATCCGTACCTGGTCATAGGACCAGCAGCAGATAGCCGCAGTCTTTTCTTAACAAAAGTGTATGGATCACGGGTATGGATCATGCAGTATAAGGTATGAATCAAGGCATGCATCGGGAAAATGGATCGTGTGGCCTGGGGCCTTGATCCATACGTTACATCGCTTGTATCCTGAGATGTACCCATATATGTGGGCGAGTTCAATTTGATGGGGATATAGTGTGTACATATATATATACATACATACCCAATGTTTAAGCCAGTTAAAGTATAAAACATATAAAACCCAGCAAAATGGGATGTTTCTTTCTGATGTAGTGGCGACACAATGGGTATACAAAATGGGGATATACCCTGCGGCAAATTTTCACAACACCTTTTATGGAAATCCCTCAGGTTTTCCCTTCGAACTTTTCCATAGCTATATCAAGTTACTGGAGGCCGCAAACCATAAGAAATGAGATAACTATCTCCAATATGAAATATGGTTGCTTGTATATCCCCAGTATGAAAAAACAATTAATTATGTCTATTTATTCATGGCCTATAAATCCATTAAATGTCCATGAAATATATTAAATGTACCTGATTGGTTTGTACCCCATAAAAGTCATAGCCCACTTACCACGCCATAATCCAGTGGTTTATCATGATGTCCCCAGTTAAGATGACAACGTGTGTGGTAAGTTTTCACGTTTTCACACAGAACCGGTTTCCAAACGTGGGGTCAAACATATGTTAAATGAAAACCTGGTCGATGTTATTCTTATGTTTCTTGTTTTACCCTGGTCGATGTCAAACGCGGCACTTTTTTCACCCCCAAACGATAGAGGGTTTTTTCATCGTTCTTCCCATTTCAACCTCCATGGGGTTTCCAGTATTTCGAGCCAGCCAAATGGGGATTTCCGCTAGATCCCCATAGAAGGTACCAATCCTTGCAACAAAAGCCTGATATTTAGCAAGTCGCTGCGTGAATCTGGCCAAGTACAAGTCCAGGGGATCGATAGGGCTGTCCTTTTCTGCGGTGCTCGTTGATGTGGCCACCCATTATGTCTATATTGGGTGAATCCAAACTCATAAATTTAGCAACATAATGAGTTTAAATCCCAATTATACCATTTACTATATCACCATTTACTAAATTTAGTAAATGGCTAAATCCCAAAGTAAAGTTGGGAGTACCCCCAAGAACTGTGGGTTCTGGGCCGCGAAGCTTGCAAAAGTCAAAGCTAGATGAGTTGTCCTCAAATGTTGAATCATAAAAAGCCATCAAACAAAAACAGATATTGATATTCATCATGGTTACGGAAGATGGTTTTTGTTTGATGATCATCATATTGATATTTGATGGTCTTGGAAGATGGTATATCATTTGATAATCATCAAAAACCATCAAACAATTCATCAGATCAGAAATCGGATTTCATCAAAGATCAGAAATCGAATTTCATCAAAGTTAAGGAAGGGCAACTGATAAAAAACCAAGAACTTCGACTACGAGTTGCGACTGGATTTCAGGGAGTTCACGTCGAAATTCATCCATCCCAAAAGACTAACTGGTTAGTGGTTTCAACCTAACCCTCTGAAAAATATGAGTCAGTTGGGATTATGACATTCCCAATTAATATGGAAAAATCCATGAAAATCCATGAACATCCATTAAAATCCATTAAAATTCATTAAACCACTATAATCCATGAAATTCCCAACTGAATGGAAAGTCATAATCCATTCATGTTCCAGTCACCACCAACCAGCTAATTGCTAAGATTATTCAGTAAATTCATCGAATGGTTTACAGTAATCACTTTTCACATCGTTGGAAAATTGATGTTTTTACGTTGTCCTCAAACATCTGGCTGCCAGGTGTCCATTTCCTCCTTCTCTTCGACCATCTCCTCTAGCCATGCAGTCTTGCACTTCCTCGGCGAGTTGGGATGCGCTGACTAGATATCAACTTTGAATAACTTTGATGATGATTTTCGCCAATAGTTGGATGTAGTTCGATGTAGTTGGATGTAGTTCAGGGACATTTGCCGTGTAGGATTGTTCTGCTAGGTCGCGTGACATTTCTATCCAAGTTAAAGCCATCTAGAACTGGATTTGTCTAGCAGACAGTCCCGTGCAACGCTGGATTCTAAGCCTGGAATGGCAGGAAATGAGCCTGACACATCCAGTCTATTGCTTCAACGCCCCAACAGACGTAATTCTTTTACCAACAAGTTACCCCCCGGTAATCAAACATGGCTGGCAAATCCCCTATAAATGGTCATTTAAAAAGAAATCCATCTATAAATAGGGCATTTTTATTGAAATGTTTGATTACCCGAGGGAGGTAGTTGCAGTTTCCGCATCTTTTGGAACCCTTTTTTTGGGCGACTGGCTCGCGACTCCCCGTGTTTGTCAAGTGTGTGAAGCGTATGGCATTAATCCTGATGAATCATGATAAATCCATATACCCTCTGGTTATTTAACATAGCCATGGAAAATGGCCCATTTATATAGATGGTTTATCTATTAAAAATTGTGATTTCCATGGCTATGTTAAATAACCAGATGGTATTCCAATTCAACAATCTAGTACATCGAAACACAGTTCATGTCACCATCAACCAACCTGTATTTGAGGACAACAAATCCCACGTTTGGTTGCTGCAGTCTGAAGATCCCAATTTGTGCTCAGGGATAACCACTAGTTTCGCTAAAATGACCATGTTTCATGATGAAAATCGATCCGTTTTCTGGTGAACCATGTCCCCAGTAGCATTTAAATCTGTTCCGTTCCTGTGTCAATAAAACATATTTTCTCTAGAGATCCCATATTTGATGTTTTCATGTCATTTTTCCGTTTTCATCCTGAACAATGTGCATCAAAGTGGCCAAAAATCGGGGCCCCCAACCGAGCGTTTAAATCGGGGTGTCCAATTCATTTCCAAAAAAGTGTCCCTGAAGAATCAAGATTTTGGCCAGTTGAATAAAGCCTCGTTTTCCCCTGCCCATTCGAGGGAATCAAATCATTACAGTTTCCCAATGCCATGGATTCATTTTCCATGATTTCTTACTGTTTCCACAACCCCTGGTGCTTGTATCTCTTACCCTCTGGTAAACGTTTACATAGCTATGGAAAATCACCATTTTCAGTGGGTAAATCCACTATTTCTATGGCCATGTTCAATAGCAATACATTAAAAATTACCAGAGGGTACTGATTTCCCAGGCCCCCTGTTTGGAGTCGCGATCATTTTCCAAGTCTCTGATGTCTTCCCAGGTAGGCGGGCTCGAATTCGCGCCGGAGCCGCTTCCAACGATACCTGCGGGATGATGCCATGGGATGAGATGTTTTGGGATGGCAATAAGTGGTTTACCCTCTGGTAATGACTAACAAAAAGCTATTGAAAATGGCCATAGAAATAGTGGATTTACCCACTGAAAATGGTGATTTTCCATAGCTTTGTAAACGTTTACCAGAGGGTAGTGCTTTGGTGGATCTCAAAATGAGATGGTTACACGGTTACAAGCTGCGGTATAAAAAGAACATCGCACATGAACAACTGCACAAGCTGCGGTATAACGCGCAGAGCACATGAACTATACATAACCCTTATGGCATCGCCGATGTGCGAAGCCCGACAATATAAGGTATGCTCCATGGTGCTGGAATATTTACCACCATTTACCCCATTTTTATGGCCCAGTTTTGTAGGTAAATATACTATACATCGAGCATATGGTTATTAAATTATTGAATATTCTGTGCATCTGCATGCTGGGGAAAAATCGCCAGACAAAATATGACCAAATCTCACATGGATCCAATCGGGTTTTTTCGGATCCTGAAAAAAGGGATGTGCCTTCCAAGAATCGAAAAAACATGGATACTCTCCGGTTTCAAACATCGAAATGGATAGAAATGGGATGCAATGGGAAATTTTCGAGGACGTTTGATGGTCCCGAGCTCCAGTTCTTCATGGCCATACTTCGTTTTTCATGCATAGTTCATGGAAAAAAAGAACAGCAAACCATTGGGATATGTGGAACATGCGTGGCCATACTGTGGCGAAATCCCACCATGGAATCTCCAGAGTTCTCCAAAATCTTCCAGGCGCCACTGGGGATGTCATCCCATCTCTAGAAACATCACTTTCACGGTGAATGCACTGGAGTTCAGCCAACAAAAATATACATTTTTGACCCACCATGGAGTTGTTGTCCATGAGTGAATAGCATCAACTACTTCGCAAAAAAAAAACACGTGAACTATCCAGAAGTATCCCATAGATCCATAGTATCCGTAAACATATCATCAAGTACCCAAAGATATACCAGAATATATCCACAAGAACATCATCAACTATCCCAAGAATCCCCCCCCAAACAAATGAAATATCAAAAAAAATACTACAACACACATGAAATAAAAATAAAAGAATCCCTCCAAAATCTCCCCGAAAAAGAATCCTGTGCCGCACCTGCCACATTTCACCTCCACAGCCGCGTCTAGGGCCACGTCCTCCCCTCAGTTGCAGCAATTTACTTTGGGGGGTTATATTCTTTATACACAACATCGTATGATCGTATGATAATACATTATCAGAAACTATATCTGAGTAGGACTTTCCCACATTCTATCTTTTCGGTGATTGCCATATATCTATATATGTGTACAGTACATATTGTATATTTAGATCAAACAAATAATGCATTATCTATATGTATTGTCTGTATAATATAATGTATCTTGATATCTGCATGAAAAGAAAAGATCAAAAAGCGAGGCTATTCGCTTTTTTGTAACAAAGAAAAGATGAAGAAGCTGGATGTTGAGAACATCTTGGAAAATGGATTATTGTTAATGGAAGCTTCGGGGTAATCCATCAAAACAAGGTTCATCTCTAGTGACGTGGCTGAATATTGTGACCTACATCTCTCCGCATATCCTCGTTTTGTTGATTAAATCAATGAGATCCAGCCCTTTTCTTGGTGTCAAACCCCAGTTGCGCACTATCTTTCTTGATGAACTATAAATATATATATATATATATATATTATATATATATATTCACCCTATGTATATATATATATATATATCATACATATGTCTATAGATGTATATACGTATAATTATATATATACTCTATTCTTGGTGTCAAACCGCAGTTTCCATCTCTTCTGACCCGTCTCCGATGGGCGTCCCGGACTCAGTGGAAGTTGGATCACACAGAAGCCATCCTTCGCCAAGGCGTCCACTGCAGTAGCAGTGAACTGCGCCAGGGACTCCATGCTGCCTGGATTCGTCTGGTTGTTGGTGGTGCAAGGTGCAACTTTCCCATCTTGAAAAATGGTGGTTTTGGCTGGCATTTAATGGTGGTTTAGTGGGATCTAATGGGAATTTCAATGGCATCTGGTTGGTGGTATACCTACCCCTCTGCAAAATATGATAGTCAATGGGAAGGATGACATCCCATATATGAAAAATATTCAATTCATGTTTGAAACCACCAACCTAGATGTCTACAAATCTATCCTGATTTAGCCCATGAATATCAATGCATCATTGAACAAATATAAAAAAAAAATCGAGACGTTTCACTGAGTTCTTACTGACTTAACTTAACATGATTTATACCCGATGAATCAGGATTTTTCGGTGTGTCCAGAAATGGAAAGTTGGCCAACATCCATCAACAAAAGGAGTGTGATTCACCAGCACATCCAGTGTCACAGTGTCTGCGTGTCTGTGTCAACTCATAGGGGGTGAAACCCCAAAAATGTTATGTTGGATAGATTGCCGTAAAAAAAATGGTGAGTTTACCATAGTAAAAACCCTTAAAGGTAAACCAACATAGCGAACTGCTAAAAACACCATGAAGAAGAGAGGTAAATCAATTGTACATGTGCCATTTTCAATAGCAAAACAGTACAAATTACCATAGTTTACCCTCTGGTAAACCAACGTAACTATGGAAAATCACCATTTTTTATGGGTAAATCCACTATAAATGGCCATGTTCAATAGCTATGTTAAATTACCATAGTTTACCCATCCAAAAACGTCCCTCTCCCAGTTTCACCATCTGACATTGGCAGTGAGCCTCGCCTTCGGGAGGCCAGGCCACGTGAAAGCCGCCTCTCTCTGGGTGTTGTGGGGTGAACTCCTGCCGTTATTGCAAAACTCGGCTGGGAAATCTCTGATTTTCGGAGATCAAACAAGTTTGAATCATGGTTTATCATAGTTTATATATATCGTAGTTTATCACAGTTGATATCATATCTTAGCTTTCAAATGATTTACCATCTGGAAATTTTCGATGGAACATCCACCATTGATAGGGAATTGTCCCATGAAAACCTTCGTTAGTTCGGGGATTTCCCAGCCATGCTCGCCCTTGAATCCCAGGGAGTTGATCAAAATCTGTTTCAGAAATGCTTCGGAAAATGATGTTCCCCTCCAAATGTCGATCCAAAAAATGGGACTCCATGAAACCATGAAAAGTTCGAAGAGAGATACATCCGGGATGGTCCAAAAAGGAACGAACCTCGCCTGAACCACAATGGTTTACCCTCTGGTAAACGTTTACATAGCTATGGAAAATCACCATTTTTTATGGGTAAATCCACGATTTCAATGGCCATTTTCAATGGCTATGTAAGAAATTACCAGAGGGTTTTCAACGGTTTCTCCGTTGGGGCCACCAGTAGGTGGCAAATCCCAAGTTCTCCTTCAAGTTCTCGGGCGCCACCAGCACTCGGAGACCTGCTTCCCACCAGCTTCACAACTGCGAAAAATCCGATGACAAAGGCCCGGCCCAATTTCGCCCAATTTTTTTTGCATTTGGTGGCTGTTCTAGCATGTTCTAACCAGATAGCAAAATAGAAAGTTGGGGATTTGTCTAAAAATTGTTGGGTTTACCACATAAGTTAGCTCACTTTGCTCAATGTTCGACACCGAACAACTGCAAGATCTGCAAGTGTGTTTGGGCTGCAGGCATGCTTAGGCTTTTATGCTATGGAGCTACTACTGGTATGGACTTTGCACTTTCCACAACTTTCCAATTCTCCCTCAGCATGGACTTTTGTGTTCATGGATCTTCCAAGAGAGCTGCTGCCCCATGTTCAACCCCAACCTAGAATTTGAATCTGTGCTTTCTACTCATTTTCAATATACCCCGAAGAGATCAGGTTTCCCAAACATAGATCCAGATATGGTCTCACAATTCCCCTGCCATTGATACCATTTTTGAAGTTTCTGAACTTGCACTGAGTCCCAAAACTCGATAGAAGTGGCAAATCCTTGAAACCACCGTCACTCTTGGATCAACTATAGTTTACTAACCTCGAAGATGTTTACAATCCCCATCATTCCAGTGACGGAAAACAACGTGGGGTCCTGCCCAAATTGGCTTACAACCCCCCCCACGGTGGACAGTGGACCCTTTTCATGCACAAGGAATTTAGCTCATGGGTTCCTACCCAGTGTTTCGAAGCATAACCCCCTACTCACCTATTGCGGACATATCTTTTTGTTGAGCTGATGTCAATCCCGAATGAATAAACTGTGGTTGATTGAATGGGGTGCTTCGCTCCAATCGGTAGTTTCAAATAGTCTAGTTAAATCCAATTTAGACTATATGTTCGAATCATATTTTTCTCTTCGACATCTTTTCCTGTGTTCCAATTTTTATCATGTTTGAAAAGCACACAATTTCCAGATGAACGGTAAAATCCCACACCAAATCAATGGGGATTTCAGTGGATTTCCACCTTTGAAAGTCTCCACCAGCACTCTGCCGTCTCTATGGTGTTGCACCACCTGACAGGGGAGTCTGGTTGGGGCGTTGGTGGGTGACCGTGGTCAAATGTGACAAGCAAAGCCAACTTAGACCACCAAAATTTGGGTCAAACTATGTCATATTGCGATCTATTCTGATCTAGTTTAGAGAACAAAAACAATCTTATATATATACCTGTTTGGACACTTCGAGATGACGTTTTGGGTTGATGAGCCTTGGCGGGCCAGTAGACGATCTACATAAGCTAGGACGTGGATGGACATTGAGGTCATCGCAGCACCGTCAACATCCATCAAGAAAAATCACTAAAAGCACGGGCATTAACCGATAATCCATCTACCTGTCGGCGTCATTGTTCAATGTCCCCAAAAAACTGCTTCTCAAAGGTATGTCAGGGTCAACAACGGGCGGAAGACTTGGATGAGAACCCCAAGTTTAAACATGTTTTAACCACGTTGTTTGATGTTTAAAATTCCCCAAGTTCACCATGTTTGATGGTGAAATCCCTACCTTTCACGATGTGTGATGTTTAAGTCCCCTATTTTTAATGCAAAAAATGACAGTGCACTGGCTGTTTTAGGCCTTCCAAAAGGGGTCCACCAACCCCCAACCAACCAAGCCCTCCATCGCCACGCCTGCCCTCGCCAACCATTGACGCGTAGCCGGCTCTCTTTCAACTCCTCAGCCTCGTTGTCTTGGAGAATCTCCTGCAAGGAGTGCGCTGGATGCATGAAATATGGAAATCGCTGACATGGGGAATACTAATGGATACTAGTGGATATTCATGGATATATATATATATATATACAGTACATTATATGTATTATGTGTATATATATATATATATTGGTTGATAGATGAGTCCAATTTACAACATCCCCATTGTTAGGAGTTAAATCCCTACAAAATCCCTGTCGAATTACATGGTCTTTCCATTTACTTATTCATTCCAGCGTGGTTGCAATGTGTGTCCTTAACCTGCTTTGCACCGCTCCTTTATCATCGTTGTGATTCAACTACTCCCCCCAAGTGACCCCCTCCCCAATTATAGATGCTTAATAAGCCCCAAAAACAACGTGGTTGTTGTCAAATAAACAAAATTATTCATGATCAATGTTTTTCTGTGATTATTACCATTATTATCAAAATTGTTGTTAACTTACGCATGCCTATGAACGGTGAATTCTTCCCCACTTATCCATGAATTATCCATGAATTATCCACGAACCATCCATTAACTATCCATCAAACTAGCTATTATTGTTGGTTATACAATGTTATACAGTCATGCCATGTTTTTTCCCACATAAATGCCAAGAGAACGCCCGGAAAAACCTCATGGATTTCCCATGTTTTTTCCCATCACTCGCACCACTGGCACCTTGCCGGAGACGTCATCTGGAAAGCCATGAAGCTCCACCAGCGCTGCGACGCCCAGCTCGCTGCTGGACCTGGATCTTTGAGGATTTTATGATGCACATATGGATCTAATAATATATATATATAATTATATATATATGGATTTGCTTAAGGAACCACCAAAAAATAAGTAGGGATTTCCATGGGTATGTGTATGTAGATGTATGTGCTTTTTTGTGTATGTATATGTATTATATGTATATAATGTAGTGTATAAATATCGCTTGACCATTGACCATCGATCTTGAGGATCCAATGATCAATGAAGATTCAAGAGCCAAATATCTGGGTAAATGATATTTTTTCACCCTGAATTAAGGCCACTTTGGGGGAAATTCCCCTTACTAACCATCATTAAAGGGAGGTCACTGTGATGTCGTCATAATTTGCCCAGAAACATGATGGTTTAAGCAACCAAACGAATGTGGATTTGACAATCGACATTAAGATCTTACCCTTTGCATCCCTTTGGTATGTCAAACTCCCCTGAGAATCCAAGGTTTTTTTATAGGGAAATCATATGAAATCATTTTTGTCATCAAAGCAGGGGGGAAAAATATACATCGATTTTCAATGGCGGTGTCCCATAGATCTTCCACAGCTTGGGGCTTTTTTCGGCTTCAGTCGGGCCTTGACGCAGCCATACGCGTTCGACATTTCACCGGGCTGAGAGCAAAATACAGCTGATGAAAAAAAGGCCATCATGGAAGGTCCACTTAATCATTAGTCCCTGCAATTTCGGAATTTTGAAATGATTCTCACGGCCAGAACTTGAAGATCATCGATACACAATTATATAAAGTATATATGATAAAGTCATAATCATATCAATATAAGGTCTATTGCGTCTTCAAGTATCTGTCCACAGCCCTAGTGAGATAAAACTCAACGTATTCAAGATAATGTCAACCCTGGATTAATAAACCCCTAGGTTCTTTAATTGGGGGGATACCATTTAAGTATCAGATGAAATGACTATTGGGGGAATACCCCCCTAATTAATAAACCATGGTTTAGTCTCATCCGGGGTTGACATTGGACTATCATGGCACTTGGTTTTTTCTCAATTCGTCATTCCAACCGGCTCCCAGGCAAACCCGTCACTGATGGAACGCGATGATTACATGATTCTGGATCCGTAGAATTTCTGAAATGATGCCGTGAAAGGTGATCCCACCCATGTCAGATATGTCAGACTAACCATGACTAACATTGGGGACGCTATTGAAAATCTGGTTGGTGGTATACCTACCCTCTGAAAAATCATGGAGTTCGTCAGTTGGGATGATGAAATTCCCAACTGAATGGAAAACTAATTTCCAAATGTTCCAAACCACCAACCAGAAATCCATGCTAGTTATGACAATACGGCTAAAGAATTCGGATCTTACAACGCGTTTTTGAAGCCACCCTGGGGCCCTACAAATCAGGTGGAACGTGATCATCCACTTCTACGCTATCCTGGCGAGGTCAGACAATGTCTGACAGCTTGCAGCTGCTGGGTCTTTCCACGGAGAGAACTGGAAATGGATAGGGACATGAATAATAAGGATAGTTACTGGTTGGTGGTTTCAACCCATCTGAAAAATATTCGTCAGTTGGGATGATGAAATTCCCAATCTATGGAAAAATAAAAAAATGTTCCAAACCACCAACCAGAGTTAATAATGGACCATCAATAATGGCTATTACATGGCAAATAGGATATTAATGGTCATTTATTAATAGGATATCCTCATTAATGGCTATTACAATGGACCATCAAGAATGAGGATATTAATAACCATCAATACTGGTGCCCCAGCTTGGTAGTAAAGCTGCTTTAGAACTAGATTACTAGATTAACTGGGGCTTATGGTGACTTTCACATATCATAACTATAGTTAGATCATGTTAGATCGGTAATAAGCCAACACGCATAACTGCAGTAATTAGGGGGCACCACTTTAGAGGCTTTCCAGTGAGGAACCAAAACGCAATGCGGAAAAACAACTCCTTTTTCAGGTAGTTGGTCGGGAAAAACACCATGGTTTCGCCGTAGTGTTGGCGGAGTTCGTGTGGGTTTCCCTCGAGCCGCCCTTCTACAGGCGAGACAACCCGTTCGAAAACATACCGTTAATTTCTTCAAAAACATTCAAAAACCCTTGCTGCCCGCCATTCTTTCTTTGCTCATGTTCCTCTTCCAAATGGTGAGCTTTCAGCTTGGATTTCACTGCATCAAATCACATTGAATTCTGATTTTGCGAGTGAAATTCCTGAAATTGTGTGGGTAAAATTCCGAAGTCTGAATGATGATTGATCCCTATATATAGCTTCTTCAAGCATGTTGAAACGTGTCAAAACCACATCTAGTCATGCCGTGGATCATCATCCCAAATCAGATGGACCTGGGCCAGCCAAACCAGCTCTACATCGTCATCCTGAGGTAGCAAGGATCCTTGAGAAAATGCTGATCTATCATGATCTATCCATCAAAATCCACAGAACAATTTCTATATATATATATATACATATATACATATTATATATATATAGAGGTCATTTTCCATCAGGCATCTGGGAATTCGACCCAGAAAGATGAAGATTTACCCATGAAAAAAATGATGGATTTCGGATGATTTCACCATCGAAAAAAGGTGACTCAGCAGACATCTGGATCTGTCCGACTGGAAAGTTCATCAACCATTGGGATTTTTCCAATGCAATGCCCATGCGCAACCATCAGGGATGTGGACCAAACAGAGAGTGATCCAAGTAGATCCAAGTGATTAGACCATGTTTGTATTACCCTCTGGTAATTTAACGTAGCTATTGAAAATGGCCATTTATAGTGGATTTTCCCATTAAAAATGGTGATTTTCCATAGCTATGTTAGTTTGCCAGATGGTAAAACATATTAAAAACCTATGGTGACTTAGGGGGTTTTCCCATGACACTCCATGACTCAAGAAACCCACACTTGAGTTTATCCACCAATTTATAATTTGGGGGAACGGACCACGCCTTGGAAATGGTGTTTGTTCATGTTTGTTCCATGTAATCCTATCACCCTGATATTAAGCACCCCTTATTCCAAAATGGTGCAAATCCCTTATTAAACCATCATTTCCAGGTGTTTCATATGTGGAAGGGATGAATGATTAATACATCCCAGTTCTCCATTGCTATGCTTGAGGGCGTACCCCTGAAACTACCCCCGCAGGCTTTCGAAGGCCTGAGAACCCATTCCCTGCCTCAGCGACATTGGCTTGAGAATCAGAGGTGAACCTGGCGAACAAGAACTCTGGCGAAGGCAAACTCAGGTGACATTCACAAACCCCACACCAACCGTGCAATGACTCATAAAGGCCGTTTTGGGGCGATGGATTGCTGGCCTGGTGGTCAATCCCACCCCCCCAATACTAGCTACACAATCTACACCCTCTGGCCCCCCACAAAATGAATTGCTCCAAGAGTTCACCATGATTTCTAGAGTGGTATTCAATTTTAGGGGAAGGGATTGCAGAATTTCCCAGGAAAACTACAGAAGGTCCGCCGCAGCACTGCGCCCCTCCTTCTTACCTGCTCCCATGATTGTTTTACCAACAGCATTCGCAACCCCAGTTGTTTCCTTTGGGAAGTCCCAAAAAAAGTGTCTACATGTGTCTACCATGGTTCCGCTCAAGAATTGCGCTTCTCCCATATGTATCAAAAATAGTCACATGGTAAAGTGTGATACCCTCTGGTAAGCTAACATAACTATTGAAAATCATCATTTTTAATTGGTAAATCCACTATAAATGGTCATTTTCAATAGCTATGTTAGTTTACCAGAGGGTAGTTCCCATTGTCGATGGTACTTCTCCACTGTGTCAATCAACTGGGTTCGTTGGAACAGTTAGAAAAACATGGGGAGCAATGCAACAGTCATTAACTACTTCCAATGTTGGCCGTTGTCAACTGTTGGATCGTCTCCGATTCCCACTGTTGCATATACACAGTATCATGGAAAAGTGTGTTGAGTGGCATTGGCTTTACCAGAGTCCATGAATAAACACCTATTCGGACTCAAGTGGAGGTCCTATGGCATCCTATGGTCATACAACTATGTGATCGTTCCAATTATCCACTTTTTGGGGGGCTTCCAAAGTTCTCATACATGCGTTGGTCTGAAACTATGTTGTCCCTAAATCCACTGATGTATCCTCATTTTCCCTCTTGAAATTGCCATAGTTTGGAGTATATAAGATTATATAATAACATTATATAAGATTATATACTGTAACTATATGCATCATTTTCGGACCCAAATTGGATGTATGTAGTTGGGTTTGGGTGACATTTATAATGTTACATGTCCCTTACAGTAAATCCCCATGATTCCCCAAGAATATCCATTTTCTGCTGGTTTCAAGCTACCCCGTACTGAAAAATGATGGAGTGAGTTCGTCAGTTGGGATGACTAATTATTCCCAATATTAATGGAAAAATCCATTAAAATCCATAAAAATCAATTAAAATCCATTAAAATCCATTAAAAAAAAACTTCCAAACCACCAACCAGACCAACCCAGCCGCCTGTTGACCCATCCACGGCAGTTGCGGCGCAAGCTTTGCGCCAGTGTAGGCCTTAGCGCAAGCCGCGTCCGTGCCGCGGAAGGGGGGGAAAACATGGCGGTGAAGACGGCGGTTGTGGTTCTCTTTTGCTTTTAGTCGCTGCGAATGTTTGTTCATGTTATATTGTACAACCCATATGCTCTATATGCTCCATGTATAGTATATTTACCTACATTTGGGCCATTTGTGGGGTAAATGTAGGTAAATATTCCATACATGGAGCATATGGGCAAACTGTCGCTGTTAGTTGATAGTTAGTCGATCTGAAGTAACATTGTTTTGTCTATCATCCTTGGTGAATATGATTGGCTTCCTATGGGTCAAAATGATGCAACATACTGGTTGTAAATACCAAAGAATACATCTAGGATATTCTAGGATACTAAACCATGGTAAGCTTTTGGATAAACCAACCATTTGGGTATGAGAACACCTACCCTTAAAAAAAGGGCTGTTTGTTTTGACATGTTTTGAACAACCCCCAGGTTGTAACATGAATGCCATCGCAAATCATCATCCCGTGCGTCAGAATGCGTTGAAATCGAAAATGAAAACATTGGAAACCATCTGAAAGCATCAACACGTTGTTTTTCAGGAACATTTGCAGGAAAACTCTTGCTTTACCTGTAAATGCAAGGCTTTCCCGTAACATGTTCCACATGTTCCCTTAATCAAACACGGTTTAATCAGACTAAGCCCAGAAAGACATCGGCACAAACGGACACGGCTCACATTTTTTCGATTTTGAGCAACCCAGGTTTCTTTTTTGGGGGAACAAACTTCCAACTTCCAACGCCAATGGATAGAATATGATCAAAGACTCATACCATCGATGGTTCTTTACACAACTGTAATGTTTCCTGCATGGATGAATGGCTTATTTTGAGGCAAACTTTGGTAACACTGGACATGGATGATCTACATAGGATGTGGTAAAATCGTTAAAATCATGGTAATACTTAGAACATGTTAGAATAATATGAATATATAATTATAGAATACTAAAATCTTCACCAACGAAAAATTGCAGGACTTATATTGAGGATGCAACTCAACAAAACATGGCATCCATGTCACATTGCATGGAGTCGAGACAGTTCAAATTGATCCAGGAGGGGGAAGCACCCGCTAGCCATGGAGGTGTGGTCGCTGGGAAAAGCTCTGTATTTTCCAGGATTTTCCAGCAAACCATGTGACTGATGACCAGAGGGTAACCATGGAAAATCATGAATCATGTGGATTTTCATCCGGGATTTTGCATCAAATAACTGGGTTTGTCTGAAACTATGCTATCCCTTTCCCTGCTTTGTCATCAATTTCCCAATTTAGATTGCCAATTTATGGGATTTGCGACGAAGCCAATCCAACCAGGATTTTCCCTGCTTCGCGTCTTTGGATTACCAGAGGGTACCACTTCTGAGAGAATGACACAAGCCAAGCTCCATGCAATTGTGCCTCAGCTAAACATTCCACAGATCTCCGCAACTTCCTGAGTTGAAAAAAAACAACATATTGTAGGTTAATCAGGATAGCACTAAGGCTAGAAAATCAAACAATACCCACAGTAAGTATCTATATATATATACTCATGCCAAAAAACAAACTGGTGCAAACTCAGGGCGTCAACAACAGGCTGTTTCTTCGACCTAAGTCCGCGCATTTACCAATCCTCAGACCAGTAGATTGAAGACCTGGAAGTCTAAATATATACTGCTACTCATATATATATACACTCATATACCAATATACTACCATATATACCATACTTATATATACCATATCCTACCATGAAGTTTTTTTTGTCCGGACGTCCCGCCTCTTGTAATAGAGCAGCAAGGCTGGTAACCACATAGGGCGAAAGGACCTGGTGAATTCGGCGGTCCAATCACCGGAACAACGGGGGCCCCCAAGGGACATCTTGGAAGCATAAACAGCCGCATCAACATGTGTATGTATCCATTATATATATACTCATATAATAACGTATATATATATGTATATATGTATATATGATATATGAATATGTATGTCTATGTATGTATATATATATACGTAGATAGATATATCTGTGTGTGTTTGCCCGCAGAGTCTAGCATTAAAGCAGCCCGGCGTGATTCACTGACCTGAAAATAAGGTGATTTAACCACGAAAAATTGTGATTTATTGCGATTTCACTAAGAAAAATGTTGACTTAATGATACATTATAGCTCATTATAGTTTATAAATGTTTATACCACTTCACGAATCTGAAATAAACATATGTTGGGATACCCCGAATCCGATTTAAGCATCATTCCAGTGAGGTCGTGACATAAAAAAAATACCCCACTTTATACAACCAGAATTTGCAGTTCAACATCCTTTTAGGGGTTGCTAAGGTCGCTAAGTAGGGTTTTATTTTCCACTATTTACAGTAGGGCCTCAGTAGGGCTTTAATTTTCGACATCGTTTTGGGGGTTGCTATAGAGGAAAAGAATGGAAAAGAAACAAATGAGCAGTGTTCAAAACCCTGTGTCCCTCTTTTTTGTGGCTAGTTGAGAACGGGACTCCCGATTCATGGATTGATAATCAACTATAAAAGTATATTAGCTAATGGATTAATACGTATAATCCCATTCATGGATTGATAATCAACTACTTAGTAACGGGACTAATGGTTGATATAATCCCGAATATATTAGTTAGTATATTCCCCGAACTAAGAAAATCAACCAACAGGGGTAGATCGCAGCCCAGAAACGGCGCAGGAAGAGATGTGGAAACAGAGCGCGGCACAAGGAGCGGCGAAGGGAACCTCGGCTGAAGGGAAAATCATAGGAAAAATATGGGAAAATCCACTACAATGGAGGTTTATAGCTGGGAAAATCAACTATACATGGTAGATTTTTCAAAAAGCCATGCTTGGTTTTCGAACTTCAACTGCGAAAAAACAAAACGTCGGTGTTAGCCAACAAAAAAATGAGGGGCTCAACAACAAAATAGTGTGACTTGATCATCGGTCGACTACGGTACCCTCCTCCGGTGTCATCAAATGTGGCTGGCTGGAAAATCCTTGAAGCAAATAGAGGCGTATAACTGGGAAAATCTCCCAAAATTAGTGGATTTTCCAGCATGTTTGATTACCTTCTGGTACACCTAAGGAAAAATCCCTAAAATCATTGAATGCATCTCCATTTATCTCCATTTATCTATAGAAAAAAGGGAGGCTCCGAAGACTTGAGATCTGAATACCAGTAAATCAACTGAAAAATATGGAAAACCCATGGAATTCCATGTTGTTTTGATCATCTACCAGAGGTTTCCAAAAGCTGTGTCCATATTTAGTATGTGGTTGTTTCATCTTATTCTTATAGTCAACCCCTATACATATATATATATATATACCATCTGGTTATTTAACATAGCCATGGAAGCCATCAGCATTTGTAAGAACGGTAAACCATCTATTTCTATGGGCCATTTTCATCAATTTTCCATGGCTATGTTAGTCATAACCAGAGGGTATATATAACGTGTATATGATTGGTTCATATGAGTTCATCTGCCATCAATGATATCTCCCAGTAGGGCCCGGCCACCATGATCTCCTCCAATCCAATTTCGGCCCCCCTGCGGCTCGATCCATGGACAATGGCGGCACCTGGAGCCATGAAACAGATGTGTTTTTTCATGGATTTTAATAGGATTTGACCATTGAAAAATGGTGAAAATGGTGAAAAAATTGAACCAGTGAATGGAGAATGAATGATAATCATTAGTAAATATTTCCCATGGTAATAATCATTAGTAAATATTTCCCATGATAATCATTAGTCTGGGTAAATAAAAAATCATATTTCCCATGGTCATTTTATTGTTTTGTATCAACCATTCTCCACTTAGTTCGATGATTCATTTTCATGGACAAGACAAGTGATACCCGTTTTATGGTCGACGGGCTAACATAACGAACTGGAAAATCACCATGTTTAATGGGAAACTATGGGAAAACCATGGGAAAATGGTGATTTAAATGGAAAGATCCACCATGTTTAATGGGTAAATCAACTATTTCGACTGGGCCATGTTCAATAGCTATGTAACAAATTACCAGAGGGTAATCATGAATGAATGATATAAAAATAATGATTAAGCCTGGATATTGATTGTCATCCTGGATATTGATTGTCATAATGATTATCATGAAAGAATGATATAAATCTAGATAATTAATGGATTAATTAATCCCATCACCCTAATATTGAACACCCTCATATTTATGGTCCCAAAAAAATGTGGAAATTCCCTACATCCACCATGGTTTCTAAGGGGGTGTTTAAGATTAGGGGGAAGGGATTAATAAACCCCTAGGCTGTTTGATGGGGTACCATTTAAGTATCAGAGTATCACTATTTGGGGAGCGGCCCCCTAATTAATAAATTGTGGTTTATGAATCCGGGGTTGACATTATGCATATGGTAAACAAGTAAACAAGTATATATGGACATGGAATTACATTGCATATATATATATATATACATGTGTATATCTAAGTAAGTGTATTATAGTGTATGTATATGTATCTACGTACATGTACGTACATGTGCACGTACATACATATATTGTTGTATATATGTACAGCTGTATATATATAATTATATATACGTATATATATATATATGTACATTACATATTTGTATCAATAACCAATCCATACATCCCTTGGAAACCACAAAAATATCACCGTACGCTGTGGATGACGACAAAGGATGACGATAGTTTTCTCCGGGAATCCCATGGGCGGATCCCGGGTAGGCGGGGCCCGGCCCTGTCGTAGAAAAATCTACGAACATGGGGCCCCATGAATCTCACAATTCTATCACTATAACCGTTATATCCTCATGATTAATATCCTCATGAATATCCCTAGCATGAATTAATTAATCATCATTTTTGTTTGTTATATAAACTGATGAGAAATCAGGAATATATTCAATATTCCTCCGTGCATAGCTAAACATTAATCCTCATTATATGCCCGTTAAATTCGGGCAAAATGTCAATAATACACTAACCTGAAATTTGGCCACTGATCTTCTCTTTGGCCGGCCCCCTCCCCGCAAGCACCTGAAACGTAAGGCCATTTTGGGATGATTACCCTTATTAACCATGATTCCAGGGCTCGGGAGGACGACGTGAGGTCGTTATAATTCGCCCAGATTAAATCATTTTGTATAGGGCTCATTCGTTAACTACTGTCATCTATTGTTGGTCAACCCCTCCAATATCTACAAGATATGTCCCAAAATTCCAGATATATTCCACTAGATCCCGGTTCTATCAATGTTCTATCTGCACGATATCATCATTACCCTCCAGTAAATTAACATGACGACCCTGGCAAAAAATTGGGTTTTAAAAAGACTAGTTTCCACTAAAAATTGGGTTTTTTCAGGGTCAACAAGTTAATTTACCAGAGGGTATAGTCTAGTAATTTACCAGAGGGTATAGTCTAGTAATTCCCCAAATAGATAGACATGGGAGTTTCCAAGATGCTACTGAATTGTTCATAGACTGGTTACCAGAGGCTAAATTCCCCATTGAATCCACTCTTTTGGTCCGCCATCGAAATGGGCCCCATCTTTGGTCCGGTTGTTGCGGTGGTTCCAGGTCTTCCAGGTGGCCCCAACGGGCAGCATCGAAACCAACAATGCTCCAAGGCCATGTAAAACCTGCGTTTCAAAGAAGGATACCAAGGGGATGAAATGATGTTTCTTCGTGAATGAGATATGAATGCAAATATTCATGGGATATTAGTGAGATAACTAATTAATTGAAACAATTCATGGAATATTAATACAATTAGCCAGCAAAAATGATATGATAATGTGTATATAATGAGGATACACTGCGCATATTCATGGGATGTTCATGAGTACTGGTGATCACGTCAAAAACTTGCTGGTGCACTACCGAGGAATCCTCGGTGATTCAAACAACCCCAGCAGGGAATTTGTCCCCCCACAAACGGGGGTGAAACGCCAAGTATGAAGGAACTACCCTCTGGTAATTTAACATAGCTATGGAAAATGGCCATTTATAGTGAGTGTTCCCATTAAAAATGGTGATTTTCCATTGCTATGTTAGTTTACCAGAGGGTAATCTTGTTCGTTGTTTTTTCGTGCATCATTGGCGAATCATCATGAAATCCCCACTCAAAACTGTCAAAGCTGCCATGAAATGATGGTAGATATATATACACCATATATTGCTGGTTGAAACATCCATATATATTGATATATCATCCATATATATATATACATATATATATATATTGTTTATGTGATTGTATATCAAGAAGAACACATCCACAAAAATTGCTGCTTGAAACAACCGTTACACCATCACCATGTTGACCCTGCAAGGTGGTGCAAAAGCCCTGCGAACGTGTTATCATCAAACAAATTACTGAAAACAACCATCGAACATTGGTGATTCATTGTTTGCAAAGGTTATGTCTAATTAGATTAAAAACACATTTACAAAACATCCTGTATCTCCAAAACATAGGTTGATGGTAAATAACCATGTCATGTGCAAGAATATATATATATATAACATATGTCAAAAAAAAACATGTTCGCAGCTATATTCGTGTTGTTTTTATTGAACTTCGTGAATTTTTCATCGACACAGCATGGTTTTTCTAATCCCATCCCAAAAGGATGGGGCCCCCCGTTGTGATGTGAACGTTGGTTTATAAACCATGAAATAACCACCATTAACTAGTTCGTTATATCTACCATAAACCATAGAATTCAGCCACTTATAAGGCAACTGAACGCTATCGACTGGGGGCCCCATCCCTGTAGTTTTTTGGAATTTTCCAGCGATGGCCGAAACCGCCATCGTTGAAAAACAGTTTGGGACCGTTATCCTCTGGTAATGACTGTAAAAATAGCGAACTGGAAGCCATGAAGCCGTGGCACTAATCGAAATAGTTGATTTATGGAAATATGAAAGATGTTGAATTCCATAGCTTTTTGTATGTTTACCAGAGGGTTTGCATCCCGTTCCCAGATGGAGGTTTCCTGAAATGGGGGTACCCCCAGTTATCATCTATTCTAAGAATTCTAGATTAGGATTTTCTACTATAAATCAATGGCCATTCCAGGATCCCAAAATGGAGGTACGTTAGTACCATATTTTTGGCCATATTTTCTGGGGATATCCCCTAAAAAATAGTCCTAAAAAATAGGCCTTACATATGGTAGGTACCTCCAATAAATCGGATCCTGGAATGGCCATTGATATAAACCATCCAGCTATTGGGGTACCTCCATGGCTATGGAAACCCTCAGATCACCACAGCCCTAGGGCAGGGCACCCCCACCTGTCGCGTTTCGACGGCCACGCGGCCGATGAAGACGCCAGCCAGGGCACCGAGCCTTTAGGCTGGAGATGTGGTGAATTTTCATGGGGACATCACTTTGGGTTATGAATATATGTACATATATATATATATATACTTATCTTATATATATACTTATATATATATATACTCATATATATATACTTATATATATATACACTTAAATATATATATATGTATATATACTTATATATAGATATATTTATATATATATATATACGAACCATATCAGGAATATGTAAATATTTTGTGTATATAAAAATATGTGTATATATATATGAACAACCACAATATAGGGGGTGTCCAAACATGGGCTTATTTATGAACAAGCACATCGCTTATGTTAATCAATGGTTTCAAACTATGGGATTTTCTGGTGTTCTCAACAAAAATCCTCATGGGACTCCCATGAAGTCCCTTCCCGATACTAAACTGGTCTCTCCTATATATCTGGGTAAATTAGAATAGTTCACTAACCAAGTGAAACACTGGCCGAAATATATCTTTCTCCAAGTATTCAGTGCCACATAATATAGTGCCAATGTTCCTACTTCTAGGAGCCATCAATGGGAATGGAGCTTCCCAAACCGCCATTAATATATACTTATCTGGGTAAATTAGAATAGTTCACTAACCTTATTAACCATGATATATTTGGGGATTTCTGATATATTTAGAATATTTCACTAACCTGAATTGTTGCGGCCACAAAAGGGGATGATTTCCCTATAAAAACCATGATTCCAGGGTTCGGGAGAATGACGTGAGGTCGTGATTAAATTTACCCAGATACATATCACAAATCATGGTGGCTTGGATCATGTGATATCCCCCGTGACTTCTAGTCATTCAAGTCATTGCAATAGTTCCATGTGACATGGTTAGCCTTTGCTTATGATAAATGCTAGTGTAA
>Ga0126342_10004239_pt1 | contig 24319 bp, 8 predicted proteins | sample Cyp1metagenome_FD_92528 | JGI IMG/M metagenome (GOLD analysis project Ga0126342, IMG submission 92528) | Coral microbial communities from Lord Howe Island, Old Settlement Bay, Australia - Cyphastrea 1 metagenome | ecosystem: Host-associated > Invertebrates > Cnidaria > Coral ...
AATCCAATGGAATTCTATGATGATCTAATTGACTCAAGCCATATCCAAAATTTTATGGTTCAGAGGTGCTTATTATTAAGGGTGGCTTAAGGGGGGCTCCACAAGGTAGAGTTCTGACCTTCTGGGGGGGGTTATTAATCCGGTGTTGGCATTATATGGAAAGTCATAAAAAAAATGTTCCAGTCACCACCAATCAGAGGTTATTAACCATTGTTCACCATCATTAACCATTACTGTATCCCATACATTTCACCAATGTTCCAGTCACCACCAGCGCCACGTGGCGGTCCGTCCCTGAAAGGCCATAGATGGCGCGGGCCGTCGTGTACTCTTCAAGCAGGGGCTCCTGCCGACCAAGAAAACCCCACGTGGCTGGGGGGAAATCCTCGATAAAATGAGGATATAACATGATATACCCTCTGGTAAACTAACATAGCTATTGAAAATGGCCCATTTATAGTTGATTTACCTAACCCATAAGATTTGGGAAATGTTTGGAAAATATACTAGATATATACACATAATTATGTACAATACATATATATATATATATATATATACATATATGTATTATATTATATCATATATCATATATGCATGTATCAACGAAAAGATGCTTCCATGATCTTCAGTGGGTTGGTGTCAGTCGCAAATGTTCACGGAAAATCAAGCCTTGTCATCCCGTTTTCCTGCGTTTTCCTGTGTAAATGTTCCGTTTTCCAATTCTGGCACAACCCTTCACCCTATTGGAAATATTGGGGGTAGGTTAGTTTACCCAAAAAAAGGGGGGAGAATCATTGTGATTAACGTGGATAGATCAATTAGTGGATGGATATCTCCCGAGAATTCCGGTTTTCAGAGGGGAACCCCTTCGGAAAATCCCCACCAAACCCCTAGTGGTAAACCATCGCGTTGATGGTTAATATCCCACCTATGACCCAAGATCAAGGATGATCAAAGTATATCAAAGTCTCAAACTGTATCCATCCAGTAAACGAACAGTTTGCTATGGAAAATGGTCCGTTTATAGATGATTTTCCTGCTTAAAACTGTAATTGTCCATAGCTATATCTTAGTTTACCAGAGGGTATCCATCCAAATTTATCAAACTGTTTCCCGGGAAAAAAAAATACATGTGATAATTATATATACACACATAGTACATATATATATATACATATACATGATCATACATGTATATAAATACATGTGTGATCTTCCGGAAGTGCCCTCAATTTCTGAGGCTCCGAAATTGTGCTCCTTGATGGTGTGGAACATGAGCGGATCATCCGTGCTCAAGGTCACCTGGGAAAAATAACAGCGACCAAACATAGATTGATCTACCCAATATCTGAAGATATGATGAGAATTATATAATGGGATATAATTGGGATAATTAGTTGTATATATATATAATTATGGTCACGCCGTGGATAGCGGCCTGTGGGCCGCAGGCATGATCAGCATCATCATCATCATCGTCGTCGTCGTCGTCGCCGTCGTCGTCGTCGTCGACGTCGTAATCATTATATGTATATACATATTTCAAAAAATATATGCCAATTTTTTGAGATCGAAACAAATATATATATATATATATATAAACATATATATATATCATAAAGGTAGGTTCTTTTGGATTTAAAATATATTCTTTGGATTTACGTTAACATGCCCCACCCCACCCCACCCCATCCGTCACGAAGCATCAACGTCATGACGCAAGTGCAAGCGAACGTTAACATGCCCCACCCCACCCCACCCCACCTCAACCAAGACAAAAAACCGAAAAATTAGCTTTCACACACAGGCCGCGAGGCACGGCGCCAGCAACATTATATAACTATATGACTATATATAATACTGTATTACTATATGTATATATATAACTAACACCTGGGTAGTTCAGTCTGACTAATCCAGTCTGTTCTCAAAATGGCCCTTGTCGTCGCCATGAAATCACAGGGAGTCACGACCAACTCTCGGAGTAGAAACGCTCTTGGATGCCTTACCCAACCTGGTTCTTTAACAGTTCGCCATGGTATAGATGGCCCTAATCGAAATAGATGGTTTACCGTTCTTAATAGCATGGTGATGTTCCATGGCTATGTTAGTCATAACCAGATGGTAAACCTCCATTATCCTATGGTGTTCCTATGGTTTTCCTATAAAACCTCCATTTTCCTATGGTAAATAGATCAATTTGGGGATGAAAAAACATCCCCAAGCTCGAAGATATTTTGCTGCTTGCCCACATCAGTATAGCCAGAAAACACCATATTTTTTGCTGCTAAGATTGCTATTCCTATCCTATTTTGGGGAACTGAATCATACTGAATCCCTCATGCAGAACTGTCTAACATGTTTGTCGATTTTGTCGCTTGAAACAATGATGAATGGGCATTACAGTATCACTACATATCACTACAGTCTGGTGGTTTTAACCATCTTGAAAAATATGAGAGTTCGTCAAATGGGATTATGACATTCCCATCTATTATGGAAAGTCATAAAACTCATGTTCCAAACCACCAACCAGCAGTAAACTGTCCCTATCATTCTGATGTTCGACCCTTGCCTCGGTTCCTACCTCAGTTCCAGTCCTACCTCCGGGTGTCCCATGGTGCCCCCACGTTGAGACCGCGCTGGAAGAACTCGGGAAAGGGGTTCTTGCTCATCTGGCGCAGCCGGTCAACGGTGAACCAAATCCGGGTGATGTTGATCTCAGGTTAGCCTCTGGTAATAGTGATTTTCCATGGTGATTTTTATAGGGAATTCACCATTTTTGAAATGAGCCTTCAGAAAAACAATGCTGATTGTTCATGGTGGATCTTTCCATAGTTATGTTAGTTGTTTACCAGGCCGGGCAAGTCGTGTTTCTTTTAAGTAGAGATTTTTTTTGTGATTTTTGCCTGAGAGATGTGATGGCTTCACCATCGGCCAAGCCACATCGGCACGTCGGCCAAAAACACAATGTACCCTATTAATAAATGGTGAAATGTACCCTATATGGTTCATTTATAGATGGTTTACCGTTCTGAAAAATGGGTGGATCTTGAAACATGGCTAACTGTTAAATATTGTTTTTTTATAACCAGAGGGTTTTTAGCTCTATGGTCTGACGGAACACTGCGATTTGAGATGGCTGTAGCCTCAAAAAAATAAATCATGTTACAGTAAATCCACAAATCGACTGTGACTTGATGTGACTTGATGCAAGCTCCCCACTGCCAAGCATGATGCTTCCAAGTCTCCCTGATGTTCGAGCAATCTGACTCAGAATTTCTGCACCTTTTCCAGAACTCCATGGGTTACACTGGAAAAACACTGCCAGGGTCATATGGTCATTTTGTTGCACCTTTTCCAACGTTCTTTCATCCAAGGATGGTCCTGTCCAGTCACAGAGGATGCCATGACTATCTGTGACCTGCCATGACAAGAATCATGTTGTATACCAAGAAACAGGAGATGTTCATAGATTGAAAAAACGATTTATCAGAAGTATATCGGAAGTATATCAGAAGTAATTACCCATAGGATCCATGTATGGTATATATGCTAACATTTGGGGCATATTGATGGTAAATGTTACCATAATATACCATAATTATATAGCATACATGGATCCTATGGGTTATATCATCTAGAAACCGGACATCTTTTTGATGTTAGATTTTCGACCAGCCATGTCCAGCCCCAGATGTGGCCCAGCCTTCAGGAAAAGGGCATTGTTAGACAAGGGCGACACCGAAATGCCAATCTGCGTGAGGAAGTACAGGTACCTGGCGTGGCACGTGGCACGTGGCACCGCACAACACGGTGAACTGGGCACGGTAGATGTAGATAGCGAAGCTATGGTGGGAAAATATGGGGAGTTGTGATGGGATCTAATGATCTAATCAGTTTCAATGGGATTTTATCTTGATATGGGATTTAATTGATTTAATATAGTTTTTTTCACAATCAATGGCCATTTCAGGATCCTAGATTGGAGGTACCATCCCCACAAAATGTGGCCTGAAAAATGGTACTAACGTACCTCCATTTTAGGATCCTGGAGATCTCCCATTGATTCAATGGGATTTAATGATGTCCTAAGGTTGTTACATTGAAATTTCACCCGCATGAAGAAGAACTGGACATTGCTCCTACGAACCATGATCACCGGGGGTTAATAATCCACTTACTAATTAAATTTATACATATATAATAGATTTATATACTGTAACTAAAATCTGATTACGCAGTATAAGAACAAACATTACCAACGTTTTGGAACACCAGAATTGACCACCAAGAGATGCATTGCTTCACCGGTGATCTGCCGGCCCTCTTTGTGATGGAAGACAACTGAAGCGATCTTTGGGGTCAGCATCATATCTGGCTTGGTATCCCAAAAAAACTCATGGTTTCAGCTGGGATTATATAATAATAGTGGTTGTAATACCAATAATAGTGGTTATATATGGTTATATGATGGGATATATATCTATATCTGGTTGGTGGTATACCTACCCCTCTGAAAAATGATGGACTTCGTCAGTTGGGATGATGAAATTCCCAACTGAATGGAAAGTCATAATCCATTCCATGGTTCCAGTCACCACCAACCAGTCATGGTTTATATCCATATTTTTCTCCAAAGTGGAGCATCTTTATGGAGATCAAACATCCATGGTTTCATCGACCCTATTTTCAGGCCCATGATGACCTGGCGGGGGTAGGTCACTGCAGCACTGGACTGTGTTGGAGGTTCACCCCATGGTTGATACCTTGGCGCTGTCAATGGGCGCGACAACATCTCAGGGGCTTTGAATCGGTTGCCCAAATTGAGTGCACTCAGATCTATTGGCCTATCGGAATCAATCGTTGTAGTTTCACTGAGTTTCAGTGATGAATAGTTATAGTTATAGTTGTAGTTATAGAATCAGTTTCACGACAATCAATAGTTATAGTTCTAGCATGTTATAGTTTCATGGTGCACCCCGCACCCCCGATGGTTCCTACGAATCCAGGCTTTCCGTTGAAAAACCTCAGGTCCGATGGGGCTGGTTCAGGCAGGTCCTATTCTCATTCCCATCAAATCCCATGAAAATCCCTTTACATGTCCATCAAATTCCCATTAAAATCCCATTAAATCTCATTAAATCTCATTAAATCCCATTAAATCTCATTAAATCCCATTAAATCCCATTAAAATCCCATTAAAATCCCATTAAAATCCCATTAAATCCCAATAATCATCCCATAACTTTCATTGGCCCAGACCTCCCCCCCATACCAAAAAAAAAAAAACGGCACCCAAAGACCCTCGGCCAAGAGGAAGGTGGTCGCGAGATGGTACACCTCTCCGGCCTGAAAAAATGTGGCGGATTTGTGGATGATTTTTTGATGATTTTTTGGTGAACCGCACAAGGTGGTGCCCCAGTTCGTTAGCTAAGTTGGTTTATAACTCCCATAACTATGGTTTATGGCAGATATAACTATAGTTAATGAGATTTATAAACCAACTTATAACTGGGGGGCACCATCCTGCAGGTTGCGAAAAAGATGGGAACATGGAGCATTTCTAGATGAAAATGGAGGGTTTTAATGGGAAAACCATAGGAAAACTATAGGAAAATGGAGGTTTACCCGGCCTGGTAAACATAGAAAAAGCGAACTGGAACATGGCCCAGTCGAAATAGTGACTTTTCCCATTTTCATAGCATGATGATGATTTTCCAGTTCGTTATGTTAAAACGTTCGTTTACCAGGCCGGGTATTTCAAGAAATGATTTCACCTATGATCCCATCATATCAGGTTCTATCCCCATGATGGTATATACTATGTATATGAAAAAAAACATAAAATAGATGGCTGATATATAATAATAGTGGTATAATACCAATTATATGGTGGTTATATATGGTTACATGATGGGATATATATATAAATATCTATATACTGGTTGGTGGTATACCTACCCCTCTGAAAAATGATGGACTTCGTCAGTTGGGACGATTATTCAATTCCCAACTGAATGGAAAGTCATAAAATTCCATGGTTCCAAAGCACCAAGCAGTATATATAATATTTATAACTTATTAATACTTATTACACGATAAATAATTAAGCAACCAATATCAACCAATTAAAATTTGAATGGAGTCATTTGGGTGCCGGCAAAACAAGTGGCTGATCATTTCCAGTAACAGGACTCAACCAAATATAAATTTTGGGGGTCCAATGATTATGACATGGGACCCATACAGCATAACCAATTGCGACAATTTCTCCGTGCTACTTCGATGGGCAGGACTAGTTCATATTAGTTCACTGGTGTAATATATATATATATATAATTATAGGTTCATGATAAATATAGGTACATGTAATTCACAGATGTGTAACACTTCATAATCTAATGATGGTTTCATAATGTTTCATATAATTTCGTCCAATATTTAGTCGTTTTTGTATGTTTTTGTTGCCAATTACTCACCATGTTTCACTCCCATGGCCCATCTAACGTCATCTAACTGCTGGCTGCCTCCCCTGCGTGTGGGCGAAACGTGAGGTGCCAGGGACGCCCCAGCATCTTGCAGAGGTGGTTGAACCTGGCGGAAAGTCCGCGGATGTGCACTGCGTCGTTAGGGACAAAGATGTATCCTACAGTATGAATGGTGTAACATGACGTATAACCAGGGACCCAGGGATTTACCCTCTGGTAAACTAACATAACTATGGAAAATATTGGGAAATCAACGTTTTTAATGATAAATCAACTATTTCTATGGACATGTTCAATAGCAATCTGTTAAATTACCGGGGATATAACATGCATACTAGGATGAACCACCAAGTAATATGGAAAACACCCTCATTCGATGGTCCCAATTATGTGGAAATTCCCCAACCATGGTTTCTAATGAGGGGGTGTTTAATATTAGGGGGAAGGGATTAGTAAAAGTTGCCGGAACTCTTTGAGTCCTGGGTACAAACAATGGGATATGTTTGAGAGATCTTCAATTCGACCTCTGTTTTTGTCAAGATCTCCAGTTAGTAAAAGTTAGAGAGTCGGAGAGACATCATGTAAGAAAAACAATCATAACCAGCTTCAAAACACTGGTGTTTTGGGCATTGGCCACTCGGAAACCCCGCTTCAACTAGTCTTCCGTTCAGGATTCAAGAATTGGCAGTTTCATTACAGTTAGTTCTGATAGGGTCTGATATTAGATCCTGCCACATAGCCTCTGGCGATTTCACAGTTCGCTATTGAACATTGCCATAGAAATAGTTGATTTGCCCCTTTAAAATGGTGACTTTCCATAGTTTTTGTATGTTTACCAGAGGGTAAACCTCCATTGTTTATGGTTTTCCTATGGTTTTCCCATTAAAACCTCCATTTTCCTATGGTAAACCCCAGTTCGCAAACTGTAAACGTTGACCGTTTTTTCGGGGATCTCCATTGGTCGCATCACCGTTGGATCATCACCCATGGCCCTGAAAGGCCCTTCGGGCACCTGCATAGATTCACATAGATGTAGAAGGAGTAGTACGAATAAGGTGGGTTTTCACCTCGGCGAAGAAGGCTTGAAAAAGCTGGCCGGGTCACCAGTTCTGAAAGCCAAAAAGTTAGATGATGTCATTCTTCCGAATCACGAAGAATAATATTGGTTGGTGGTATACCTACCCCTCTGAAACATATGAGTTAGTCAGTTGGGATTATGAAATTCCCAATATACGGAAAGTCATAGAATTCATGTTCCAAACCACCAGTTTATTCCCAGTTTAATGCGCGCGCCACGTCAATGTGAACGTGACCCGTCTTGGGTACGTTAGAGACCAACCGTGGTCAAAACCAAGGGTGAAAACAGGCCTGAGTGCTCCGCAAAGGGAAGGCCATCCAAAGTCTGCGAGTTGCGCCGGAACGTTCCACCCGCACACCGCAGCATCCAAGCGTCCACTTGTTCCAACCTCTGTTTGCACCATGGGAGCGCAATCATTCCAGTGTGGAGCAGCAGCATTTGGGAGTGCGGTCTGCCGTAAGACATCTGCAGGGTGATACCTTGATGGCGCAAAACCTCTTTCAGCACCTTGGTGAACCAACGAGTCCTCTGCTTAAAGGCAAATCCCCTCACTTCCAGCAATGGGACCGTGGCCCCGTCACGCCATTTGTCAATGTGCACTGGGCCAGGGTGGCCCGATGACAACATGTAGTCGGCATACAACTGAAAGTGGGAAACCCAGACCAAAGGGTGTTCACTAGCCCAGACATTCTGCCAAAACCAGCTCGCCACCATGCGGACAACCATGTCGCCATACCATCGCACAGCAGCTTCCGGGATCTGAAGCACCGGGAGAGGATTCCACCTCTGAAACGGCACACACTGTTGGGCAGCTGGTGTCAATGGTGGTGCAGGGTCATCATGCCGCACCACTTCCTGGCTAATGCGGAGCAGCAACGCTTGAACCACTCGGTTAAGTGCAGTAATGCCATCCAAAGCAACACTGTGTCTCGTCCAAAGGTCCCAAAAGGCAGAACTCCTCATAGTATTGGCTCGCACTGCTTGTTTATCTGCAAGGCCATTATTGCGAAAACACCACTCGGCAAAGACGCTCGTGGCCTCATCCATGTTCTGGTGAGACGCAACCCTAGTGATGGTGATTTGGCCCCGTCTGCCATGAATGCAACGGCGGATTTGGGCCCAGAGATCAGCATGCAGGCTATTAACATTAAAATGACCTCCGGCAAGAATCCTACGTACCTTCTTCACAACAGCATCGCAGTCAGTCCAAAGGTACACCTTACCATCATGATGTTGGGTGAGTTCCAGGGCCCTCAACACAGCATAAATTTCAGCACGGACTGCGCTCTGGAGCAGGCCCGGCAGGACACCGGAGTCCAGAATGCGACTCCCAGTAAAATCATGCACACCATCACAAGAGGCTTCCACAACAGCCCATCCCGCAAATCTTTTCTCTGGCACATGTTGGCCATGGCAACTACCATCAGTGAAAATGTGAATATCGCCATGAAACAGACACTGAGGAATAGGGGTGGGGGCTAAACCAGCAAAATAGCAATCCCACTCCCAAGCAGTGCTAGGCTGAAGAGACCAACCCGAGCTTGTCAGGGCATCAGGGAGATCCCTCACACAAGCCAACGTGTCTGCATCAATATGCGACCGCAGCGGGGCAAACTGTTCACATTCCCAAAACCTGTGATATCTGCTATCACTGCAGGGACAGTATGGGCAAAGGTCGGTTGCACTTTCATCACAGTGGGTTTTGCAGTCTTGGGTGATGTGCGAGCCATTCAACACTTTTCGAAAAAGGGCTTGGTCAGCGACATCTAACTGACGCATCCACCGGCGAGTGTCTGCCGGATTACACCGGTCAAGACCATGGAAACATCGTCTGTGCTCAGTGGCAGCCGCAACCAATCTCGGCCATTGCAACTCAACTCGATACAAAAGTTCAGCGGCAGAAATGCAAAACAGGGAAAAGGATCCGACCAAGTCATGCACTTGCCCAGACATGTCGATGTGCCACCCAAGTGCCTGGAGTCTGGTGCACAATGTGTGTGTGATACTATTACCTGGAATGCTAGAGTAGCCCTGAACAATCTCAGCCATGACCTGTTCAACCCGCTCCTGGTGTCCACAATCACGGGTGAAGCGGCAAGTTTGCAGTATGGCCCAACATTGTGGATCATGTGAAACATGTTCAACTAAGCCCAGATGGACCATAGGGTTGGCCCCTGCTCCATCTGCTCTGAGCCCTTTCATTGCCGCTGATCGCAGGGTGTCAAACGTGGTATGACTAACTGTTGTAGCTGCAATGCCGTGCAAACATCTGGGCCATGCCGCACTCTTAAGCGCACGTGTCTTCTGAGCGTATCCACAGGCGGACAACCGAAGTTTCTGCCACAATGGGGTGGCATTGGTTATGCGCTCCATGAGGGCACTGTTAGTATGCTGGCGGCTAAACTGAACATGTGCACCAAGGTTCTTGTTATGGGCAATAAGGTCAAGGCCTTGTGCTTTGAGGATCTTTCGTCCCCTAGGGCAGACTGACCAGGTGTGAGTTTTCCTTTGGTCCAACAGCAAGTCCATGGCCTTAGTGAATGCTTCCAAACACCGAAATGTCGGCAACACGTGGTCAGGGTTGGTTAAAAGCACCTGCCAGTCGTCCACATACGAAAGCGGTTGACACAATGGAAAAAACTTGGTCATCCACATGTGAAACAGTATGTCTACAACCATCATACCAAGGCATGAAAGTGCACAGCCCTCCGGAAGGCCACAGTTGCTATAGGCAGGTGAAGTCAGGCTACCATTCAACATGAACCTACGTGCCATGAGCGCAAGTGCACCAGCCCACCCCTTTAATACAGTGAACGGGATTCCGATCAGTGCACAACTTTCAAAAATTACTTCACGTGGGAGGAAATTGAAAGCTTTCTGCAAATCCACAATGATGCCACATAATGAGATGGCACTTTCATATGCTTGCTCCACGGCCCAAAGGACTTGCGACCAGAGTTGACCGGCAAAATGCCTGGGCCTACTTCCAAAGAGACCAACCGGCAGGATGTCATCTAACTCACGGATAGCATGTCTGGCATGATGGGTGCTCCAGCACCTGTACAAAAGGCCCAGGACCGTAATGGGTCGGAAATCAAGCATTTTCTCAGGTTGGGGGGTTTTCGGGATGCATGTCACCCTCCCTGCCACTACCTGACTTGGCCAATCTCCTGTGGCTTCAGCCTGCGCGCACATGGAAATGAAATTGCGCAGCGCCTCAGTTGGCAGTGCTTTCAAGTCCATGAGAGTTACCCCATCTAAGCCCCCGGAAGTGGTTGTCTTTTTATGGCAAATGCAATGCGAAAGTTCAACCTCATCAATAGCAGGCCACTCAAGTTGTTGCTTCGGCAGGTGTTGCCTGGCAAAATCAAGGATTGTGCTCCACCTCGCCGGTGGGACATCACTATGACGTTCCCACATGTCCTTCCAAGTGCTCAAAAAGGCGTGGGACAAGGCTTGGTCAGAACCTACTTGCGAAGTTTGCGAAACAGTGTTGCCAGGCTGAAGACCATCCACAGATTCTAGCCACACACAATCATGCTCAGTATGAATCACTGGCAAGGCACGGTTTTGGCTAACAATCGGGAGAGTGGAATCAAAATCAACAGGCTTATCAAGCACAATTGAGACATCGTCCGGCCTAACTTCCACCACCTGTGCAAACGTGGGTTTAAGCAGCATGTCAACACCATTCGACTGGAAAGAGCGAAGGTCTTGAAAAATCGCATTTGGATTACTTTCACGTTTCAGCTTGGAGTAGAGGCGTGAGGACGCCTGCAGTTCACCTTCAAACTCCCTCAAAGCACCACACATGGAGTCAAAAATGCATTGAGCAACCAACCTCTCAGGAGGCACAACGGGGATACACTGAGGGGCTCCAGGGGCACGGAAGGTTGATTGTTTCCACCATTCAGAAAAGGATGGGTGAAACCCTTTGGATCGCACAATGGACCCCCACAGTCGCTTGGCATGAAGGCTCTCTGATGAGTTGTTCTGAACGTGACGAACATATGACTGCAACCGCCGCGATTGTCTCAACCATTGTGCATGCCGAAAAGATGCACCAACAAATTGGGGGGCCACTTCTCCAGGTCTAGCCTTTTTGGGAGGAGGGATCTTCCCCTGAAAAATTGGCTTGGTGAATCTGGTACTGGCACGTCCTTTTTGCTGAAGCGGGACCGGAAAGGGCAACTGCAGGGCAGCACGGTCTTCAATGTGAGCCCACAGGGCATGATACGGTTGGCAATATCCTGCAGATCTTGGAATCCAGCAGCCTCAAGTTGTGAAAACACAGGCAGGGAGTGGCAGGTAACATTCCAGTCCCCCGCCACAAACCGTGGGCCAGTGGCGAGGTGACAAACATGATTTGCAACACTGTGGAGTAAAGCTTCATTGTTGGTCTTTTGGTGTGGGTAACTACTGCTTTCAGGTTCACCATACACCGTTGCCCCAGTGACCCAAGTGTCATGCAACAAAGTAGTAGTAACCACAGTGCGGGACGACTCATGAACTCCAGCAGGCAGGCAGGTTGGGACCTGACGTGTGGGATGTTTCGAGAGAACTGCCACACCACGCCACGCAGAGTGAAACATTCTGTTCTTTTGCGGTGGGACCGGGTGTCCTCCAACACAATATTGAAACGGGCTTTGTGCAAAATGCAAACTGGACTTGAACTGACCCATGGATTGTTGACACAGGTGGGTCTCCGAAATGGCCCAAATATCCCCATGGGCCAAATGTGAAACAATGTAGGGCGCTTTGCCCGGCAAACCTGATGGATTAAAAATCCCCAGAACAAAATTGGAACTTGTTGGGCCAGGATGACTTGCTTCACCAATGCGACACACAGCAGCAAAGACCAACAGTCGAGGCCACAAAGATTTGGTACATCGAACGGATGCACGGTGGCACACAGCCAACCCCCAAAAGACTACCCAAATGAGGCCAAGGGCTCGTGGAACATACCAGGCAAGAACCATCAAAAGCCAAAAACCCTGCAGGAACCACCATGAGCCCTGGCCAATTTGTCATTCCATCCCATCGTCTCGCGGCCTCTTGGCCAACAGCCCTCTGATCTGTTGCATCTGTTGTTCAAATAACGACTGCATAGTTTGGTTTTGATTCTCAAGGTGACCATGGAGCTGCTGGGCCTGGGCGGCCACTTGGCCCTGAAGGGCATTGATCTGTTGTGAGTGCTGCGAACTGTGTTCTTGGAACTGGACTTCCAGACCTTGTTGTTTCGATAGTAATTGTTGCACTTGTCCCTCAAGGGTATGCACTCGATCAGGAATGTCATCCTGTTCCATCGGTGTCTGGATCTTCGCAAGCACTGCCGACTGTATTCTATCCTCAATTTGCTGCAACCCCTCCTGAGGTCCAGAAGCAACAGCATGAGCAGGGTGATACTGGCGCCATGGGTCACTCTGCGCCCAAGGATCAGGCTCAACCTTCTTCCCCTCAGCTGACTTGCCACATAGTGCCAGGGTGGCAGCGGTGCCAACAGTGGTGGGTGAAACCGCAGGGCTCTGGGCCTCTTGCTTGACCTTAGCAATCATGATCTCACCAGAAGTGGTTGGGATGATCGTCTGAACTGGGTCTTCTGCCGATTGCACCAGCCACATCGCACCTCTTCCAGGACATGGAGTGGTAGGTTGGAGTGGTCGGCACTCCCATCCTGCAGCCTGGAGAATCTTACCAACTGCTTGCCTGTCAGCTCCGTATGGAAACGGACCCACTGTGTATTGGCATTTCGGTCCACTTGGCAAGTAGACGGCATCAGGTCGAACTAATTGGTGGATGGTCTTGGCCTGGGCCGTCCTCACTCTTAACCCCCTGCGATCGCCCAAGCGGGCTAGGCCCAGCACCGCTGGGTTCGTCTGCATCAGGTGCTGCATCTCTTGCAAGGAATGGCGAGGTGTCCAGACTACCGTATACTCAGTGAGAATTTCCTTTCCATCTGCTGATCTTGGCTCACAATATGCACCGGAATTACCACTGGCAGCAAGCAAAACATCAAGCAAACACTGCGGGATTCGGAGACAAACGGAGAAAAACTCAGACTGCGCAACTGGACATGGCTTAAACCCCTGCCTGAGAAATTGCCTGCGCCACACGTCCAAAATGGGATCTCGGATTGGAAGCTTGTCCTGGTTGTGCCATCCAGCACAGGAGCAGTCTTCTGTGAAACACCGCTTGAGCATCGGCAATATGTTGACCAGGTACTTAATGGGGGATTGGCAAAACTCCTCCCAATCACCTTTGAGTTCATCACGATAAATCAATACCTTCAAAGTGACTACCTCAGGTGAGTCAACATTCAGCAATGCACTTCCAGAGGCTTTCTCTACAGTTCCTTGGCCAACTTGGACTATGACCGCTTCAGCGAGAACTGGTTCCGAATCAATTGTGCACCGACAAGGAACAGTGATCTGAGCATGTGGAAGTGCCGTGGCAATTTTGGTGCCAACTGGGTGGAGCACAACCAAAGCCAGAGGCTCCTTGGACACAATGGTGCCTGCCTTCAGGTACGGTTCAGCATCTTGCAAGGAAATAAGAATAAATCCACTGCTGACAGGTCCGATCTGCTTGGGGGACAGTTGGGGCAGGACCTTATCTTGAAACCGGAAAGTGCCTTCAAGAACCTGCAACTTGCATGGGTCAAGGTCTACGGGTTGTGGGGGTTGTTTGGATTTCCCCTTGCCCTTGCCCTTGTTGGTGACCGGCTTTCCCTTGTTGGCTTCAACAGCAGCCGATAGCTCACTGGGCAAAACAAAGTGAAACTTGGAATGGTTCCCTAGGAACTTCAACTGACGCCATGGTTGTCGGTGGTTGAGTGCAGTGGAAATCTGCTCACTTCCCAATGCTTTGATTGCTGCTCTGGCCCTATCCTCTACAGCTTCCTCAGGCACACCATGCTTGGACAGTTCAGTGCATAGGCTTTTCAGTAAAGGACCATGGGGACCAAAACCTACCAAAGGGTCACTGTACATGACAGGGCACAAAACCCGGCGTTGCAACATAACCCGTATGCCTGGCAAATCACCAGGAATGATCGAATGCATCCATAACAGGGCACAAATGATCCAGGTGGCAGCACCGCAAAAGGGCTGTGCATTCGGTGACACCTGGCGGATCTCAACCTGCGCCAACTGGGACCTAAAATGCTCAATTGGGACTCCAGCTTCAATGATGAGGGTAACACCCTCAGCATGTTTCAATGCAAGTACTGGGGACCAGTGCTCATGAAACAGGAGGGCACTACACATTGCAACGTGTGGACCATGAATGAAACTGTGGATGTTCTCTACCAGCCCCTCACATGTGTTGAAAGGACCATGGCAAAAGACCTGTGACGGACACGTACTCTGCAATGCCTCAAAATGGTGGCACATTTCAACGAACGTCATTCCCAACCGAGCTTCGGAACCATCAAGCGCAGCATCATCACAGAAAACAGGGATCATGTCATGGTCAAACCCTATGACGGTGCGGAACAGGGCCACAAATGGGCTCCACTCAGGCATTATAGGGAGTGGCCTGGATTCCCGTGTGTCACCCCAGCCCCACTCAGTGGGCTCATCAAAGGGGCCTTGGGCAATGGCATCTGCAAAGACTTGTTTCATGGACCAGCAACGTTCATACAGGTCATCATTGGTTTGCGGGAGATTGGTTCCTAGGATGATGTGCGCAAGAAAGCTAATGGACATCACCCCACACAATTTCTGGGTCTGAATGCCATGTGGGACCCGGTGAATCAATAAAAGTGAGGACCCAAACTTGTGAACAATGTGAAACAACACTTGGTCCACTTGTGCTTCATCAGCCGCAAAGTCTGACAGTGTGTGGGCATGCATGCCCCCCTGGACAGGAGCAAACCACACTGGAATCCAATGCATTTCCAGGAGCAGCACCACAACAACATGATGTTGGCCCCCCATTATCTCAAGACGATGCTCCTCAACCCAGGCATGAAACTCAACATCATTCCCTCGTAGCCACTGAATAACATGAATAGGGGGCAAGACCAAAAACTGACGATCTGCTGGCTGTGCCTGGCACTCCAGAAGGTGTTTCAGTTGAAAGTACATTTCATCATCTGCAATGGCGTACCCATGTGAGGTGATTTGAAGCAAACTCTCATGCCTTTTGGTCTCAATATCACAAGATGTTGCATCGGCAGCACACCCAGCCTCTCTAGCATTTGGGGTATGTACCCTTGTCAAACCAACATCCTGAGTGACGGGCAATTTAGGGAGTGGCCCGCATTCCCCTGACGCAAATGAATTACCGGTCAAGCAGGTCTCACGTTCATGCAGAGTAACGGCACCTACAGGCAAGCCATGCTGCGATACCTGGACCGCAACATGTGTATGCAGGGCATGAAACAGGGAAGAACTACCTACAGCTGACTGGGCGTTGCTTGATCCAACTGGCAAGGGCTGTACAAGGGCACCTTCATGCATCGTGCCCTTGACTGCTTCAGCATGGGTTTGGACAAGCACGGGGCTATGACAACTCCTACGTGTCTGCCCTCGGCCCGGTGGCAACGGCACCTGCATTTCTTGGGGCAACCCTTGTTCACTGGGGCAACTCAAGGCTCCAGAGTCGTGCACTGACCTACCGTGTGCCGGCTGCGACAGCTGTGAAGCAGGCTGGGCAACAGGTGAAACTGTCGAATGGACATGAGCCAGCTTGGGCTCCTTTGGCCCCTTACCCCACACAACAGGCCTTGGAGTCTCTTCAATGGAATACAGGTGTGCAACAAATGAGGCACGCATGTTGGTGTGAAGAGTTCTCAAATCTTCAATTGTTTCAGGCAGCTGCATGTTAACAATAACATGGGCCAAGAATGCCATGGCATGTGCACCACACATTTCATGTTCTGGCAGTCCTTCTGGTATTCTATGGATTGCACTGGTACGAAAATCAAGATAGTCGGCAATGAACTCAATGATTTCTTCAACCAGGGTGGGGTCATCAAGTGCATTCTGGAAGGTGTGAACCTGCAACATGTTACCTCGTGGTGCAAACCACAGTGGCACCCAGTGCCCCTCAACAGCAAAAGCAGTGACAATGTTCTTGCCCTGGGTTCGGACATCCATGTTCATAGAACACCACTTTTCAGCAATCACTTTACCAATGGAGGACCAACAGTTGAAAACCAAGGGTTCCAAATACACAAAAGTGCGCCCCATCAGTGGATTAGGTACTCTCTGTTGATTCACCAAATTAATGATGTGAAAACGGACTTCATCATCAGCCATCGCCATACCATTGGAGTTGATAAGATCAATTCTTTCATCCCTGGTGACATTCACCATGGGTGGCTGACTGACATTGTCATGGCCCGTCTCAGTTCCATCATCACGGTCACCGGCACCCCAAACCCAGGGTCTGTCAGTGATCTGGCAGCGCTGCAACGTCTGGACAAAAACAGACCGCAACATGGCATGGACATTCATTGCTTCTGACTGATCAGCAGGGATGGGTGTTCCCACCAACACATGTCGCAGGAAGGCAATAGCCAATGCACCACACAGGTCAAATGTGGGAAAGCTTCGGTGGTTGTTCTGGAACAGGACATCATTGAATCCCAAACCAACAGCAAGCCTCTGTATAATGGAGTGCACAACCTCATGACATGTGTCCTGTCCATCCCAAGTCGTTACTTGCAGAACATCTTGAACCGGAGCCATGAGCACAGGAATCCAGTGCTTTCCACAAAGAAACGCAGTGATCAACAACATGCTCTTCTGTTTCACTTCAGGGTGGTCATTCGCCCAAAGGATACAGTCAAACCCTTTACCATCCACCCAAGCAGCAGCAATAAGTGGGTCAATCACCCTGACCTGGATCATTTCCTTTGAGAACTTCAATTGGTGATCACGGTGCACAAGGGTAAGCGCGTGAAGGTGAAACCTGATTTCATCATCAGCCCACAGCTGGCCCTGGGCAGTCAAAATGTTGACCCGGTCATCAGTTCTGAAAAACTGGTGTCGGACCGACCATAATTGTTGCACATTGGTGATGGATGGTGCCGTGAGCTTCAAAAATTGGTCACCATGCAGACTCAAAAATGGAGAAGCATCTAACCAGGCTTGATCCGGGGCATTGACACTTGGGAGAGTGCATGAGCCAACATCAAATTTGGACACCTTGCGTGGAGGCGAGGTGATCTCAATTGGGTCTTGAATAGGTTGGGTCCACTGAGCGGTAGGTGAAACAACCCTTTCAGCCCCAACGCATTTCTCCGAAACTTCATCAGGGGTGAAAACAGCTTGCACATGAATGCATTGCCCAACTTCCATGACATGTTCAGAGGTGATCACTCTTCCATTGAGGGTAACCCTTGTGACATGGAACTCCCCAACAAGCTTTGATTGCGCAGCCAAAAACTGAGCTACGGTTGCATCACATTTGGGCTGGAACCTGATCGGCGAGTCCCCTGATCCTTCGAATATGACAGTGCATGAGTCTGCTTGAATACACCCAACAGTGGTGGGGTCATCAACAATGCCAGGGCAATCATACCAGGGGGTGGCTTCCTCATCAGAGCATGAAGCTGGTGCATCTCCTACCGTGGCAGGGACCTGTTCTTGGGTACGGATGATGTGATCAAGAATGGAAGCGATACTCACATTCCCTTCAATCTTCCCATCCCAACGCATCGGATAAAGCAACTCAGCAAGTGACAAGTCCTTGTAACCACTCCAGACTTGAACCATGGCACGAAGCTTAGGGTCATCCACTGGGTCATTGTCACATGGCCAAACCTGCCTGCATCTCATGAGTATCCAAGACCTGTACGCTTGCATCTGTGAGTTTGCATCAAAAACTGGAATCTGTTTCATGGCATCCAGTTTGGCAGCAATGAAGCCAAAAATCCATGAAGCTTGAATTGGGCATGCAATCTGGCCAACAGCAGAGAGTGTGAGACGAACATTCTCACCCAGGTCCAAAACTGGGTCCATGGTATTCAATGCCATGGCTTCGTTAGGATGGAGATGTCTAAATGCCGTGGTGCCATCATGCATTGCGGCACTTCTGACTATACATCCATGAAGACCCTTTGACTCCAACCTTTGGCATGAGAACCCAGTGGATCTACATCCGCAAGGACAGGCCCTGGTTTGTGAACCCCAAGCATGGAGGGCACATGGTGCAACAGACTTTTCGTTCAGCATATGTCGTGCATGAGTATTCTCATTGACTCCAAAAGCTTGTAATTCCTTTTCATCCAGAGCAAGCTGTTTTTCATCATTGGCATCCCACAAGCAAATCCTAGGAATGACTTGTTGAACTTCCCAAATGTTGTTCAAGGAGGGCCAACTGGTGAGATCAATGCTTCCAATCAACGGTGCAGTAATGACCCACCAGGATCTGTGTCTCCTACAGGGCCAAATCTGATCAAGCTTGAGCTCGGTTTGCGAGCAATGGAAACCAGTGCACCTACAAAATCTTTCGATTTCAGCATTGACGAAAGCGTCATGAGCCGCAGGCGCAACGCATTCTAAAATGATCACTGAGGAATACAGAAAATAGGCAGCATTCAGGGCTTTGGTGAGACAACTGGCACGGGTGTCAAGATGGCTCTTGCCATCCCCTAAACGCGAATACGGCTGGCAGCTGAAGCCTGCAGTGATCACAGAGGCACCTCTGGAGTTCTTCCATGTCTCCAGAATGATTTCCCTTTCTCCGAAGTCCCCGCATATGCAATGGGCATCATGAATTTTGGCATGCAAGTCTAACATGCGTTGGTTCTGATCCACGGCAGTGACAACATCGAACCCTGTGGCGATAGCTCCCTGGGCTAATCCACCGAAACCTGAGCAGAGATCGATGACTGCATGGAGTGAATCCCAGGAAGGGTGATAGTGTCCTAAAACCATAGTGTCCTTTGTGGCCGTCAGCTTGGGTACAGGGAACTGGCACATCAGGCAAACCTTGAAAAGGGTGAAAGCTGTATATCCTTCATTCAGGTATCCCTCATAGACAAATGTCACATCGCCAGTCCTTGAAGTGAGAAGGTGACACACATGTTCGGGGTCGAACACCTTCACATGACAAACCACATCAGTCAATCCACCATTTGGAACATCCGAAAATCCCATGGAAAAGTTGCATGCCATGGCGAGACAGGGTAATCAGTCAGCCCACGTTCGGCAAGACCAGCCGTACTACTGGGAAGCTTGGGCAGTCACGGCTGTTCCAAACCACCAACCAGATAATAAAAAATAAAGGACTCAACCACCAGCCCCAAAGAAATGGTAGAGGTCCCAGCTGGCCGGCAAGACATCACGGATGGTGATCACAAAATTGCTGATCCCTACCCCAAAAAGAATTACAGGAAATATTCCAGATGGATTCCCGAAAAATGTGGATTTCCCATTGGAAGAATAAACAAACTCATCTTCAGCAAATCCAGAAGATTAGAAAAAGAATGCATATTGACACGAATGAATTAGTGAAGCACGCAAAAGAAATCCCATCCAAGCCAGCCCAATCAATCAAATCGAAATCATTGAGATCACAAGCAATATTCAATAGTCCTCTCTTGGAAAAATAAGTCTGATATTTGACATTCTCAAAGCTGAAACAAAGCTATTCCGATCTATTCCGCTATTCCCTTCTGTTTCCGAATTCCAAATGGCAAAAACATAGTCACAAACTCACCTCATAAATGCAAAGCCAGGAAAAATGGAGACTTGGGGGTTGAACCCCTGAAAACATCCCATCATTAGCCATGGAGTCCATATTAATTACCCCCCAACCATCAACCATTCATAGGCTGACAACAGATGAATAGGCCATGAATCACCCTCATTGAAGAGTCAGATCCCCATCGCTGGTTGTATCCCTATGGAAAACCTTGGAAAGTTGGCTACTTCAATCCCCATGAATCCACATTCAGTAGGGTTTCCCATATTGGATCATGATCATCCCCAGTATATCAAGGGTAGGATAACCCCTGAACTAACCATCAACCAACCATCATTTATCGAGTGTATACCATCTGAAAATCTTAAGGTTGGCTATTTCAATCTCCATAAGAATGTCAACCCCGGATTAACAAACCACTAGGCTGTTTGATTGGGCAGGTACCAGTTGAGATTACCACTCTTTGGGGAGTACCCTCTAATTTTCATAAACCATGCTGGTTGGTGATTTCAACCCCCTCTGAAAAATATGAAAGTCAGTTGGGATGATGAAATTCCCAATATATATGGAAAGTCATAAAATTCATGTTCCAAACCACCAACCAGTCATGGTTTAGCAAAATCCAGGGTTGACATTCACTATCAAAATCTCAGGATGTTATCTATTTTCATGTACCTATCACGTATCATAATATCATAATATCATGTTATCATGTAAATCCAGGGTTTCGCAAATTCCAGATGGTTGTTTTTTTCCCTTTCCTGGGGAATTCCTCTGATAAACCATGGTTTTTCCACCCCCCAGGAGCTGCCCAACATCGCCAGGCGCTGTCGACGTCGTCTACGTCCCAGCAGCTCACCGCCCAGAGCTGCGGCCGCAAGACATCGCCCTCGCTGGGCAAGAGCTGCCCCTCCGAGTAGAGCTGAGAACCTAAAAACCGCAGAGGAACACTTCACAAACGCTCAGCCATTTGAGCCATTAAAAATACCCCTATCCCATCTCATGAAATACTAGTTGGTTGATAGGTTTCCCTACTATGGGTTATCATAATCCCCAGTAAACCAGGTAAACCATAATCCCCTATAGCAATCAATTAACCAGGGTATTTTTAATGGCTCATTTACAGCCATCGTTGGGGATATGGTTGGTGGCTATGGAGGAATGGTTTGGCCTGTGGCAAACTCACCTTTGCGATGGGAAAATCACTCACTGAGAGCAAAATCATGATCTGGTTGGTGGTTAAAAAACATCTAGAAAAATATGAGTTCGTCAATGGGAAGGATGACATCCCATATATGAAATGGAACATAAAAAATGTTTGAAACCACCAACCAGTATTGTTGGGGATATGGTTAGTGGCTAATGAGCCAAATAAATTCGTTACCTTTCTATCTTTGGGGGGGCTGCTATAGATGAGCTATATGACGAACTTTCCCGTGAGGAATTTAAGGAGGATCGTCCCGAGAGTCAGCTAGAAAGTCATTACTTACGTAGTCTGACGTCATTACTTACTACACTTACTACCACTACCATGATTGCCAAATATCTGTCATGATTGATGATTTGTTTCCAGCCCAGATAGGGACTGTCGAAAAAAAATCTTTGCTGCGATGATTGTTGGCTTCATGTCGATTTGATCCCCATGTTCATGTTCATTGGTTTTGATCTTGCCATTTTTTGTAAACGTTTACATAACGAACTGGAAAATCACCATGCTATTAATGGGAAAACCATAGGAAAACCATAGGAAAATGGAGGTTTACCCTCTGGTAAACTAACATAACTATGGAAAATCACAATTTAAATGGGTAAATCAACTATTTCGACTGGGCCATTTTCCTATGTTAGTCATTACCAGGCCGGGTAGTCTTCATTCCATCCGATTGGTTTTTAAAAAAATGCAAAAATTTCTGGCTGGCTCAATTCAATGGTAATTCCAGGATCCTAAAATGGAGGTACCTACCATATATAAGGCCTATATAAGGCCTATGTAAGGGAATATCACCACAAAATATGGCCTTATATGGTACAGTACCTCCATTTTAGGATCCTGGAGATCTCCCATTGATCAATCCCCACCTGAAAAATGTGTAAAATCTACGACTTGTCGTCGTGTCAAAATGCTCCTTGTTTTAACAAGGTTGGACATCTTGGTGTTCTTCGTTGATACCCAACTGCACATACCCATAGGATCCATGGTGCTGGTATATATGCTAACATGACTGGGGTATATTGATGGTAAATGTTACCATATATACCATACATGGATCCTATGGGATATGATGTTCAAAAAGAAATAGTTTCTATAGCTAAACAACGAGTGAAAACAAATAGTGTAGATTTTACTGTAGCCTCCAGTAAACGTGGCTAGCTGGAAAATCCGCCAACTAGCCATGGAGCTTTCTGTCGCGAAAATCATCGCACGCCAGGTTTCACGACACCGGAGGGTACCCGACCTGGTAAACTAACAGTTTGCTATTGAAAATGGTCATAGAAATAGTGGATTTACCCATTAAAAATAGTGATTTTCCATAGTTATGTAAACGTTTACCGGAGGGTAAGGTTACAGCCCATCCAACTATCCTATACTATCCTCCATATCAACCCCAACCATTGCTGCCCGGCAACGGCGTGCGCACAACTGGTCCGGCACGCTCTCGTCGTCCACGCTGTCCACGCCAGTGATCACCTGTTTGTCGCTGAAATTCTGGGGTTTTACCATTGGTCGATGCGATTTTTCATGGATGTCTCATGGCTGTTGGAAAGGATGTTTCCTGAGTTCTGCTAATATTTAGTGGATGTTTCCTAGATACCCGGCCTGGTAAACGTTTACATAACGAACTGGAAAGATCCACCATGCTATCAATGGATAGATCCACATAATAATCGCCATTTTCAATAGCTATGTGACAAATGACCAGAGGGTAACTCATCCATTTTCCTATGGTTTTCCTATGGTTTTCCTATGGTTTTCCTATGGTTTTCCTATGGTTTTCCTATGGTTTTCCTATGGTTTTCCTATGGTTTTCCTATGGTTTTCCCATTAAAACAAAATGTGTCCCCATCATCAGTGGATCATCAGTGGAACTAAACCGATGCCCATCCACTCACAACTCGCCAGGTGACCGGCAGAACTTCCGCCAAGTCAGCGTGACTGGCCTTGGGCGTTAGCATGTTAGACCCATGACCCCCATTGATGCACCCTGAGGATGAACCAAAGACCAGAAAAGTTGGAGATTTCATGAGGAGTTTGGGTTCCCACCAAACGTATCCAGTCTTTTTTGTGGGTTGCACGAAAAGCTAAACAAAAGTGTTGAAAGCATCCTGGGGATTTTTGCTGCATTTTTTTTCGACCGCCTGGACTCTGAAGACCAACTGGAATCAAATTTAGGACTCCTTTCATGAAGCGCCAGTGGCGGATATGTAATGCAAGCTTTCTCAATTGGACCATTGGTATATCCAATCAGCTGTTGAACTTGAGCTGAACGAGAGATGTTCTTGCTGCAATGTAGTCTGTGATGACTTGTGGTCACAAAATATTCAGTTCTTGAAAGGTTTTTCACGTCCAAATTTGCAGTCATCCTCAAGTACTCAATGGGAATTCCAGGGTCGTAAAATGAAGGTACTGTACCATATAAGGCCATATTTTGGGTGTATATCCCCTTACATAGGCGTTATATATGGTAGGTACCTCCATGTTAGGTTCCTGAGATGGCCATTGAAGTACCAGAGTTTACAGTGAGACAGGAATAAAAGTCAAAGAGGATGTGGCAGTGCAGCAACATCATATGAAAACATGAGGGATCATATTTACAGTCAATTTAGATGTCTGTATGTGTGTATATATGTATATATATATGCTAGACCCCCCCAGAGCCAATGTTTGAATGGATGCGATTGAGACAGATGATGCATGCCAGCAAGCAGACAGATCAGAACTGGTTAATGTTTCCGTGCAGGTGACTGCATGATATCACATATGTTGGGAAGCAGACAGATAGCCATGTGAGAAGTGTTGGGATTTAGTTTGTTGCAAGGCACCCATGTAGCAGAAGACATCTTTTTTGCGGAAGCAGACAGATAGCCATGT
>Ga0126342_10004240_pt1 | contig 24319 bp, 22 predicted proteins | sample Cyp1metagenome_FD_92528 | JGI IMG/M metagenome (GOLD analysis project Ga0126342, IMG submission 92528) | Coral microbial communities from Lord Howe Island, Old Settlement Bay, Australia - Cyphastrea 1 metagenome | ecosystem: Host-associated > Invertebrates > Cnidaria > Coral ...
GGGAAAGCTGTTGGAGCAAAGAAGTTAGAATCAACAAAGGTGTAGCGAAGCTAGCACCTGCGTTGAAGGAGGGGTGTTGAAATTTACACCTCCACATAATTGTCACACAACCACTGTGTTGTATGTATATTTTGGCTCAAGGGTAAAACAGTTGAGTGTGCTGTTTGCTGTGCATATTTTGTGAAAGTATACATACACACACATATATATATAATATGTATATATATTCACTAATGATGCTACATGACGGGGTCCTAACTTGGCAGCTCAATGTTGGTCGGTCCAGCCTTTCGCGTTTCAGGTGGGATCCTTCGCCAACAACTGGACCCTGAAAGCGGCTGCGCCAGATCAGCTCGCAGAGGCATGGCGCCACAGTTTGCTATTGAACATGGCCATAGAAATCGTGAGTTTTCCCATGAATAGCATGGTGATTTTCCATCGTTATGTGGCTGTTTACCAGAGGGTAATCATATTGGACACCATAGTGTTTGATGCCCATTTTTATTGTGAAACGCTAATCATAGCAGCACTAGGGGGAACATCTGCCCATTTTTATGACAACACTATTTTATATGGAAATGGAGCTCACATTTCTTCGTTTTGATTAATTAAAAAAATAAAATGATGCACAACATGTCGGAACGGCCATTTGATGCTAGATCAAATGATTCCAATTTTCAGATTGTGACAGATTGTGATGTTTCCTTCCCATCAAAACTTGCTGGTTGGTTTGGTTTCATCGACTCTCGGATCCAGCCCAGAGCTTTCCTTCAATCTATTGTAGATATCAATAGATGGAGCAACAGGAGCAAGCATATCGACATTTCTATTCGAAAAGAATCTTCACTCATATGATAATTCTGGAGGTTCACCCCCAAGTTCATCAAAGTTCCCAGTTTTCCAATGATGAAGATTTCCCCATTGAATTCCCCCGTCCTCTCGTCGCGAGAAACTCCCATTAGGCGGGCCGCTTGAGTAGCATGAGAAGCAGAGCCTGGCAGCAGGACACGGATGGAGCTGCGACAACAGAGATGACGACCATAGGATTTAAGGGCATTCTATGGACATTTAATGGAATTGAAGGGATTCTATGGTGATTTAATGGGATTGTGTGGTGATTTAATGAGATTTCATGGGATGGTATGGTGATTTATCAAGAATGGGGATATTAATGGGAAATACCCTCCGGTAATCTATCTATATCCACCCTCCGGCAATCAAACAATCGGAAATCCCCGAACAGAATGAGGTTTTAATAGGAACATCAAGTTAGATAGATGATTTTCCATTGCCACATTTGATTACCAGAGGATATATCTAGATATGAGAAATCATGGGAATATTTGAATACCATATTTGCAGACATGTAAATATGTATATGTAGTCAATGCATATGTGGGATATGATCATCAATGAGCAACTAACACCAAATGCACATCTGGGTCTAAACGAAAAATGAGGTGACCAATGGCTATTCAACCAGAAAGACAGACACCGGAAGGCTTGGTTATTCCTCTGCGGTCAAACGTGGCTTTTTAGTTTTAATGAGAACCATGACCTTCAAATTCTTCGCTTTCTGAATGGAAAAAAGGAATATGTTAACAACTACTTTCATCCATTTTCTCAGGTGAAAGAGACAACTGCAGGAAACCATGGTTTTTACAGGCAGATATGGGGGTTTAACAGGCAAGTTCCCTTCAATTTGGGGACTCCATTCCAGCCGTCGAAGTGGATGAAGTGCCCGTCCTCGCGAGGAAGATTTGGGAAGTATCATCAACAAGCCAAAAAGCAGGTCCGGAAAATCCTGGAAAATCCCAAGGGAATCTGATAGTTTGAAGGCAGATCTGAGTTTTCTCCAGGTACCTTCTCTTTGGTGTTGGAACCATGGAATCTACTGGATGTCAAGGAACCAATATAATATCAAGGAAGAAGGAAATCAATCATCTAGTGGTTGTTCGGCCAGGTAAGGCACCAACGCCATCCTAAATTACACACCAAACCACCAAAGGAACCTTCTTTTCCAGAATCGGTTTAAGTGAAAATCAGCAGGACACCTTTTTTTGGGTGAAACCAATCGGTTTCCTGTAAATTTCCAACAAAGCCAATCCACTGAATCTTTGAAAAGCAGCCACCATATCTCAGGAGCCCCAAGCTCTGATTCTCTGCATATGCACTGCTCCACATTGTGACCAGTCCCAAAACTACTTTGTCTTTGTCTTTGTCTTCGCCTTGGTCTTTGTCTTGGTCATCTTCTTCTTTGTTGTTGTTGTTGTTGTTGGTGGTGGTGGTGGTGGTGGTGTTTTTTGTTTGGCCTCTGAATTTCTATTTTTTTTGCCTTAGTCTTTCTTAAACCGTGTAATCTTATTGCTCTCTGCCAAAATGGCTTGGAAGGTATGTGTTGATGCCCGACTCCTTGTTCAGCTTCTGTCGCGACCTCAGGGTAGGAAAACGGTTGTCGATTTTTTTCAGCACCCAAGCAGTGGCTGCATTCAACCCTTGTTGATTGTTGGTTAGAGAAGGGGGTTATACTCCCAACTATTAATTGGGGGTTCTTATCACCCACTGTGGCAATTCTGTTCTGAACCAACCTATAAACAGATGATAGAGGGCTTTGAACACTGCTCAGGTGACCATTTGGTCAATTTCGAAGCTACGGAACCAGCTGTAGTTGGGGTCGAACATCTCCATCCCAACTTCTGGCTTTCTGATATGTGGGGGTGCAGTTCCACTTGATGAGTGAGCCTATGGCCATGATTTTTGGGGTTGTATCCCGTCTTACGGGTTTTCCCATCATGGTGTTGTACCCATCAATAAGCTTCAAAAAACCCAACCGGGGGACCTGTGAGTAGGGTCCCAGGTCTTAAGCACAGCAAGCGCTGCTCTGAGGTTGGAACTGCCTGATGACGGTGTGCACCCTCATGTCCCTTGGCCTGTTCGGACATGGATCAACAGCCCTTTGAGTATATCCTCAGTCTTGCAGGGCTCTGTAGTGTGGTTGATTCCATCCTCGCACTTCTTGCTTGGATGCCAACTCACATTGATCAGACCATCATATTTTCAGTTTTTGCTGCTGAAGTTTAGGTTTAACTTGTGTTTTTTCATACTTTTCGTCGATCCGCTCCCCTTTTTTGTTGCCCAAATCGTTGCCAGGTTGGCTGGTGTGATCCCGATTCAGCTGACATACTTCTGGGGTGACACTCTGCCGGGCTGGGAACCGATTTGGGGCCCCTTGGTGGCGGTGCTGCTTTGCGGCCGCAGTGGTGTTTGGGGAAGATCAATTATCTGGATATAGGGCAAGATTTCAGAGCCCCAAACGAAGTTAGAGTTTGTTATATGTTGCTTGTTTTCAGATATTACTCCAAATCATCCAAAATTGTTGAAACCATGGTTTTGGGGTACCCTCATTTTAGGAAACCTTCATATGTACGTTCAGTATATATCCCGTTGTTGGGTACCCAGGTTTGACTCTTGCCCCTGTTTATAGGGGGGGGTCGGGTTGAAACCTATTCCGGCAAGTTTCTGAGGTGATTGGGGTTCTCATTTGCATCATTGGCTTCCTCAACATGACTATATAGCAACCCCAAAATGAATAGAACAATAGGAAACCTGGAAATATGAAGAACATATACCCTCTGGTAAATAAACATAGACCCTGAAAATCACCAATGTTTAATGGAAACTAGTCTTCCAACCCCTATCTGCCAGGGTCTATGTTTATTTACCAGAGGGTAATCTATAACATCCTGGACACACATTTCTATCTTTTTGGGGATTACATACTATAATTAAGAATAGCTGCGCAACTTGGATGAGAACTGACGTCCATCATTTGAAGAAATTCTTCAATATACGCCAATATTATAATATACACCATTCTTATGGTACTATTCTACCATTCTTATACCAATGTTACACCGTTGTCATACCATCATACCATTACTATACCGTTATCATACCCTTATCATACATCTATGATTATAGCAGTATATATATATTATTTATACCAGTATTACAGCATCACTGATAGATAATACCAGTATATAATAGCATATATATATAATACCAGTATACATTTATAGAGGAGAACATCGGATCATCTAAGGTAGCCCCCATTATCACACCCTCTGGTAAACTAACATAACTATGGAAATTCACCATTTTTAAGAGGGAAAATCCACTATTTCTATGGCCATGTTCAATAGCTTTTTGTATGTTTACCAGAGGGTACCATTTGATCACCATGGCCGATGGGTGGTTGACATTTTGCATCGCCGAAAAAAAACGCCGAGTTTTGGTGGACATTTGCCTTGCCATGGACGTGGGGAGCCTGAGGGATGAAGACATCGAGTTTGCCCAAGGATCCTGAAGTATGGTGATTTAATGGTGATTTTAATGGCTGGTTGGTGGTTTGGAACCATGGAGTTTTATGACTTTCCATTCAGTTGGGAATAATGATCCCAATTGACGAACTCATATTTTTCAGAGGGGTTGAAACCACCAACCAGATGGAATTTAATGGGATTTAAGTGGATTTTAGGTGATTTCACGATGGTTTAATGGGGATGTATGCGTGACTGAATGGTGATTTACCTGGATTTAATGGCCAGCCATTCTATTGGAATTGTATTTGTTTTTGATCGTGATTTCATGATCATATTTCACTAACCAAGTTGATATGATGTTTGGGTGTCTGAAAATGGAGTAGACTCCCCAAATATCACCGTGAGTGGTTGGAAAATTATGATCGACCAGTGGAATTTTGGGCTACCATTATTCTCAGACAACGGTTGGTATTGAATTATTGGTTACCCTCTGGCTATGACTAACATAGCCATGGTATAGATGGCCCATAGAAATAGATGGCTTACCGTTCTTAAAAATGGGTGGATCTTTCCATGGCTATCTCACCAATGGTATTGAATTATTGGTTGGTTGTTTTTGATTGGCCAAGCAAGATCGGAAGTTGATTCACTCCGTGTTTTCTTATGGGGATGGTCAGCGCAGCGAAGCGAAGCGAAGCGAAATAGGGGGTTAAGATAGCCATGATTCGTTTGGAATTCTTAGTGATGATGAGATGACAATAGAAAAAAAACTCATAAAAACCTACATAGGACAAGAAAATGACAATACTATAATACTAAGATACCGATATTTGGAATTAATAATGACAAGACTATAATATTATACCCTATGGTTGTTTAACATAGCCATGGAAAATACGAAAAGATAAATGGAGGTTTCGATCGCTGGGAAAATCATCCTTAATTTCCATGGGCCATCAACATACCATGGCGAACTGTGAATGTCATAACCAGGTTGGGTAATACTATACCCTCTGGTAAACATACAAAAAGCATCAAAAAGCTATTGAAAATGGCCCAGTCGAAATAGTGGATTTACCCATTAAAAATGGTGATTTTCCATAGTTATGTTAGTTTACCAGTGAGTTTTCCCATTAAAAATGGCCATTTATAGTGAGTTTTCCCATTAAAAATGGTGATTTTCCCATCAGTTTTTCGTGGCTGTTTACCAGGTTGGGTAATACTAGGCCCATCATGGGATGACAATACTGGAATCCTCCAGCAATATCCACAAGCCGAATGGCACAACAAACCCATTGTTCAGTTAAATGACACTGTTTTTTTTCATTTAATGTCATTTAAAGTTTAACCCATTAGCAAAGTCACAATGAAAAAACCATGAGATGCAGGTTTCCAACCCTTTTCCAGCCATTTTCAGTGGATGTATCCTCCTACTTAGTTCGCTGCGTAGGATTCTCCAAGCATTTTTCGACTTTCCAACGAAAAAAATCCCCAGGTTTTGTTGGTCACATCCCAATATTTGGCTGGTGAAACACATGTCAGCATTTTTGGCTGGTTCCATCCGTTTTCTCCCATTTTTCTCAACGAAAAAAACGCCATGTGAAAACTCCCAGCCAGTTCCCAGCCATTTCCCAGCCAGGTTCTGGTGAGCTTCCTGACCACTCAGCTGGATCCAAAGACCCTGCAATTCTTGGGACTGCGCGAGGTGGGATGAACCATGGGTCGAGTCGAGTTGGGGATATGGGGATGGGTCATGGCACCCTGGTACCGTGCCGTGAACCCCAAGTCATAGCTGGGATTTATGGATGTGAATAACCCACTAATAATGGTAATAATAGGTATTGACCCATCCCCATATAATACATGGGATGAATCAGTTCTGGTCACCTGGTCATTTACAGGAGGTTTAAGCAACATTGGGATTGAACCCTACACCATTGACCGACCATGCACCGCGCAGGTGGCCCATCTCTATGCGCGGAGTTGGTTAGTCATCGATCTGCTGGCCATGTGGCCTTTAGGCATCACTGCCGCGCCACAATCCGCAGGGTAACTCTTGCGCAGAACGGGGTGGTGTGGCATGGTGAGGCCTGGAGATGGGGTGAAAACATGATAAAATGGTGGTTGAAGGATGAAAAATAGGGTTGTCACGGTGGGTTAAACGATAGTTATTCCATGTTATGGGGAGATCTACTGCGAACATGGCAGTTTCTACCACTGGGACATTTGGACCCTCTGGTAATTTAACATAGCTATGGACAACGGCTGATTTATAGACAATTTACGTATTAAAAAGGGTGATTTACCATAGCCATGTCAAATTGCCAGAGGGTATTCCATTGAATTCCCCCTGAAGATTATTTAACATAGCCATGGAAAGATCCACCCATTTTTAAGAACGGTAAACGGTAAACATCGGTAAACCATCTATTTCGATTAGGGCCATCGAAATCCCATGGCGAACTGTTAGTCATAACCAGGTTGGGTAACTAATGAAAATGAATCATGGTCCTTCCCGATGTTGGTCAGGATATATTCCCCTATGAACATCCCAAAATACCCTCTGGTAAACAGCCACATAACTGATGGGAAAATCACCATGCTATTAAGAGGGAAAACTCACTATTTCTATGGCCATTTTCAATAGCTATGTTAAATTACCAGAGGGTAAATCATCACTGAGTGCTTCATATGAATTATCTGACCGTCGGGTCACTGCTGCTAAGGTACATCTTCCACAGGCTGGGGCTAGGGCAGGACCCCAGGAATTCGAGACGTCGTTGAGAAGCCACTGGAGATATTCCACTCATATGGGAGTCAAACATTTAAGACCCAACAACTTCCGCAGATTCTTGTCATGTTGAGTATCGCACTAGTATTCAGTTTTATGAAGTGCGATACTAGTGCGATAATACCTAAATATTCAGTCTTATTCAGTTTTATCGTCAGTTCTATTATCGCACATTCGTACATGTCATAATTTTAGATTCTAGTTATATCAATAATTATCCAATTACTATAGTATCTAATATCACTTATTAATCATCCAATATTTAGTATCTAAAAAACTGACTCCTCGCCGCCGGAGGTGTTTGAAGTTGCTGAAGCTCCTCAAGCTCCGTTGCTCGGCGGATCCCGAGCTGATGGTATGTGGAATCCGTCACGAATGAATGGCATAGAAAACGAACAACGGTGGTTTCAATCATGAATGGATGATTTTCCATTTCATACATATATGGGATGTCATCCGAACCCATTGACTTTCACGAAACATCCATTTTTATCCATTTTTCAAGATGGGCACTGGTTGCACCACCAACCAGTATATAGCATTTCTGAGGTTTTTTCTCCAGGAATTCTGAAGACTTGATCCATTTCTCCAGGCCATAGCAGCCTCTGGTTGTTTAAAACGATGTTTAACCCTCTGGTAAGCGTTTACAAAAAACTGATGGGAAAATCACCAGGCTACCAATGGGTAAATCAACGAACTTTCTATGGTCTTTTTTCAATAGCAAACTGTTAAATGACCAGAGGGTATGTTTAACTCACATATGGAACATGGCCCATTTACAATACATTCAGCTATACCTACCTATTGAAACATGTGATTTTCTGTAGGTTAAATTACTAGAGGGTAATTTATGTAAATCATCCTGCATTGCCCAGGCTACTGGTTTCCGCGAATTGAAGATATCCTCCAGAGCAGACAACTGCAGCTTGCCAAGCATCGCAGGTCATAGGCAAGTTTTTGATGCGGAATCCGTATGGCTCCATGGATCCAAGTGATTTTAAGTGTCAGAAGTTAATTTTGTTCGGGTACCAACAAAAAGAGGTTTCCTAAGATGGGGGTATACCCCCAAATCATAAATCTAAATGGGCTTTTCCATTATAAACCATCCATTTTGGGGGTACCACCAGTTATGGAACCACCATGAACCACCCATATATATATAATATATATATATTCTTCTTGTTATCGTTATATATATATTCTTCTTGTTATCGTTATCACTGCTGTAGTCATAGTGATAATGAGAACGATTAACACCCCAACTCTTCCTACATTTTGGGAGGAAATCCAGAAACAAAATCCAATTGGTATCTTCACTGATGCAGGACAAATGGTTATTGGCTCAGTTTACTGCCCCCCAAAGTGGATGAAGAATGTGTGGGTCTATACGTTTGAGCCGTGTCGCCATATGTGAAGTTTTACCAGATAGAAACATATAGAAACGACAAGTGGAAAAATCTACCTCACTCTCCTTAATTTCTCCAATTTCGCAAGATGATCTGGTGAAACAACTGGTTCTTACATTCATTGTGATCACTTCGACAAGCGGGAAACCGAACAATGGGAAGCTCAGCACCGTGGTTTATGACGACGCCATGAGATCTCGATGAGACATTTCCATCTTCCGGGGGGCGGGGTTTTGGAACGACAGTTGGATTTATAATATCCTACCTTAAAGATCCTTAAAGTTATTCACCGAATCTACGCCCGAATTCTAGATCCAGTACCCCCTAAAAAGTGGTAAACGTTTAGTAAAATCTCCCTATTACGTTATGTACAAATAGAGGTAAAGCAATCCCAACCCCCTTTTTTTCAGACCCCCCAAACGAAACCATGGTTTAGTGGGGAAATTCCACATTCCATTGGGACCATTTAGGGTGTGTTTACTATGAGATAGTGGTAAAGTATTCATCCTCCACGGTCTCCCACCACAGGTCTGGGCTGAAGATGTCGGGCGCCATGCTGCTCTTGGTCCATGGGTTTCTTGGAACGAGGTCACGTTTCTTTGTGGTGATTTAACCTACGAAAAACTTACAAAAACCTACCAAAAACATGGTGATTTAGTGGAATTTCAGAAGGGATTCGACCTGCGGAAAATGGTGATTTAGTTGGATTTTCATTGGATTTGACCTACAAGAATGGTGGATAATAGGGGATAATGGGGATATAATTATATATATATGTGGATATGTAACGAGTAACAATAGGGTAATCATGGGTAGATATGGATATGATATGGATATGATGTGTATATATATATATACGTATACATATACGCATGTGTATATATATATATATATACACATCATACTATGTATGTATAATGGGATATCTAAGTCAATCTAAGTAAGCAACTTGATACTGGTATGTCTCGAAATGGCATGATCAATTTGATAGGGAAAATTATGATGACAAACCCGTTGAATGGAAGTGGATAGATGAAGATTGATTGGGTTTTCAATCCCTTCCCATCTGTTCATAGCTCAGTGGTCCCATTTCAGCTTTTTGTGATTCTGCTCCAACGGCAGGCGGCTTGATCCATGTTTGGATCCCATGATTTTAAAGTTGAAGCTTTCACTCACTTGACTCATCCATTGATGATGATCTTTACCATGAATTTCACCGCCACAAAAAGGTTGGGCTGCTGCTGGTTCATCGTCCGGCACGATCTACGATCCGGCAATTGGGGCACAGGAGAAGACTATGTCGCTGACGTCTACTTTGTGACTTTGCACCGACGTGGCGATGTGGGGAGAGGGAACTATAGCGGGGGTCCAAGCCGTAATGGTTGGTTACTAATAGTATCATGATATATGATGATGTGATGGTATGACTATGAAACTAAATGGGGTCAGAAACCAATATGACATGAACCGAAGTGATAACTACCAAGTAGTGGAGTAATAATGGGGTATAGCCATAGCCGGCAATCACGGGATATTCAACTCACCAACTGCTGTTGGGGGAAGTAACTAACCATAACTAAGGGATGAACTAATATGGAGTTATAACCAGTAGTGGGATCATAGTATATACCCTCTGGTAAATTAACATAGACCCTGAAAATCACCGTTTTATAGAGGAAACTAATCTTCCAACCCCTATCTACCAGGGTCTATGTTAATTTACTGGAGGGTAATAGTGGGGGGGATATGTAAAAACTCACCAACTTGAAAAATGGGATACGATAGATACGGGTCTGTCCAAGAATGAGGCTATTTCAGTGGGAAAAATGATGAGAAAATTGATGGGATATTTCATGTAATTCCACCTTCATGGCCCTTAACACGTTACCGAAGTTGGCTTGGTGCACGCATATTCCACTATGGTTTATATGGTGATAACGATGGATGGGGTTACCTGCTGGTAAACTAACATAAGTATTGAAATTTATTGAACATCACCATTTTTACAAGCAAAACACCTATAAATGTGCCATTAATCATCGCTATGTCTTGTTTACTAGAGGGTATAAGCCAACGAACATAACTAGCGGCCACCACCTTGTAGTTTGGAAGGAACATGGACCCTTCGTCAAAACAGTCGTCTTGGATTTCCATTGCACACAGCTGGAACCCTCAAAAACAAACCAGAAATGGATGACTGGAAGATGATTTGCACTTACTTCAGACAGCCATTGCTTTGGTTTCTTGAAACAACATGAACAAAGGGCTTAGGCAGATGATTTACTATCTGATATTTTAAGATAGCTATGGAAGATCACCATAATGAATGGGCAAATCATTTGTAAATAAAGAGGTGTTAGTTCTCTTCGTTTACCCGAGAATATGTCCAATTCCTATTCCTTAAATCTCCAATAGTCACAATAAATTCATCGCTGTTTTTATCATGAAAACAGCCGTTTTTATCCATACATCACCATTTTCTGTAGGTTAAATCCATATATAATTCCCCTAAAATCACCATTTTTGCTTGGTTTCCAGGTGCACCTCCCCGAGCGGCCCCGTACGCCGCGCTTCCGCCCGAGGTCGTCATGGCCTTGACATCGGTGGGTTTCGGCGATATCGTCCCTGTGGGCACAGGCATGGGGACATGTGGCATGAGATTTTCGAATGTCATGGGATTTTTTAGATGATTTACCCTCTGGTTATGACTAACATAGCCATGGAAGCCATGGCCCATAGAAATAGATGGTTTACCGTTCTTAAAAATGGTGGATCTTTCCATGGCTATTTTAAATAACCAGATGGTAATGAGATATTTAAACACTTGTAAATTTACCTCATCAAATCTCATTAATATCCAATTTAGATTCCCATGACATTTTTGATATCCCATTACATTATCCCATTAAATTTAACATATATCTAAGCCGGGATATTCATGGGATATTCATGAGATTCAAGCAACCATCTGATATCCTATGAATAACCCAATGTAGTATATCCTCAAATATGGGTATTATATATATATATATCTGATATATGGGTACAACCCAATCATATATATTCATATATCTCATATATGGGTGTGTCTGAACATGTAGTATATCCTCAAATGACCAACCATCCTCATTGTATTTTTTTCGCCATATTGTTGTGTTTATATACAACATATTCTTTACCCATACATTCTATATTACATAATCTATATCTATACATTATACATATCTATATCTATACATTATACATATCTATATCTATACATTATACATATCTATATCTATATATATTATACATATCTATATCTATATATTATACATATATTATAGATGATACTGTATATACATCATTAGTGAATGATGGTGCTTTGAAATCTTCCAAATACGTGACATGAGCTCCACGGGGATGGAATGACCTCACTTGCGGTTGGAAAAGTGGCCCTTTCCCATGACGAAAAAGGGGTCCCATCTATGAATGGCTATGGATATCAGCAACTGGCACGCCTCCAAGTCAAACCGAACTATACATCTCTCTCTCTCTCTCTATACATATATATATATGTGGGAAAAATTATAACGACCTCACCGCGACCGAACCCTGGAATCATGGTTAGGATTCGGGAAATCATCCCCAAATAGCCTTTTTTTTGATTCAGATTGGTGAACTATTTAAATTTACCCATGTATATATATACACATCTAATATTATTGCACTAACCAACTGGGATGATTCCCAGAAGTGCTTGAAGTTTCTGGCCAAGATTCCCCCCATAAATCCCTGGCTTCCATGATTTTGAGTGATCTTTTTATCCAAGTTCTTCTTGGTTTAATGAGGTTACCCTCTGGTAATTTAACATAGCTATTGAACATGGTGATTTATAGTGGATTTACCCATTGAAAATTGTGATTTTCCATAGTGATGTTAGTTTACCAGAGGGTAAATCACCATTCTGTCACCCAAAAACAAAGACATGGCCCGTGGGATTTCTCCAAATGTCAAACAAACCAGCCATGGAAGCCTTTCACCCTATCAAAAAATGTCAAAAAAAACCAGCCATGGAAGCCTTTTTCCCTATCAAAAAATATGTAAAGACCCAGCCATGGAATGATTTTTCTCTATCAAAAAAATGTCAAAAAACCCAGCCATGGAAGCCAGGTGCCAGACTCTACTGTGTCATGGTGATGTTAGCCTCGAGTCTCTTCTCGGGCGTCTTGGTGGCCTTTGTGGCGCAGGCAATGGTGGGATGGCTGCGAAAATGGGGGGGGTTCAGCAGTAAAAATGGGGGCTTTAAGCAGCAAAATGCGGGAATTCACCGAGAAAAGTCGGGGTTTGCGTGGTTTTGTCTGGGAAAAAAGGGCGTACCCCTAAGTCTGTTGGTGAATGATCCTTTTCCCTGTGAAATTTTGCCAAAGTAATTGGGGCATAGCCTATTTTCAAAGATTTCATGGTCTCACTGCCCAAGAGACGGAGAATGTGGTGAAGCTGATGCCATAAACCCACCATTTGGGGATGGCTTTTACCACCCACCTATGGTACTGTACTGGATCTATTTGGGAAGGTTTATGCTTGGGTTCATGCGTCAAGCTTAAGACCAACAGGTCCAACAGTTTTTTCCCATGGGACATTTCTCTTTTTTCGGGTGGCCACTGGTGATTCATAGTGATCAGAAACCATCCCAATGATCACCCTCATGGGTCCCTGATGCGAGTGTGGTGTCAATGAAGTTGGGTAAACCTTCGAATGTAACACATGTGACCTTGTTTGAGGTCTGAGATCCACCATGCGATTGTTGCTCCATGGAACCCAATGATGTCATCCGGCGAGAACGAACTCGCGGTTTGACATTGAAAATCCTCAGCGATTCTCCCAGTTTCTCCCAGACAGGCCCTACGCACCGTCTTTGACGATGAAGTGGAGAAATATGTCAGCAACGCCCAGAGGCTTTTGTGGTGACTCCTGGAATCCAATTGGGCGACCAAGCCCCATAAAAATCTCCAAATTTTGTTTTTTTTAACTTGTCTTTATATGGGGAAACATGGCAAAGTGTGTTTTCTATTTCTTGAGTTGGATTTATCATGTGCACAGAGTCGTATTGCCATCTTATTTTTAAGACGAAATCTCCACAGAAGATCAGCATTTGCAGTGCCAAAAGGGTCAAAATCAGCTTCGTATCCTCGAGCATGGCCTGAGGTTTGGCAAGCATCCGAATTTATGCGGCACAGGAAGGCTCGCCGGGTGAGAGAGGTCCATGGCTTTGTCTGAAAATTGGGCACCGAAAATTCCATCCACTGATCAATTTTCTATAGTATCCCATAGTATCCCCCTATTTAAGGCAAGGTGGGTATTTTGGGATTTGAAAAAACACCTCCATCGTATCAGGCTGCACTGGTTTTGCACTGGTTACTGATGTGACTGGTTGTTTTTGTTTCACCCCGCTGGGTGGGCGAGGTCCCGGTCGACCTCCAGAAACGCGTGGAGCATGGTCTTCGGCAGAAGTTCCAACAGGAGCCATGGATCTGAGTGGTTAGGGCCTAGGGGATTTCCATGGATTTCCTCTATTTATTTGGGTTTGTCCGGACAAGCATCCCCTATGGTCCTATGGTCCTATGGTTTATCATCATTTTTCCGTTTCATGTTTCATAGCATTCCCAGACACACCCATTTGATGGGGATTGTCATCATCCATTATTCATTGACGGCACTCCTCATTAACTAAGCAGTTATTATCATGGAATGACAGAGGGTTTTTGAACACTTATCAGTTGATGACTTGATGGTGGTCATGATTACTTTCTCAAGGCAGCGGTCAAATTTCAAGCTTACCGTGTTTGTTGTATCTTCACCTCTTCTGACACTCCCAGAATTGCTTGACTGGAGAATTTCCAGGAACCTCCTACCGGAAGTCTAGTGACACCCATTGGTTTCCCCCGATTTTCCCGAAAAAATATCATAAAATCAAACCATTGAGACACTATCGAAACCAATTCGAAACCAAGCTGTATGGCATTGGCCCAATTTTTCTATCACAAAACCCATTCTTGTTGCTATCAATTCGATCGCGACCCTCCAGGAACTGAGTTTCTCCGTTGCACCGAAAATCCTGTCGAACCTCTCACCGTCGGGCGGCTGAAGATTGTGCGGACTCAAGGCGTTTTCGTGTTCAAATTTGGTTTTCACATGGGGGGTTAAAGCCAATGGAAATCCATGATGATTTCAAGGGATCTAACCGACCAAATGCTCTGAAAATGAGGGTCCCAAGGGTCACCTCAACCCAGGTCCAGCCAGAGAGAGCTGGCTTTAGAGCTCTTGAGATCTGCGGTCATGAACTTCCCTGTCTTCGAGGCCGGAACGGTCACCGGGGTGGGAGTGAGGAACAGCGGAGTTATTCAAGGATTTTCTCTATGATTAAGGAGTTAGTGCTACTTAGTACTACATCGTTTCGACTGTTTATATACATAATAATATAAATATAATATAATATAATATAATATAATATAATATAACATAATACAATATAATATAATATAATAATATGATATATAATATATAATATATGATATATAATGTATAATGTAGAATGTATAATGTATAATGTAAAACATATAATACAATATATAATATATATATTATTATATATATATAATATTATTTACATATATATATATGATATATATATACATTGTAATACATGGTAGAATATATATATATACATACATATAATATAATATATAATATAATATATAATATAATATATAATATAATATATAATACAATATATAATATACATACATATATAATATAATATGTAATATAATATAATATAATTATATACATTATATATATATATATATTGATTGAATATACGACACCACACCTTATATGCCTTGATGATTCCACCTAAAAGTACTTCCCGTCCTCGGATGAGCCGATGACCCGATGACGGGGGCGCTTGGCAGCTTGGCACAGAACAGCCGAATAGAACATGGTGTGTGTGTGTTTATTTTTTTTTCTAATGGTGTGTGTTCAAAAGTCAACAACCAAATTGCTGTTCTCATTTGAATCAACAACCAAATTTCATGATCGACTGATCATTAAATTCGCACAATCAAGCAACATTCACAAAGCCATTATCAAGCATGATCACATAAACCGCTCTCATGAAAAACATTATCAGAAAGCATTAGATCTTCATAACTCAGACATGAATTATCATAGACTATGAATAAGTATCATAAACCATAACCAGAACCCACAATGTTATTTTAATATAACTAGATTATCATCAAAAACATGATCATCAAAACCACTATCATAAGCACCGATGGTCTCCCTGTGATCTACTGATGGCTTTTTCCACAACCAACTCACAGCCATTCAATCCCGTTCCACCATTTTTTTCGATGGAACGGATTCTTTTCTGGTCGTAAATGCCCAATGATTCTCTGTTTAGATCATGATTCGCAGCCCCTCATAGCCAAAAAAAGGTCAATGAATCACCATTCCGTATGGATCCAGTCGCACTTCCTGAGAAAGTACGGCTGGATCCATAGGCCCATTCATAACCATTGAATAAACATTAGACAACCATGATATGAAATAGTTATTTGTACTCCCTATTGATTGCGATACATCAGTATCTCTAGTAATAACCATACATAACCACCAATAAAGTCACTAAAAAAACATCAACAACAATTATAGAACAGTTGACAAGCGTTAACAACCGTTAAGACCAGTTAACAACCGACAACAGCCGTTAACAACAATTGAATAACCATTCAGAACCGTTGACAACAATGAATACCCATAATAACTATAACAACAAGTAATACTTAACCAGTGAGACATAATTCCGTAATGCCTATTATATCTATCTATATATATACAATCCCTATTAAAAATCCTAATCCTAAATACCCTCTGGTAACGAAACATGGCTTGCTGGACAATCCATTATTTAGTTCGATGGTTCTCCCAGCAATAAACCTTCATTTGTTGAGGACTTCCCAGCTAGCCATGTTTGATGACACTGGAGGGTCTCACTAGTAATAACCAATGGATAACCATTACCAGTAAAAATAATGAATAACCATCAATGATCATTAATGCATAGTCCCTATTGATCCCTATCATAGTTATGATCAAACTTATGCTTATTGATATGATTAATCCCTATTATTTCCAGGGAATTGATAGTTCACTCGAACACTGCTGACGTGTAGTTCACACAGCCGCTGCTCGGACTGCATTTCGCTTGAACAAAAATACCTATTAATCCCTATGAATCCCTATCAGTAACTGTTAACAACCATAAGTTGGGGATGGGTCAAAACCTACTACTACTGTACCATTTTGGGGGGATAAACACCCATAAACTAGCTATTTTACGGTAACACCTGGGTAACAGGGTATTACTGGGTTTTGACTCACAGCCATATGCATGTATATCAATTCCTATTATATACCCCCTATCAAGAACCAAACGTTATAATCCCTATCAATCCCTTCAACCAAACGTTATAATCCCTATTCATCCCTATCAATAACCATTGAAAAACCTCTGTTTTTCAGGATCAAACTTACCACAGCTGCAGGAAGCACCTGAAGGCTTCGTCGGACAGCTGGCCTCAGCCTTCACCTGGGCACCTTGGACCTGTTGACCCTTCGAAAAGCAGGTGAGTTCACCCGAAAAAATAAGGCGATTTCACATGGAACATTTTGGTGATTTAAGCAGGGGAAACATGGTGATTTCAGCACGAAAAATGGTGATCGAAGCAAGAAACATGGTGATATCACCGAGAAAATGGGTGATTCAAGCAGTAAACATGATGAGCCAATGGATTGGTTGAAAAAACCGGGAAAGGTTGAAATTTGTCCCGTCTGGATTTTCCATCTTTCAGATGGCGGGATTGATCAATCTTTAGAGCAAAGCTCGGGATTTCTCTCGGAATTTATAGCATATCATACAACCTAAAATTGATATAAAAACTATTGAAACTGAATAAGATATCCAATATTTATTATTAAAAATTGATATACAATTACCAGCGAATGGGACTTTGTCGTATTTTTTTCGGTGGAGAACAAACGGGACGGAAATAAACCCTTGGGAAACGGACGAAACACCTGGCTGGATTTCAAGAGACGGCAAGGGTTTCCCCCCAATGAACCCCTCCGGTTCATCCTCATTTTCTCGGTGAAACATTGCCCATAAGGTGAGGGGGCTTCAAGGCTTCATGTTCCACCATTTTCAGACCCAACGATCATGTCAAGTTGATTGGTTAAATCCCATTAAATCACCATTAACCCCTCATCACCTCACCATAAAATCACCACTTTTCAACACAACCAGAGACCTTCCAAGACATTCTCAGACTTGAGGTGCAATCTCTTGCTGGAGATCTAGTCGTGGAGGTGCAAACCTGGTATCATGGGGAGGTTTCCACAACTGGGGGTATGGTTTGTAATGGACAATCCCATCAAAATGGATGATGTCATGGGCTAACCCCATGACTTAGGAACCAGCCAATATTGATAAACGTGGCTATGGGTCAAACCCTGGGGGGGGGGCCTGATTCCTGTTCTTGAGTGAGGAAAAACCAATATTTAATGGAGATACATAGGATTTAAGCATAAAAGTGGGGATATTCATGGATGATTAATATGTCATATAGATTCATATAGTAAATGAGGCAAACCCAATGCCACAAACCAAGCCGCTTTCTTACTTGGTATACCATATTTTTTGGGATGTTTATTCAGAACCCCTTAGTCATGGTTACTGGACAGGTATTTCCACGACTTGAAGCCATTGAAAAATGCGCAGCAACTGCTGGGGGAGCTGGGTCTATTCCTTTCAATGAGGGATACAAAGCCATGGACATTTTAAAAGGGCAATATGAACCATGAGATTTTAGGCTATCCTATTTTCAGACACACCAATATTGACGACTAACTACCATCCACCATGATGAGATCGATATTGAACATATATATATATATAAATCAATAATTGCACATCTATCTATTACTATCTAATTATCTGCAACTAGTTCACATATATATATATAATTATATATATATATACATATGTATGTATGTATATATAACAACAGACCAAAAAAAGCTAGAAAACTAAAATAGAAAATAGTGATCAATTGAAGCTGTTCTATCATTTTTGGCTCGCTTCCTCTCTTGATATGTACTGCTACCAGGGTAATAACTATAAGTGTACTACTATTAGCACAATATAAACTATGATGCTAAGATGTACTCAGTATCTATAAATAAATATATATATAAATATGTATGTATATATATATAAATACGTAAACATTAATGAATCCAGTATTAACAATGATACTCACATACGCCGACCTTGCCGTGGGGTCCCCGAAGCATCGCAGGAAGGTCAACTGGAAGAGGAGTTGGTCTTCGTCATCGAAGGTTGGGACCGACGGAGACGTCTCGGGTCGGTCTGTGCCGTAAAAAAACAGCAAGTTTCAAGAAGCAAAAGGGTGATTTAATGGGGATTTCATGGGGATTTATAAGATTTATAAATAAGATTCATAAGATTTAATGATGTGGGTAAAACAATGCCATAAACCACCCATTTGGGAATGGTAAACATACCACCTGTTTATGGTGATTTGGGGGAAGGACAATGATCATACAGATGGGGGCTAAACAATAGTTTTACTGGGATATGTAGTGAGATATTTATGCACGCCAGTCTTCCATCATTCACCATGATCACATTTCTGTTGCTTCATAGCACCCTTCTTTGAGCCAATCTTGTCTCTCGACCCTGGTAGCACCAGGTAGCCTCATGAAGATTCGCAGTGGCTTTGGACTCATGAGCATCGAAGATTCCGACGACGAGGACGTGGGGGTTCCAGGGCCCTGGGGAAAGATGGCCACTTCAGGAGCCGAATTGATTGGAGCTACCTACCATATAGAAAGTCTATGATTCAGGGCTATGTTTGGGGATGCCCCAACATTTATGGTTACCCTCCGGTAGTCAAACGTGGCAATGGACCATGGCCGATTTATGGATGATTTTCCCATGAATCCCTCCATTTATAGGGGATTTCCCATTGCCCATTGCTATGATTGATTAGCGGATGGTATTTTTATTTGGACAATGATGATCAAATATGAATCTGAAATGAGTCTTGTTTCAAGTATGATTATATACTCCTATTTGGGATGACTATTCATAGGAAATTAACTTTAGCCACCCGACTGAGATATCCTGAGACCACTTCTCTTGAAGACGGTAAATGTACATCAATTAGCAGTTCTATGGTGCTAGGACCCCAGTTATGAGGATGTCATCTCAATTACTTGACTTAAAGATACTTAAATAATCTTCCGGGGAAACCGGTTCCTTTTCAAAACATGTTCGATGACTTTTGCAGTGAAAATCCTGGAGTTTTCCCATCTCTGCTCTATGATGCTGCAATATGCTGCAATTCTGCTCTGGTTCAAAAGAATCACCCAATTAAATACTGCGATCATGGGATGTACCCCTAATTTATGACACTTTGAATGGGCTATTTAACCATAATGGGCTATTTAACCATAGTGGGATATATAGATTCGTAACCAGCAATATTAGATCAAGCCGCTGGATTTTTCAGACTCCCCATCTTCGATCTCTTCGGTCAGGACGAAGACTCCGTCGATGGAATGAAGAAAACTCCGTTCTGTAAAGGTGCTTGGCCACTTGTCGAGACCTGGCCCTGGCCCACTTGACCTTTTTTTGGGACATCCCAACAGGACGACGGTTTTTGGCGATTTCCCGTGATGGGATTTATTGGGAATACTTGGGATAGTTCCATATTTGGGCCAGTTCTATATTTGGCATTATCATGCATTATCTACATTTGGGGCTATTAACCCAGTTTCAGTTTCAACCCAACGCCTTTCATCCATGACCGGGATGATGTCTTTTCGCCGCGCCCCAGGTTCGGTGAACGATGTCTTTTTCAGGAGAGGGTCCTTATCACCACCATCATCAGCAGCAGCACCACCACCACCATCATCATCATGATCATCATGATTATGATGATGATGATGATGATGATCATGATGTTCATGTCTCTGGCAGCACAAACTACTCTCCAAGAGCGGACGTCAGATGGATCCAGATGGTATCAAAGGTAGGATGTCCGTTGCCACAAGTTTTCCCTGGTCGATAAGTTGGATCTAAAGAACATTGGCATTGAAGAACCATCTAGCGGGAAAAATAGCCATTGTTTACCCTGCAGCAAACTAATGTAGTCATGGAACATGCTTTCATTGGTTATTTTCTGTGGCAAACTATTAAAGTACCAGAGGGCAAGGGATCTAAAAAGCCTTCCACATCAGTCACATCAGTTTTTTTCCCCGAATTTCCCGGAAAAAAGTACAGGAAACCTGTATACTTGGATACACTTACCAAGGTTATCCAAGGTTACCCAAGGATGAAACCATGGTTTTTTGGAGTCAAACCATGGACATAAATCTCTCTCCAGGATGACAGTCTCAGGGACTTCACGGTCTCTTGGGTTTTTGTGGGCTGGGACAGAATGGAGACACCATGATTGTGGTTTTGAATGGTGAGTGGTTAGTAGTGGAGTTTCACCAGCAATACTTGGGATTTTCCCACTTGAACTAGGGATTTTACCACATCCCCTACCAATTTCCACCCCTCCAACTCCTGGCATGGTGAAACTGGGTATTTTTCGACCTAAATCCAGCCCGGTTTTTTGAAACCACCGGGGCTCTAAAAAGGGTTTAGGTAGCATTTTTGTAGCCATTTGTCACTTCTTTGCGGTGCCCCCTGACAGGCTTCCAAGAGTGGGTTCCCACATTTGAAGAGATCCAGTAGAGAGACTACAGGCTGTAGGTGTGTGTTGATCACAAACATTTATTAAATCCAGGGATGAAAAGCAGATGTGTGAAAAGCCACTGGTTCAGTTTAGCCCGAGATTCGATGGGTGTACCTTTGAGCACTAACAGTTTAAAATTGGCACTTAAAAGTTATCTGACTAAGACTCAAAACCAACAGTTCACCCACCAAAAAAAGGACTTTTATCCATATTTTATCCCGCCACATGTATCATAAATCTAACTTAGAGGAGCAGCGAAAAGGCCACAAGCCCTGGTGCAGATCAGATTTTCGCGAGAGCTTGTAGCATCTTGAAACCACCAAGAAGTTAGTGGGTTAAACCACTATGGTGTGTTGAAATCCAATGTGGGTGTATCTGAAAATAGGGTACCCCCAATTATAGCAATTTGATAGGGAAAATGTTAACCATTGGGTTTAGGGGTACGCTATTTTCAGACAAAACCATGTTTTATTTGTACATCCCAACTTTTGCTGGTCAAATCCCGATAGTTGGGCCCATGTTCGACAATGACAGATCCAGGGCCCCCCAAGAAACGCTGAGGTCATTACAGATGTTGACTCTGAACTTGCAGTGCCAAGCTTGGGTGATGCGTGTGGTTGAACTATGACGACCTTAGAACAACATCACATGGATCATTGGCTTAGTAGAACCACCCCAACGCGCCAACAACAGAATCAGTTCAACGCGCCCTTATTTCAGGTTGGTGCATTTTCATCATTCCCTGATGACGATCATTAACCATCATTAACCATCATTAACCATCATTAACCTTATTTAACGATTTTAATTCCCCCAAAAAAGTATTGGTGCATTCGATTCGTACCCTGTGTGGCAGTGCAATCCCCTGCAGTGGGTTTTACGGTGGTTCACCGTGGTTTTTACTGCGAGTGTGGCCGCCACGTCTCGCGCCAAGTCACATCGACTCGAAAGAGTGTTTGCTTTTGGTGTTTTATGGGGAAGTCACGAACAACATAGGGAATTCACAGTGTCTTGCATTTTTTTGAGAAACGATGTATGTGTTATTGAAATATCTTTGTTTTCACCGCTACTTGGAATAATCCATACCAACTTAATATGGTAGACCCAATGATTTTTCCGATTTTTCCCAAGGTTATAGTACATTGATTTGTAAAGTCTGGTATGTATTTGTCTCAAAATAAGGTAGCATCAAATTCGAGGTTTTAATCCAATCAAAGGGCCATTTTTACTGTTGGTATGCATCATTTTCCCTGGGGACCTCGTCGAGGTGCTATCAGCAGTGGACTACATGAGGATACTGAAGTTGTATCCACGGCTGCACAGGCCCTTCAAAAACTCTGTGGGATTTGAAGACGGCTGACAGCTTTGGCGATTTTTTGCGGGTGGATCTGAACATTGGAATGTTTGGTGCTATAGGCTATAGCCATCATCACTTTTCGTGAATGTGAGTTGTATACATTCCCTTTTTATCCCTTTTTTATTGTTAAGACTTAAGACATGTTAAGACCAATATCAACATATTTAATCCCTATATATATAAATATCTTGCTTGTTGCACTATATATAGATCTTAGCCAATACATTTTTTTTTTAATCTTGACCCAATGAAAAAAACCATCCCCTGGTGGGTTCTCCATTCACATTCCCATTTGATGTTTGAACTTTCCATTTGATGATTAGATTCCAAAAATATTTTAATGATTTTAATGCTGAAATGTTTCCCCATGCTTTCCCCCATCATTCTTATATATATATATATCCCATGAAAAAACAACAGTTAGCAACCATGGGTTTTTCCGAATGCCCCTGGGTCAAAAGATTGGCTCTTTTCCCATATAGTCATAGTGGACATTCATTCCCCCATTAGTATGGTGTTAAAAAGAACTCAGTATCAGGACCCCAATAATTAATTCTGGATGACCATATCATCAATATGGCATGATCACGATAATTTCTAACCATTGATGATATAATCAATAGGTACATATATACATACATATATACATACATATATACATACATATATACATACATATATACATACATATATACATACATATATACATACATATATATACATACATATATACATACATATATATACATATATATATATATATAATGATTCCCCCAATAAATGGTTGTAAAAACATGGTGTTTAACAGTTTCCTTAACGTTTTGATATGTTTTGATCATCCTTAACGAAGTCGTTGTTCACATGGCGAGCGCTCGCCGGAGGCAGCATGAAGACCTGGTCACGGCCTTGGAGAAGGGGAAGATGGACCTTGCAGATTTGGCCTACAAGGCGCGCTGGGACTGGACGCCAGCGTAGTGCAGTGACAGTGTAGTGTAGTTTAACATGGTCCATAGAAAATCATAGAAATAGATGGTGACTACCGTTCTTAAAAATGGTGACTTTCCATGGCTATGTTAGTCATAACCAGAGGGTACATAGTATATATTATATAGATTTATATAGTATATATTATGTAGTATATATCATATAAATATTATAGCATATCCTATATTGTATATATGATACAGAGAGTATATTATATATATATATTATGTAGTGTATTATATAGTATATATTATATAATATGATACAATATGATACAATATGATATGAGATGTATATGCCTGCGGACCGAAAACCGTTCCCATAAAACGCACGTTTTTGAATATCGCGATTGTGGGGTGGAGTGGGGTGGGGTGGGGGGCATGTTAACGTTCCTTGTACTTCGTACATGATATATTGCCATGCTGTTGAGATCTCTGGGATTGTTTACTACGTTACATGCTGCTACGCTGCTGAGATCTCTGGGATCGTTTACTACGTTACATGCTGCTACGCTGCTGAGATCTCTGGGATCGTTTACTACGTTACATGTTCTATGTGGAATCTGATGAAAAAGTCAATTCCCAGCA